>Ga0079224_100006266_pt1 | contig 15745 bp, 14 predicted proteins | sample Stecom2015_FD_80414 | JGI IMG/M metagenome (GOLD analysis project Ga0079224, IMG submission 80414) | Agricultural soil microbial communities from Utah to study Nitrogen management - Steer compost 2015 | ecosystem: Environmental > Terrestrial > Soil > Agricultural land | place: USA: Utah...
AAAAAGATATAAGAATTCATCCATACTTGGAGTAATATGATCTGCCTTTTCAAGTATGCTGTCTCGTTCAATATTTTCAGTAAATGCATAAAATTTATTAGCAAGTCCCGCGGCTTTCACTTCATAATCTGTATACCCGTCCCCTATCATATAAACGTCACCCTGCAAATCAAGGTTTTTAAGGGTGGCCACTTTCCCCCCGTTTGAAGAGAGCACATTATCCCGGTCAAAACCTGTGATTTTTCCATCTTCACCAAATTGAAATGTATTGGCAAAAACATTTTCTTCCTTAATTCCAAGTTCCCGTACAATAGGAACAATAAATTCCTTGAAGCCATTGGAAATGATATAAATATCATCCCGGTTCTCCTTAAAGAAGTCTTCATTCCTCAGGAAGGAAACCGAAATTTTCTTTTTTAGAATTTCTACCAGTTGAGGTAAATGCTTTTTATTGGCCTTAAGAATTGCCAGCCGTTGCTGTAATGACTCCCGAAAAGAGATTTCTCCTTCCATTCCTTTATTGGTAAGGACCTCGAGTTCTCTCAATTTTATTTCCTTATCGGCTCCATTGGCAAGGGATATCTCTCCTAAAACATCCAGGGCTTCAACCTGGGTAAACGTACTGTCAAAATCAATAACGTAACTGCGATTACTCTTCATTGTTTTTTTTTGCGGGGTAAGAACCAAATTTAGGATTTTAAACAGAATAAGCCACAGGCAATAGATGAAAATCAGGAAGGTTTTCCTTGATTTATTTAAGTTTCTGAAATTTGTAATTTAACTACGGGTTTTTCCAATTATCATTAAAATGTTTGACCGGGATTTGGAAATTTTTAAAATTAACTGGCCTGTGGAACTCCAACTAATCAATTTTAAATTTTTAAAAATATTATATGAAACAGGTGTTAAGTGTTTATTAAGTTCTTGGTACTCAATTCAAGTGTTTGTAAATTAGGATTATATGATTGATTAACCATTCAAAACCATTATCATGAGACATTTAATTTTACCACAGCGCCATTTATTTGAACCCAAAATAAAGATACTATACCTTTTTATATGCTGCTTTTTTATAAGCTTATCTACCTTTTCTCAAAAACCTACAATTGAAAGGGATCAGGGTGCCATACAGGTAAAAACCCTGGCCGAGGATCTTGAACATCCATGGGCTATCGCCTTTTTACCTGATAACAGGTTGTTACTCACCGAGCGCCCCGGGAGATTAAGAGTGATGGATACTGCCAACACGGTTTCTGAACCTATACAAGGGGTGCCCGAGGTTTTTGCCAAAGGACAGGGCGGCCTGCAGGATGTGGCCATCGATCCAGATTTTGCTCAAAATAATTACGTCTATTTAACCTATGCCGAAATGGGCAAGGACAGTACCGCCACCACTGCTTTTGGACGAGGAGTCTTAAAAAATAACAGGCTGGAAGATTTCAGGGTTCTTTTCAGAATGGAACCTTATGTAGATGGTGATAAACATTTTGGGAGTAGGATCGTTTTCACCCAGGATAATAAAATTTTAATTGCTCTTGCTGAAAGATTTCAGTTTGATCCCGCCCAGGACCTGTCAAATCATATGGGAACAATAGTAAGATTGAATATGGACGGCAGCATTCCCGAAGACAATCCTTTTGTAGGACAGGATAATGCGAGAGATGAAATTTTCTCCTATGGGCACAGGAATATTGAAAGTGCAGCAATAGATCCTAAAACCGGAAAACTTTGGGTAGCCGAAATGGGGCCAATGGGCGGGGATGAATTTAACCAGCCTGAAGCAGGTAAAAATTATGGCTGGCCTATTGTAAGCTGGGGCAGGAATTATGACGGATCTCCAATTCCCGACCACGATACCCGGCCCGAATTTGAAGATGCTCATATCGTATGGACCCCTACAATATCTCCTTCAGGCATGTTTTTCTATGATGGAGATATGTATCCTGAATGGAAGGACCATGCCATCATCGGTGGCCTTACCAGTAGTGGAATTGTGGTCGTCAAGGTAGATGATGATGCAGCCGAAGAGATTGAAAGGGTGCCGCTGGCAGCCAGGATAAGAGATGTCGCACAGGGCCCCGATGGTGCCGTATTTGTAGTTACCGATGCCGAAAACGGGATGCTGCTAAAACTTGAAAAGATGGAGTAATAAATAATTTATCAGTTTAAATATTAAAAAACATAACTTGTGATGTATTTCATTATGAAAAATTAAATTCTCCTGACTGCATCCGGGGAAGAATAAATATTAATTATTGTATGTTTAAATCTCAATCTTTTATAAAACCATAAACCATCAATACAAAATTCTCCAATAGTCGCGATCTTGACGATGATGTAAAGGCCGTGAATCAAATACCTATTGTGTCTCAACTGCTTGACGTAATATGCAGAACAACCGGTATGGGGTTCTCAGCCATTGCACGTGTTACCGAGGACCGGTGGATCACCTGCACCGCAAATGAAAACAATCCTTTAAAACTTAAACCGGGTGATGAATTAAAGATAGAAACTACAATTTGTGACGAGGTACGCAGAAATGATAAAGCAGTATTTATTGATCATGTAAATGAAGATGTGGTCTATAAAGCGCATCCCACTCCCAGGATGTACGGGTTTCAGAGCTATGTTTCAGTCCCCATATTTAAGCAGGATGGATCTTTCTTTGGCACCTTATGCGCAATAGATCCCAAACCAGCCAAGGTGACTAACCCGGAGGTAATGGGCATGTTTCATCTTTTTGCCAATCTTATCTCCTTTCACCTTCAGGCTATAGAGGACATGAATATAACAAATGCACGCCTTGCAGAAGAGCTGGAAACCTCTAAGCTGCGCGAGCAATTTATAGCCATATTAGGCCACGATCTTAAAAATCCTATTGCAACCATAAGAATGAGCTCAGATATACTTCTGAAATTTGCTAAAGAAGAGCTCGTGCATAAACAAGCAAAAATGATAAAATCAACCTCCTTCAGGATGGAAGGATTAATTGATAATATCCTGGATTTTGCCCGAGGGCACTTGGGAGAGGGAATTATCCTCTCAAAGAATTCAGATACTGTCTCCCTTAAAAATTCATTGGAACAAGTAATTAAAGAAATCAGGATCATTTCTCCTGAAAGGGAGATCAATGTAACCATAGATCTAAATGAAGAGGTTAATGCAGATAATAACAGGATAAGTCAGCTATTGTCAAACCTGCTGGCCAATGCCGATACACATGGTCATAAAAAAGACCCCATCAGGGTGGAGGCTGTTACAGCAAATAATGAATTCAAACTTTCAGTAAAAAATTCAGGAAAAAAAATTCCTGAGGCTTTTATGGAGCACCTCTTTCAGCCCTTCTATCGCAATAAAATAAAATCGGGTAAGGAAGGTTTGGGATTGGGCCTTTTTATTGCTTCTGAAATTGCACGGGCTCATAACGGATCGTTAACCGCAACTTCATCTCACCTGGAAACCGTATTTACTTTTAAAATGCCTCTCAGCCAGGAATTATAGAATTTCTCCTTAAATTAATATCTTATAATCTATTCTCCCAGATAGCAGACCATGGCTTCCAAACAGATTTTTCCTCTTTCAAAACTTACGGCTGCAATTGAAAATGTGATCAACACGCATTGCAGCAGGGTCGTGTGGGTTAAAGCTGAAATTGTGCGCTTAAATCATTATAAGCACACAGGGCATTGCTTCCCTGAACTTGTGGAGAAAAAAGATGGGAAAGTAATTGCAGAGATAAGAGGAAATATCTGGAAAACCCATTTTGAAATAATAAACACTAAGTTCAGGAATGTGCTCAATGAGGACCTTGGTGATGATATGACCGTTGTTCTACAGGCAACCGTTACCTATCACCCGGTTTATGGCATCTCCCTCAACATTTTTGACATAGATCCTGAATATACCCTTGGCGAACTTGCAAAACAAAAGGCCGAAACCATCCTGAGGTTGCAAAAAGAAAATATTTACACCGCCAATAAAGAGCTAAGCCCGGCCCTGCTTCCCAAAACAATTGCCGTAATATCTGTTTCTACCAGCAAAGGATATCTTGATTTCATAAATGTTATTGAAAATAATCCCTGGAAATATAAATTTCATTTTCTTCTATACCCTGCCGTACTCCAGGGAGAAAGAGCAGTAAGTACTATTGTTGAGCAACTGAAAAACATCAAGAAGAACCTTGTACACTTTGATGCCGTGGTCATATTACGGGGTGGTGGTGGCGAGATAGGCCTAAGCTGTTATGACAGCTATGAACTGGCCCGGGCCATTGCAAGGTTTCCCCTACCCGTGCTTACCGGGATTGGGCATTCTACAAATCAAACCGTAAGTGAACTGGTAAGCTGGCAAAGTTTTATTACGCCCACCAAATTGGCAGAATTCCTGCTTCAGGAGTTTCACAATTTTGCATTTCCCCTTGAAGAACATATTAATAAACTTAATATGCATTCACAATGGCTGCTTGAGCGTAAAAAATCGCAGTTAAAAGAACTTACAATTGCCCTTACCGGCGCTGCCACAACCAAAATTGATAAGGAATATCAGAATATAGAAAAGCAATTTAGTAAATTGGAAAATGCCGGTGCAACCCGTTTGAAATATCATAACCACATTTTAGGACTGCTTGAAAACAAAATTTATTTCTTATCTCCCGCAACTATTTTGAAAAGAGGCTTTAGTATTACCCGCATGGGGGGAAATATTGTTAAGCATCCACAACAGGTTAAAAAGGGAGACGAATTGATAACAGAAACCGCCGGCGGCGAAATAAAAAGCACAGTCATTTAAATTTTAATTATGCCCAAAAAAATAAGCTATACTGAAGCCTTTGCTGAACTGCAACAAATCGTAAGTGAAATAGAGAACGAGGAAACAGATATTGATCTTTTAAATATCAAAATTAAACGGGCATCAGAGTTATTGAAGATTTGTAAGGAAAAATTACATAAAACCGAAGAGGACGTTGTAACAATTCTTAAAGAAATCAAAAAAAACAAAGATATTGTTTAAAGTTTCCCTTCCCTCCTTTTGGTGTATTAACTCTCTTTAATACATAAGTTGGATGCTTTTTTACTGATCACTACAATCTCCCGCTATTCTTAAAATTTTTAAAACATCAGGCTTTCAATAGCCTTTCATTTTTAAATTCCTTATTTTTAAAAATAAATAAGATTATGACTATGGTCATAATCCAACATCCCTTATCTATATAGTTTTACAAACAATTTAAAACAACCCTCAACAAATGAAAAAATTATCAAAATTTATCCTGCTTTTAGCCATAGGAACCTTTATAAGCTGTGGCGGTGAATCAGACAAGAAAGAAAAAGACGATGTTAAGATTGGAGATTATAGCAATGAAGCTCCTAAAGCAAGTACTCCTGCTAAAAATTCGGCAGATATGGTAGATTTTTCCAATAAGGGAATTGGTCCCGTAAAATCGGTAAATATTTCAGATGATATTGACCAGGCCCTTGCCGTAAAAGGAAAAACAACCTTTGAAAACTTATGTTCAGCCTGCCACAAATTGGATAAAAAATTCATAGGACCAGCCATGGCCGGAGTTACAGAACGACGTTCAGCTGAATGGATCATGAATATGATACTAAATCCTGAGGAAATGATCCAGAAGGATCCTATTGCCAAACAATTGATGATCGAGTCCAATATGGCTGTTATGGCAAATCAAAACCTTACAGAAGAAGAAGCGAGAGCAATTCTTGAATACTTCCGCTCTCTGGATGCTGAGTAGGCATCTTGTTGAAATGTGATCCTAACCAAAACCACCAATAAAATGAAAAACCTGAAATTTCACATCACCTTCCTGTTACTGGCCCTGGTAATTTTTACCGGGTGCAAACAAAATAATGAAAATGGGGAAACCGCCCCTTCTCCCCAGGGTGATGCTGTAGAAGCTTCATCAAATCGCGGCCAGGCATTTATTGAAGATGAAAATTCTGAACCTAATGCTTTGCGCATAGCCATTAATTCACCTGACCATAGCACCCTGGTGGCAGCAGTACAGGCTGCAGGTGTAGAAAATGCGTTGGTGAATGTGGGACCACTTTCAGTTTTTGCCCCTACAAATGCAGCATTTGAAAAATTACCAGACGGTACGGTAGAAGATCTTCTTAAACCGGAGAATAAGGCAAGGCTTGCCTATATCCTTAAAAACCATGTTGCTCCCAGCAATTATCCAATTGAAACACTCAATAAGAATGTTGACCGGGGGCGCACTTTGTATATGGCTTCGGGTGAAAATGTACCCGTAACCAGGGAGGGTGATGACATTTACGTAGGAGGAACAAAGATCATAGCCTCGGTAAAAGTTAGCAACGGCTGGGTTCATATTATAGAAGATGTCATTTTACCTAAAAATTAAATAAATAATCACTCACATGAATAAACTCAATTCAATACTCTCTACTTTCATTCTTGCCATGGTAATGGTAAGTTGTGGATCTGACCAAACAGGGAAGCAGTCTGGCGCTATGGCAGGTAATGCTGCTGAACGCGTATATGTTGCCCCCGGTGACCATGATGAATTTTACGGATTCTTCTCGGGAGGTTTCAGTGGCCAAATGTCGGTTTACGGACTTCCCTCAGGTCGTTTGCTTAAAGTGATACCTGTATTCTCCCAGGATGCCGAGAAAGGTTATGGTTATAATGAGGAAACCAAGCCAATGCTTAATACTTCTTATGGGTTTGTGCCATGGGGAGACCTTCACCACCTTGATATCTCTCAAACCAATGGAGAACTTGATGGCCGCTGGGTATTTACACATGAAAACAATACCCCCAGGGTAGCAAGAATTGATCTTACAACCTTTGAAACTGTAGAGATCCTTGAGATTCCAAACAGTGCAGGTAACCACAGTTTCGCGATCACTGAAAATACTGAATACCTCGTGGCAGGTACAAGATTCTCAGTTCCCTCAGCACAAACTGATATGCCTATAGCCGAAATGAAAGGAAACTTCAAAGGCCCACTTACCTTTGTAAAAGTAGACCAGGAAACCGGCGGAATGGAGATCGCTTTCCAGGTGATCATGCCGGGATTCAGCTTTGACCTTGCTCACCCCGGTAGAAATGCATCTCATGGATGGATGTTTGCCACTACCTATAACACTGAAGAAGCAAGCACATTGATGGAAGTAAATTCCTCACAAAATGATAAGGATTTTATTGCAGCTGTAAACTGGAAAGTGATCGAGGAATATGTGGCTAATGGTGGTGGTACTCAAATGCCGGCTGAATATGCCCATAATGTGCTTGACCATTATACCCACATGGCTACTTCTACCATGAAAAAAGGAATCCTTACTGTGAACCCCTCAGAGATTCCCGGTGCCGTATACTTTATGCCCACCCCAAAATCTCCTCACGGTTGTGACGTAGATCCTACAGGTGAATACATTGTAGGAAGCGGTAAACTTGCTGCTGAACTTACTGTTTTCTCTTTCTCTAAAATGATCAAGGCAATTGATGAAAAGAATTTTGATGGGGAAGTTTATGGTATGCCAATACTTAACTATGATGCTGTACTTGGTGGCGTTGTAAGAGAGCCCGGCCTAGGACCTTTACATACCGAATTTGACGGGCAGGGAAATGCTTACACCACTTTCTTCATCTCATCTGAAGTTGTAAAATGGAGCCTTTCAGATTACCAGGTGATAGACAGGAAACCTACTTATTATTCTGTAGGACACCTTATGATACCCGGTGGTAATTCCCGTAAACCTTTTGGAAAATATCTTGTTGCAATGAACAAGATCACCAAGGACAGGTATTTACCCACAGGGCCTGAAATGAACCATTCGGCACAACTTTATGATATTTCAGGAGATAAAATGGAACTGCTTCTTGATTTCCCAACAATTGGAGAACCTCATTATGCTGCGGGAATTCCTGCCTCAATGATCAAGCAAAATTCAAAAAAGATCTTCCGTCTTGATGAGAACACCCATCCCCACGCGGTGAAACGCGAGGCCGATACACGGGTAGAGAGAAATGGAAATGATGTGCACGTATATATGACCATGGTAAGAAGTCACTTCTCTCCCGATAATATTGAAGGAATAAAAGTGGGAGACAATGTTTACTTCCATGTGACCAACCTTGAGCAGGATTTTGATGTACCACATGGATTTGCCATGCTGGGTGCCAATACTGCCGAGTTGCTTGTAATGCCTGGAGGAACCAAAACCATGTTGTGGCAACCACAACGTGTAGGGGTATGGCCACTTTATTGTACCGACTTCTGTTCTGCCTTACACCAGGAAATGCAGGGATATGTAAGAGTATCTCCCGCAGGTTCAAATGTTGCTCTATCCTGGTCACTGGATGGAGATTAGGAAAAGTTTAATTAGTTGAAATAATGCTTTTCTAATAACAGATAGCGGGTCGGGTCTCCGTCCCGCTATCTTTTTAAAAACAAATTACAATACCAACACAAATGAAAAAATCTGGTTTATTAATGATCCTTGGGTCCCTCTTGCTTCTGGGACTCTTCATTTACCCCCTTTGGAACATAAAACTGGGAGCACCTCAATATCCAGATCCCCTGGCTATGAATATATTCATAAGCGGAATTGAAGGGGAAGAAGAATTTGATATTCAGAATATAGACGGGGTTAATAAATATATTGGGATGAAGAAGATCCCTAAACCCGAAGAAATGTGGGAATTTGAAATTTTCCCGCTTGTTATAGGTGGTATGGCCGCATTGGGAGTTATACTTGGTGTGCTGGGATTGTTCGGAAAATTAAGCCCTTACTGGTTCCTTGCATGGTTTGTTTTAATGGGGATCCTGGGGTTAATGGGGATGATGGATTTCAATAACTGGCTGCTGGATTACGGGACAGATCTCGACCCAAATGCTGTGATCAAATTAACCGATGCAGAAGGAAATCCTCTTAACTACAAACCACCACTTTTAGGTACGCAGCAAATTCTTAACTTTACAGCACATTCTTATCCACGTGCGGGAGCTTATTTATTGTTTGCAGGAATGCTCCTTACACTCATCGCATTTTTTGTGGGAAGAAAGGAACAAAGAACAACGAAAATAAAACAAGCATAATGAAGATTCCAGTAAGATTTTATTTTGTTATTATTTCCCTCGCATTGTTTTCATGCAGTACTAAACCCGAACCCATAAGGTATGGCGAAGATTCCTGTCATTTCTGCGAAATGACAATTGTGAGTCAGGCCCATGCTGCGCAGGCAGTAAGCACCAAGGGAAAACAATTTAAATACGATGCAATTGAATGCATGATGAATGATATTATTAAGAATCAAACCGAAATGGCGGTAAAACACGTAGCAAATTTTGACAGCCCCGGAGAAATGATCGATGCAGAAAAGGCGGGCTATGTCATTAGTGATACTATTAACAGCCCTATGGGTGCTAACCTCGCCGCTTTGAAAATGACAAATGACAGGGATCTTTACACCTGGGAAGAATTAAAAGCCCGCTTTATGGGCGATAATGCTAATACCGTGAGCCCGCAATAATGAGGATAATCCCCATTCTCTTTTTTCTTTTAGGATTTTATAACCTTAATGCTGCAGAGATTGAGGTGTGCAAAGGGTGTAAGATCTCAACCATTACTGAAGCAGTCACTCTGGCTAAAGATGGTGATGTAATAAGGATCAAAAAGGGAATTTATAAAGAGTTTGATATACATATTCTCAACAAATCAATAAGGATAGTTGGGGAAGATTTTCCGGTCATTGATGCCGATATGAAAGGTACGGTATTCAGTGTTCAGGCAGATAATTTTTCAATCGAAGGCCTTAACATAAGAAACATCGGGAAAAGCCACACCAGGGAATACGCTGCTATCGTGGTAGCAAAATCCAATAATTTCGTTATCAGGGATAACATCCTTGAAAATGTATTTTTTGGGATCCTTGTTGAAAGATCTTCGGGAGGTAGAATTACCGGTAATAAGGTGAGCAGCAATGCCACCCAGCAAGATAATTCAGGTAACGGGATACATTTATTCCATTCTAAAGAGATGACGGTTTCCCATAATGAAGTGAGTGGTACCCGCGATGGTATCTATCTTGAATTTGCAAGTAACAGTAAAGTTTCCAATAATATTTGTAAAAATAACCTGCGCTATGGCCTTCATTTCATGTTTTCAGATCATAATGAATACCTTGATAACCTGTTTGAAAGTAATGGTGCCGGGGTTGCAGTAATGTTCTCCAAACACATAAAAATGTACCGGAATGTTTTTAAAAAGAGCTGGGGTAATGCCGCCTATGGATTGCTGTTAAAGGAAATAAACGATGCCGATCTCAGTAATAATATTTTTGAAAATAATACTGTTGCAATAAGTGCCGATGGCACAAACAGGATCAATTATATTGAAAATGATTTCAGGAATAACGGGTATGCCATAAATATAAGAGGTGCCTGCTACCGCAATGTTTTCAAAAGGAATAATTTCCTCTACAATGCTTTTGATGTCGCTTACAGCGGTATGTTGAATGAGAACGTTTTTGACCAGAATTACTGGAGCGGTTATTCGGGATATGACCTTAACCGTGATGGTATTGGTGATGTACCTCACCGGCCTGTGAAACTCTTTTCGTATCTCGTGAATAAATCCCCGGAAGCTATTGTAATGTTGAGAAGCCTGTTTATAGACATCATAGATTTTTCTGAAAAGGTCTCCCCTATTTTCACTCCGGCAGAACTTATAGATGCAAACCCCCAAATAAGACAAATAAAATGGTAACATATCAGGGATTAGAAAAAAGATTTGCAAAAAATATCGTGCTCAACGAGCTCCACTTATCGATTAAAACCGGTGGAATCATTGCAATCCTTGGTCCTAATGGTTCCGGTAAGACCACGATGATAAAAAGCCTGCTCGGTATGGTTATCCCTGATAAGGGAGAAATTCTTTTCAACGCCAAAAGCATACTTAATCAATGGCAATATCGCAATGAAATTGATTATTTACCTCAAATAGCCAACTTCCCGGGGAACCTTACGGTAAATGAGCTTATCAATATGATAAAGGATTTACGCGGAAGAACCACCAAGGACAAAGAACTTATAGCATTTTTTAAGCTTGAACCTTTTTTAAAATCAAAACTGGGAACCCTCTCTGGAGGTACAAAGCAAAAGGTGAACCTGGTACTTACATTTATGTTTAATAGCCCACTGGTGATCCTTGATGAACCCACCTCGGGGCTTGACCCCATTTCTATGATCAGGCTAAAGGATTTGATCCAAAAAGAGAAAGCCAATGGCAAGACCATTTTGATCACTTCCCATATCATGAATTTTGTTGAGGAAGTGGCAGATGAGATCGTATTCTTACTTGAGGGTAAGATCTATTTTCAGGGAACCGTGGCCGAGATCAAGAACTCTACGGGCCAGCCCGACTTCGAACATGCAATAGCCTCAATTTTATCTGATAATAATGTTTAAAATATTAAAGTACAGCTTTTACGACCTATCCCGCAGCCGCTGGAGCTACGTGTATTTTTTCTTTTATTTATTGCTGGGATTGGTGCTTCTCTTCCTTAACAATGACCTTTCCAATGCCGTAATTACATTAATGAATGTGATCATCATCCTGGTGCCTCTTATAGGAACCATATTCGGGATCATGTATTACTATAACTCCCGGGAGTTTACAGAGTTGCTGCTGGCACAGCCTATAAGAAGAAGTTCTATATTTCTTGGCCAATATTTAGGAGTAGCCATTTCCCTTGCCCTTAGCCTGGTCTTAGGTCTTGGAATTCCTTTTATAGTTTACGGGCTTTTTGAATCGGCTATTATCTGGGATTTTGTGTCTTTGATAACCACCGGGGTATTTCTCACATTCATCTTCACTGCCCTTGCTTTTAATATTGCTTTGTCCAATGAGAATAAGATCAAAGGATTTAGTTATGCCATTTTGATGTGGTTGTTCCTGGCGGTGATATATGACGGGCTTTTTCTTTTATCACTGGTGTATTTCCAGGAATATCCGCTGGACAAATTTTCCCTTATAGCCACCATGCTCAATCCAATAGACCTTTCAAGAATTTTGATCATACTTAAACTGGATATTGCAGCTTTACTGGGATATACAGGCGCGGTCTTCAAACAATTCTTTGGCACAGGATTAGGTTTCCTCCTGGCTATGGGAACTCTTACCTTATGGGTTGTAATACCTGTTATGAGAATGATCTACGTTGCCAAAAAGAAGGATTTCTAAATGCGTGCCGGCATTATATATTAAGTATTAAACCGAAAAGAAAACTTCCAGTTCCTGCATGGTTTCCGAAGAGGTTTTAATATCCTTGACAACTAGGCCTTTTTCAAGAACCACGATCCTGTTTGAAACCTCAACCGTATGTAAAAGGTCATGACTTGACACCAGGATGGTGACTTCCTGTGTTGCAGCTAGTTCCTTAATGATCTTTTTCAATCTTATTTGAGTAGTAGGATCTAGATTTGCAAATGGCTCATCAAGAATGACCACTTCAGGATTCCCTATCAGGGCTGCGACAATACCCACTTTCTTGGAATTTCCTTTAGAAAGATCCCGTAAATACTTTTTGCCGTTCAGTATCTCCCCGCTGAAAAAATCGGTGAATTTCAGTAGAAAAGCATCGATATCAGATTTATTCCAACCCCGCAATTCGCCAACAAAATAAAAATATTCTTCAGGAGTAAGATATCCTATCAAAAAGCTTTCATCTATAAATGAGGAGGTGAAAGGTTTCCAGGCTTCACTTTTATTAATCTCTACCCCATTGCTGGTGATCTTGCCGGTGGTGGCCTGAATAAGATCAAGTAACAAACTAAAAAAAGTGGTCTTACCCGCTCCATTATTCCCCACCAGGCCAAAACTTTGTCCTTTCGGGATCTCCAAATGATCAATATTTAAAACGGTGGTACCACCATATGTTTTGCTCAGATTTTCTACTTGTATCATAAGTGCACAGGTTTATTAGTTAGTTAGCTTGTTTGTTTGTAAGCCTCGAGGGTTTTATATTTTTCGGTCTTGTAAATGTTCTCAATAATTGAAAATACTTTGTTTTTAAACGCAAATCCCAGGATCCCGGCAACAGCAACTATTGCATAACCCACATTAGGATTGAATAAATAATGGCCAAGCCCGTATAATAACATGGGTAATAATAATTTGGGAAGGGTGAGAAGCATGCTCTTCATATTAAATGCCTGTTTATTCCCAAATACATTGGTGTTCTGGTTTAGGTCAATAGGGGTCCTTATGTAAGCTCCTCCCCACAATACAATATGGGCATTAACCCCAATATTGTAAATAGCTCCCACTAAAATTGCAAGGTATACTTCCAGGCCGAAATACAAATAAAAGGAAGCTAAAATTGTGGTAGCAATAGTGGCGATCACAATAAGCCACCATTTTGAATTGAGATACTCCTTGTATTGCACATTCTGACTCATCATAAGCGGATAATATGAACTATCCCAGCTGGGAACAAACTGACCAAAAGTGAACAAAAATCCTCCGGTAACAAAGATCCCTGCAAAGATCCTCCACATGGGTCCGTCATAAGCTTCAATCGCCCCGGTGAAAAATAACAAGCCATAGAATATAAATAGTATACTCATGGTCACAGTGGTACGTGAGCGTTTATTCCTTTTAATGAGCTTTATGTCATTTTTAAGGAAGGTACCCAGGGTACCAAACTGGTTCAACCAGGTATAATTCTCGGTTTGCGCATCTTTTTGTTTTATTGAAAGCCCTGAATCCAGATAAAGATGGTTCTTAAAGAACATGAAGGTGATATAGGCCAGGACTAGCAGCAAAAATACCGGAACCAAGGCATAAACCGGCGAATTGTAGAAGGCATTAAAAATGGGTGCGGTATAAACAGTAGGATCAAAAATCCCATAATAATGTAATGTTACGGCTGCAATAAGTATACTGCCTAAACCATAGAGTAAAACCTTGTTGTTGTCACTGAGTATATTTAAAAAATTATTGGCAAATATCAAAGTAAACATTGCTATGAACCATGCAACGGCTCCCACCGGATCAAAGCCTTCGGTTAAAAGAACAATGGTGAACGGAAGCAAAAAGAAAATATGCACCCAGTTAAAGAAGGAAAGCACGGTTTTACCAAGGCTGTATCCTACAATTTGATTTCTGGTGGTGTTTAAAGTGAGCAGCGGTCTTATATTCATTACCGGAGTATTCTGAAGAAAAAAGCGTATTAAAAGGTCCCCGATAAGATAATACAGGATGAAACGGTTTACAGTTGTAAAAGGGTTCATTTCCATTTTCTGTAAAATGAAATATAACCCTATTCCCATCAAAGTGAAAATCCCTATAAAGTACAATGCAGCCAGGATCATTACAATTCTTAAAAACATGCCCGATCTAAAGGAAGCAGCTCTAAAAAATGATCTCCACTCAAGGAGGAGGAAATGTTTCAACATAATAAAAATTTAAGAGGTTGGGAACTTCATGTAGCATATTGGTTTAAATTCTAATCGTTTTGTTACAAAATGATGCGGATTTTCTAAAAAAAAAGCATGGGATATAGAAAATCGAGATTCAATAACAGAGGGATTAAGTAATTGCATGGTAAAATCTGATTGTTAAAATACAAAATGAAAGGTTTTTTGTAGTTTGGTTATTTTAAATAAAATCTATGGCCAAAAATCTTCACAACGCCCTAAGCAGGCATCTGGGTCTTAAAGATGCCGTGGGAATAGGGCTTGGAGCAATTATAGGAGCAGGTATCTTTGTGGTTACCGGCGTTGCAGCGGGAATTTCGGGCCCTGCATTCCTTATAAGTTTAATACTTGCTGGAACGGTAGCAAGCTTTAACGCATTAAGCTCGGCACAGCTTGCGGCCGTATATCCGCATTCTGGAGGCACCTATGAATATGGATACCAATTGCTTAATCCCTTACTGGGTTTTTCAGCCGGGTGGATGTTCCTTATGAGCAAACTCGCGGCAGGAAGCGTAGTCGCCATTGGGTTTGGTAGTTATTTCTATCAACTGGTACCTGTAGGCTCTCCTATGATCCTATCACTTTCTGCAATAATATTTCTCACCATCGCAAATTTCTTCGGAATAAAAAAAACAGGATATCTCAATATTTTTATTGTAGGATTCACTATACTCTCTTTAATATATCTATCCATAAGCGGCATTCCGGAGGTAAGATCTTCAAATTTTATTCCCTTTGCCCCTTTCGGTCTCTCGGGTATTGCTGAAGCTACTGCCCTGCTTTTCTTCGCTTTTACGGGTTACGCCCGGATAGCGACCCTGGCTGAAGAAGTTAAAGATCCTGAAAAAACCATTCCCCGGGCAGTGATCATTACTATTGTGACCGCAATTTTATTATACCTGCTTGTATCTGTAGTTGGCATAGGAGTAATTGGAACAGGGGAAATGGCAGGCAGCACCTCACCCCTGCAACTGGTTTCCAATACCCTGTCAACTCCTGGAATAAGGACCATAACTTCGTTGGGAGCATTTACCGCCATGCTGGGCGTACTTTTAAGCCAGATCCTTGGTATAAGCCGTATGATGCTGGCCATGGGGAGAAGAAAAGACCTCTTCCCCATTTTTGAAAGGGTTCATGAAGTCAATAAAGTGCCACATATTGGCATATTCATTACCGGTTTACTTATAGCAGTGCTATGTTTAATTGGACGATTTGATTTCATACTTTCATCGGCCGCTTTTACCATCCTTCTATATTATACCATTACAAACCTTGCGGCAT
>Ga0079224_100006267_pt1 | contig 15743 bp, 10 predicted proteins | sample Stecom2015_FD_80414 | JGI IMG/M metagenome (GOLD analysis project Ga0079224, IMG submission 80414) | Agricultural soil microbial communities from Utah to study Nitrogen management - Steer compost 2015 | ecosystem: Environmental > Terrestrial > Soil > Agricultural land | place: USA: Utah...
AAGAATGCCGACATAGCGAATCAAGAAGCATTATCAAAATTACAAGAGTTGGATCGCTACTTTTCGCAATCAATTCAACGTATAGCCGATCTTCAGCAAAATCCCTACAAAATAAGTATAGCGGCTGACAAGTAATTCCCCTGTCGGAGGAGTCGTTGAATAATGTTGGCAAAGAAAGTTGCCCTAAAGTAATATGAAGCAATCTGTTAGTCAAGTTACAGGTTGCTTTTTTTGCTTGGAAGGAAAATACTTATTTAAAGCTTGCTAAAGACACTTTTTTGTTTACCTTTGTATTGTTTGTAATCAATCTAATTAATAATAGTAAAAAATCAGGCGATTATGTACAGTACAGTTTTTATTTTACTTCTTATTGCCTTCTACCTTTTATATAATCTTTCTCAACGGGTTCCAAGTAAGAATAAACCGGCCCGGGCAATATACTTCAGAGAACGAATTATTTTAACACGAACGCTTAGCTTAATTTTGATCCTGGTAACATCGGTTTTGTTGATTAACCGATTAGGAATAGGGGCTGGTATTTTCTGTGTAATGCTGCTATTGATGGTGTGCGCCAGTTTTGTTGTGGTGTTGTCACCGTTACGTTATATTCGATGGCACCATTTACTTGCCATTTATTTTTTTTCCATTGTTCTTGAAACCTTTATCTTTTAGTCATGCCAGCTAATAAAAAATATTTAACTTCTTCACCGTGGCAAAGATGGATGAAAATCAGTGCGGGTTTTTTCGGTGGATACGGTGTTATGATCTCGTTCTTCTTAATGCTCGCTTGTTTTCTCGAAAAAAAGAATGTTATTGTAACCGGCGTCGTAGTAGGCTATGTGCTTTGGGCCTTACTATTGCTTTTCGCTTTCCTCTCGAGGTCGTGGTGGAAGCCGTGGATCATCTATTTAGCGTTAACCATCGTCTTTTTATTACCCTACCTACTAAAATAGCACGTTATGAATAACCGAAACTACAATATTTATTTCCATACCCACACGATAAGCGGCATTATCATAGCATCGCTATTATATGTTATTTTTTTCGCCGGTTCATTTTCTTTTTTTAAAGACGAGATCAGCGCTTGGCAAAGCGGCAAATCAGTAAATGAAAAACTATCTCACGGATTACCCTATCAACTACTCTTGGATTCCCTTGATTCAAAATACAATCTTGCAGGTAGAGATATTAACTTTTACCTTTACCCCAACACGAGTCATTGCTATATAAATATAGCGCCTTCTAAGGACACGCTCCATAATCCTAAAGCAAAAGAGCGGGCTTATATAGGGTATGATTTTGCTGAGCGTAAGGAAAAAAGTTATGAAGAATCGTATGATATGGGCGAGTTTCTCTATCGTTTGCATTTTTTGGCCCAACTCAATCAGGCGATCCCCCTACGAATAGGATACCCTATTGGCTATCTGATTGCAGGTCTGGTGGCCTTTCTCTTCCTGTTTGCGTTAATTACGGGCTTATTGCTACACTGGGACAAGTTGGTTTCCAATTTTTATCTATTCAGACCCTGGTCTAAATGGAAGACCCTGTGGACAGATCTACACACAGTTTTGGGCGTAATCGGTTTTCCATTTCAATTCGTTTTTGCCCTTACCGGTATTATCTTAATCATTAATACCGTTTTTTTGGCACCCTTTAGCCAACTACTCTATAAAGGCGATATGGAAAAAGTATTTCAAGATTTGGAATATGCGACAGCTGCTGAAGCTACTTTCATCGACAAGCCGTTAACGTCAACGCCCAATATTCAAGAATATATGGATCAAACACAGAAAAGATGGCCAGGTGCTTTCTTCAATCGTGTAGCTATTAAGAACTATGGCGATGAAAGTATGTTACTGTCGATCGAGTCAGAGGCAGATCGTAAACAAAGCTTTGCAGGAACCGGACAAATTACTTATGAATTGAAGACGGGAAAGGTCTTGACCCATCGTTCACCCTACGATACGCCAACCTACATTGCATCGGTTAAAAGCTTTATATATCGATTGCACTTTGGTGACTATGGGGGGTATTTTGTAAAACTTGTTAATTTTATTTTGGGAATAGCGGGTTGTGTGGTTATTATATCCGGTATCTTGATCTGGCTGGTTGCGCGCGACAAAAGCAGTGTCGCTTCTTATAAGAGAAAATTTAATTTTTGGTTGTCTAACGTTTTTTTAGCCATCTGTCTAACGATGTTCCCTGTAACCGCTTTTTCATTTATCCTAATCAAGTTCATTGGTAACGTAAATCAAACCTTAATCTACCAAATTTACTTTTGCAGTTGGCTGGTAATTAGCCTATATTATATTCTTAGGAGAAATCTCAGGCGTACTAATGCAGAGACTTTACTTTTAGGCGGTATATTAGCTTTGCTGGTTCCTGTTGTTAACGGCGTTTTTTCCGGTAATTGGCTATGGAATACCTGGGCTCGACATGCAACGGATATTCTGCTAATTGATCTACTTTGGATATCATTAGGATTGGTGGCGCTTATAGCTTTTGCAAGAATCAAAAAATATCAGGCCTTAAAAGCGCCGGTTGAGAGAATCAATCAAGTTCCTGTCCCTGATGATCAACAGGCTTATACCGGAGATTTAACATATTGATAAAAGGCCACTGTAATTTTGCAATAGCCTTTTCTGTATTATGATGTGCACATGAATGATAAAGGGTGAGAATCTTGGTTTGTTCCTTACAGTTGCTTTAGACTCATGTAGGCACTTGTAGGCGCATCCTTGCCTTTTATAGCCAAAATTTCGTTATATTCCTCTAACAAGGATATATATTTATCCTTCCAATAATTTATTTTTTCCAATTCACTCGCTAAAAAATCGTCACTGAAAGATCTGCTTTTGCTAAATGCCTGCTGGAAATCCGCAGGTGAGAATAACTCGGGAAATTCGTTCGAAAAATCGTGTTTCAAAGCACAACCGATCTTAAAAATAATTTCAGATTTAAACTTAGCTTGATTAAACCAATTGTAAATAGATCGTCTATTTACTTTCATCAATCGCGACAGTTCGCTAATGCTGTAACCATTACGTCTGATAGTGCGTTCGATGATCTCGCCGTAGTGTTTGTCAATATTATTTCTCATTTGGTTGATAATTTTGTTAACACAAAGAACCGGGTAAAAAAGTGTAAAAACTAGAGGAAAAAGGAGAGAAATGAACGGGGTATTTCCTGTTTTTTTACCACATATTACCATAATATATGAAATAACTGTGCCTCCTCGCGGCATTTTACGCATGATCATAGGTTGCTACTGCTAATTTGAACCTACGAGCTGGATTAATCGGAGAACATGATCTTGAAATGTTAAAGATTGTTAAGATTTTGCAAAAAAGCCAACGATGGCGTAGATTTGTGATATCATAATTTAGGTTTATAATTGGTTAATAAAGCCTTCAATCTCCCCGGTTGAAGGCTTTTCTTTTGACAAGTCTTCATAAACGTCCTTTTCAAATGTAAGCTCTTGAGTTTGCTAAATCGATTTTGTAACATTTCTAGTGCATTGTAAGTATAAGAACCTGAATGTATATATTTGAAAAGCCAAGCATAAATATAAGATGAATAGCCAAGCAAAAAAAACCTTAATCTTTACAATGATTCTATCGTTTATCGCTCTTTTCGGTAGGGGGCAAACCAAACAGAATTATATACAGTATGTAAATCCTTTCATCGGTACTGCGCCACTTACGGATCCAAAAATTCTTGGTTATGAGCTTCCTACAGGTTGGAGGTCATGGGCAGGTCTTACATTTCCGGGAGCTTCTTTGCCTAATGCCATGGTTCAATTGAGTCCGATTACTGAATATGGTTCAGGCGCTGGCTACGAATATGAAGATACAGTAATTTATGGTTTTACTCATACAAATAAAGGGCATTGGAATCTTTGTAATATTCCCATACTTCCCATATCTAATCCCGATGATTCTTTCGGTTCGAAGTTCACACATAAACGCGAGCAAGCCGCACCTGGATTTTATCAAGTATTTTTAGATGATTATCAGGTTGATGTTAAATTGACCACAACGCTTCGCTGTGGGTACCATTCATATGATTATAAAAATACCATGAACCGACAGATACTCTTCGATCTTGCCAAGGCAAATAACCGAGTGTCGGCGTGGCAAATTGATCAAATAGATAGTAGAACGCTACAAGGATATCAACAAACAGGTGAGCGCATATATTTTTATGCCGTTTTGAATACGAATATAAAAAAGCTCGAGAAGAATCAAACAGAAAAGTCAAAGGGCTTTGCTCTTGTTCATTTAACAAATGAAAGTAAAGCACCTGTTGAACTTAAAATAGGTTTGTCATTTGTTAGCATGGAAAACGCTAAACAAAACCTTTTACAGGAAATAGGTAATAAAAGCTTTGTTGAAATTCAAGAGGAGGCTAGCCGTCAATGGAACGAAATATTATCTTCTATAGAAGTAACAGGGGGAACAAAAAAGCAAAAAGAAATGTTTTACTCATCCCTATACCGGTCCTTGTTATGGCCTGCTTTGCGTAGCGACGTGAATGGAGAATTTACCGACGCAAAAGGAAACGTGGATAAAGCAGATTTCAACTATTATACTGAACCTTCCCTTTGGGACACTTACCGGAATAAGGACGTACTCCTCGGATTACTTGCTCCGCAGGTCGCATTGGATGTCATTAAATCAATGAAAGACGTGGGAGATAAAACAGGGTTTATTCCAACTTTCTTTCATGGTGATCATGGAGCTTCTTCTATAGTTGGCGCTTATTTACGTGGCATCAATGATTTTGATGTTCAAGGAACTTACAAACTATTATTACGGAATGCAAATGCGTCAAATGGTGCCCGCCCTTATGTAGATGAGTATATACAGAAAGGTTATATATCGGATCCTGACATCGCAAACCCGCATGTTGAAACAAAAGGGAAAGCGGGTGTTTCAAAAACACTCGAGTACGCTTATGATGATTATTCGCTTGCGCAAATGGCAAAAAAACTGGGCGATGAAGTCAATTATAAGCGTTTGATAGCCCGTTCAAAGAACTACAGAAACGTATTTGATCCAACGACAAAGCTTATGCGGGGCAGATTAGACAATGGAGACTGGATAACCCCTTTCAATCCGCAATACCCTTATTATGAATACATGTATAGAGAAGCCAATGCTTGGCAAGTGTCTTTTTTTGCACCGCATGATATGGAAGGACTGATTGAATTATACGGTGGAAAGAAAGCGTTCGAGTCAAAACTAGATTCGTTATTTACCATCCCATGGAATCCAACTTATATAGCAAGAAACGTTGAAACAATGATCGGACAGTATTGCCATGGAAACCAGCCTGATCATGAAGCACCTTTCGCTTATTATTTTATAGAGAAGCCCGAAAAATCGCAACGCATTATCGATTATATCTTAAATAATCTCTATGGTATTGGTGATGAGGGGCTAGCTCTTTGTGGAATGGATGATGCAGGTGAAATGTCCTCATGGTATGTACTGAGTGCATTAGGTTTATATACATATTCTGCAACGGATCCGACTTACCTTGTGACCGTGCCACTTTTCGATAAAGTGAAATGGCATCGAATGGGTGGTAAAGAGCTTACTATAATAAAAGCTGGAGAAGGAAGGGTGCTGAAAAACATTATAGTCAATGATAAACCAAATAAAGGTTATTTTGTATCGCACGATTTGTTTCTTAAGGGAGGTGAAATAAGAGTTGAAACTAAATAATGAGGGAAGCTTTGTATTTGCTAATACGTATCGATAGTTTTCGGAAGCGAGATTTTTATTGCAGTACCTATACCAATTTGGGAACTGCAATGTAGATTTCCCCTTAACATTTTTACTCTGTGCTTTATGGTGAGTAAGCCGGTAGCATTGTTGTCTTCTTTTTGAATATCAAAACCGATACCATTGTCCGAAACAGTTGCATTGATAAAACCTTCATTTGAATCATAGATTTTAATAGAGGCTTCGGTAGCTTGCGAATGCTTAACGATGTTCAAGGCGAGTTCTTGAACAATACGATAAACTGCTAGCTGAATCTCTTGGTCAGCCGGAGGGACTATGGGTTCGATTTCTGCAACGAAATTGCAGGGGCCGGTAAGTTGACTACAGATATTTTCAATAGCAGCCTCCAATCCGAAATCTTCTAAAATGCTGGGCATAAGCTCATGAGAAATTCGTCGGCTTTCTCGGATACAATTGGCAAGAAGTAATTCCGCATTTTTTAATTTTTTTCGGTTCTCCTCAGTCGAAAAAAGGGAATCGCTTAAATCAATCGTATCTAAATTCAGCTTAATGCTAAATAGCATCTGTCCGAGTCCATTATGTAGATTCTCCGAAATCCGCCTTCTTTCTTCTTCTTGGGTCCGAAGTGTTACGCGAAAAATTTCTCTTTGTTGTTGCGCTTCCATCTCTAACTGTTTTGCCTTCATTTGCTCATTCTTTATCTGTAACTGCTTTTCTGCTGTCATATCGTCCGCTATTACGATCAACAAATCATGAAGCTTATTCGCTTTAAATCGCAAGCAGCGATTTTTTCCATTTGTTTCGTACCATCGTTCAAAACTAGTTGATTGCCCCGTATAAACAACTTCTTTAAACAGGTCCAATACATCGAGCTTCGAAGCAGTAGGAAATAATTCGCGATAACGTTTTCCAATAATATCGTGCTTTGGTCGATTAAGTGATTGGCACATTAAATCGTTCAATAAGAACATTTCAAAATCATCGATGGAATTATCTGCAGCATAGCATGTTTTATATACAGCAATCGAGCTTGGCACGCCGTTAAAAACAGACTGTAGAAGCTCTTCACTGCTCTTAATAGCCTGATAGGCTTGGTTTCTCGTTCTCTTAAGCGTGATATGCGCTTTAATTCGTGCCAATAATTCGGGCGGAGTGAAAGGTTTTACTAAATAATCATCAGCACCAGCGTCGAAACTATCAATTTTTGATGCTTGGCTCGCTCTTATGGAAAGTAGAATGAGTGGGATATCTTGTGTTCTCGGATCTTGACGTAACGCCTGCAATAGCTGTATTCCGTCCATCCCAGGCATTATAATATCGCTTAATATTAGGTCGGGTTGTGTTGTTTTTGCTAGCTCAAGAGCCATAATGCCATTCTGAACTACGGTTACTCGATATTGTGTCTTAAGTAAACAACTAACATATTCCCGCATATTGGCATCATCATCTGCGAATAAAACGTGAGGGAGTGTTTCGAGGGAAGCTGAGGTGTTGATTCCGTCACTCGCATTGATCCTTTGCGGTGTTTCCATTCTATTGCCGTCCGTTTGCTTTTTATTGGCAGCAAGGAACCATTTTTTAGCCATGGTAAAATATCTTTGTTTTTACCATAACAATTCTGGCATTTGAAGGTTCGCGAGTTTTTCAGGAAGCGGCGAATAATCGTTAAGAAGTGGGCAGATGATTCGTCTCCCACTCCTTCAATACTTAAAGTTTGTTATTTCGCTTTTTCGTTATAATTGATCATCCAACGAACACCGTACCTGTCTTCAAATGAACCAAAGTAATCGCCCCAAAACATGTCTGCCATAGGCATTTCGACTTTTCCTCCAGCCGACAATCCGTTAAATAATCTATCCGCCTCTTCGCGACTATCAGGTGTGATACAGATATAGTTGTTGTTTCCTACGTTCAATTGATGACCTGCTGATTTTAGACAATCGGAAGCCATTAAAAATTGTCCCTCACCAATGGGAATAGAGACATGCATCGCATAGTTTTTTTCATGGTCAGGAAGATTTTCACCTCCTGGAGCCGCACTCATTTTTTGGATAAATAATTCACCGCCAAAAACTGATTGATAGAACTTGAATGCTTCTTCTGCCTGGCCATCGAAGTTCAAATAAGGATTGAGTTTCATATTATTTATTTTAATTAGAGGTTATTAGCTGTTAGCTATAAAACTATTAATGTTTTATGTGTTACAAATTACTAAAGGGTTAAATTCTCTTTCATCATTCCATTGAATACAGGCCAAAGAGGTTGCCCTCTGTATCCATGCACAGAGAACAATAGCCGTATTCGCCAATAGAAAATTTCGATTTATGAACTTTTCCTCCGGCCACTTCTACACGGCTCTCTTCTATACTGCAATCTTGGCATGGAAAATAAACGATGGTATTCACGCAAGCACCGTCGCCTTCCTTTGTGCCGGGCATTTCTATCAGTGCGCCGCTTACCTTATCGGTCTCCTCGTCAGGCGAAGAAAAGAAAGTCATCTTCATTTCTTGAGGCGCTTCGCCTGGTGCGCATTCAGCATCAAAGAACGTTCTATTTAAAACTGTCCGGTAAAACGTCTTTGCCCTTTCTAGGTCCCGGACATATATTTCAAACCAGCATATAACATTGTTTTTCATAATTTAGTGTTTTATTTTTTGTTAGCTTTTTTTTTGTCTTATTATCGTATAACAAAGGTATTACCTATTTATGAGAATAGAAGAGGCTCTTTATGCCATTTTTAGGGTGTATTTAAGACATTCCTTTTATAAAGGATAAATGAACTGTTTTGTTTTGCATATGAACTAAATCTCCTCATTTTTCCTGACTCAATAAGGTCTGCAACAACGCTATACATTTGGGTCTTAGTCGCGCTTGGCGGATAATCTAAACAATATTTTGTTTAATGCACAAAAATGCTGAAAATTGTAAAACTAACACTTATCATTATCGAGCCAATAATTATGCTTCAGCAATATAGAATTTCCGTAATCGCTTTTTGTAGTAGGCCACAAGTAGGTCTTATAAGCTTCTTCCTTTTGTGCTTTCTGTCGGGATCAACGGTATTTAGTCAGGAAACAGTGGTCAAATATCTTTCAGGAACGGACAAAGATCATACTAAAAATTGGGATTTTATGGTTTCTTCCGGTGCAAAAAGTGGGCAGTGGACGACGATTGAAGTGCCCTCGAATTGGGAAACGCAGGGTTTTGGAACCTACCACTATGGTTGGGAAGAAGATTTCAGTAAAAACGAAATCGGTTATTATAAGTATCGATTTCCCAGCAACCCGACGTGGAAAAATAAAACCGTGAAAATAGTCTTTGAAGGTTCAATGACCGATACAGAAGTGAAGATTAATGGTAAAATCGCGGGAGCTATTCATCAAGGTTCTTTTTATCGATTTAAATATGATATCACTAAATTACTGAAGAAAACGGGAGATAACCTTTTGGAAGTTAAAGTCAGCAAAATATCAGCCGATACTTCGGTCAATCGTGCCGAACGGATGTCAGATTTCTGGGTGTTCGGCGGTATTTTTCGTCCCGTATATTTAGAAATTACGCCGCAGACACATATAGAATGGACGGCTATTGATGCTAGAGCAGATGGCAATTTCGTGATGGACGTACACACAGAAGGAAAGTTAGCACATGGATATGTGGAAGCGCAGATAAGCGATTTAGACGGAAAGCTTGTTGGCGAAGCATTTCAAGCGAAACTCGATCACAAATCAGGGAAAGTAACACTGAATAATAAAGTAACTAAACCTGCATTATGGTCGCCTGAATTTCCCAACCGTTATCAGGTAGTTGTTAGATTAAGAGACGATAAAGGCAAAATCATTCACAGCAAGGTCGAAAAGTTTGGCTTTCGAACCGCCGAGTTGAGACGTGGAGAAGGCTTTTTCGTGAATGGCGTGAAAGTGCGTTTTAAAGGCGTTAACAGACATAGCGCATGGCCTACCTCTGGCAGAACAATGAGCAAGGAAATCAGTGAGTTAGATGTCAATCTTATAAAAGACATGAATATGAATGCGGTTCGTATGTCTCATTATTCTCCGGACGCTCATTTTTTAGATGTTTGCGACTCGCTCGGACTGTTTGTGATTGATGAATTGACAGGCTGGCAAAAAAAATACGATACCAGCGTCGGACGTAAATTACTTAAAGAAATGGTTATGAAGGACGTAAATCATCCTTCTATCGTTATCTGGGCTAACGGAAACGAAGGGGGGAATAATCACGAGCTCGTTGCCGATTACGCAAAATATGACCCACAAAAGCGCACCGTTATACACCCATGGAATAATTTTGAAGGTACCGACACACAGCATTACAGAGCTTATGATTGCTGTGTCGGATCGTTGTATAATGGAAAAGAAGTATTTTTTCCTACTGAATTCTTACACGGACTCTATGATGGAGGGCACGGTGCCGGGCTGGAAGATCACTGGAACCTGATGAGAAGTAAACCATTATCTGCCGGAGGCTTTTTATGGTCCTTTGCAGACGAAGGGGTTGTGCGGTTGGATCAGGAAGGACGCATGGATATAAAAGGTAACTTGGCACCCGATGGAATACTTGGACCTTATCGTGAAAAAGAAGGGAGTTTTTATACTATTAAAGAGATTTGGTCACCTATAAAGATAGCTCTTGATAAGCTTCCCCAAAACTTTGATGGCTTACTTCCGCTCAGCAATGATTACCTTTATACCAATCTCAATCAGATTAGGTTTAGCTATGAATGTCGGCAATTACCGGCACCGTATGAATCAGATACCACCGTGAAAATTCTTGAGAAAGGTGATTTACAAGGACCCAATGTAGAGCCTCAGCAAAACGGCTATTTACGCTTACCCTTTCAGCATGATTTAGCGAAGACCGATGTTTTAGCACTTACCGCTAAAGATCCTTATGGCCGGGAGATTTTCACTTGGACTTGGTCACTAAAATCACCAACTGAAATGAATGAAAGATGGCTCAGCACAAAAATAAGCTGGCCTATTTCCGTTGACGAAGCTAATAATACTTTACGTTTACAATCGAATAAAACTACCATTGCCTTTGATACAAAAAGTGGCTTACTGCAAAGTGTGATTAGTAACGGCACGGTAATTCCTTTGACTAACGGCCCGCAATTGGCGGTAGGAAAGGCATCTTATGTAGGTATGAAACATTACAAAAAAGGAGACAGCCTTTATGTGGATGTTCAGTATACCGGTGCTTGGAAGAAGGTTCGTTATATATTGGCTCCGAACGGTTTATTAACATTGGAATATGCATACAATGTTTATAATTCCAATCCGCATAACGAGTATCCCTTTTTAGGAATTAACTTTAATTTTCCTGAAAATTTAATTACCGGTGTTCGGTATATGGGACGAGGCCCCTATAGGGTATGGAAAAATCGGATGAAGGGAAATACCTTCGGTGTTTGGAACAAAAAGTACAATAATACGGTCACGGGCGAATCATGGGATTATCCGGAGTTTAAGGGCTATTATCGCGATTTCAACTGGGTTGTAATAAAAAATATAGCAAAGGATTTTATTGTATATAACGGAAGTGATAAACTGTTTTTGCGGTTGTACACACCGGAAAAACCAAAAGGCGCAAGGAATGAAAACAATTCTCCCGATTTTCCTGATGGTGACATTTCATTTTTGCACGCGATTAATGCCATCGGTACCAAATTTGACCGAGCCGTGGATCACGGACCTCAAGGACAACTGAATAGAGTGGGCTTTAACGCCATTGAAGGGAAACTGATATTTGATTTCGACCCTAAATTGCAGTAGTAGCCTTGCCTAGACAGCCTCGTGTGAAAGTCGAACATATCGGTTGCTCAGGCGTTAATAATTAATAGCATTCACACAGGCTTTACCTGTTTTTTTGATCTTGCTCGCTCTCCGAAAGAAAAGCGTTTTTTATTAATTTTTCAGGATCGAAAAAATGATTTAAAGGGCCGCGCCCTTTACCCGTTAAGACATCCATTCCGTTTTTGATAGCTTTGTACGTATAGCACTGTCCCGCAACTATTGCGCTTTCCATAGGGAAATCCCGGGCTAAGAAGCTTGTAATAGCAGACGATAGCGTGCAGCCTGTTCCATGTAGATTATTCGTTTCCAGTTTAGCTGACTCATAGGAATGGACTTTACCTTGATCGTCGAAATATAAGGACGTAAGCGTAGACGACTGCAAATGGCCTCCTTTCAATAAAACATTCGTAGCTCCCAGTTTCAAAATCCGTTCGCCGGCAATATACATATCATCCAGGGAGCTGATTTTCATTTCGGCAAGTACAGCAGCCTCATCGATATTGGGGGTAATAAGATCGGTTTTCGGAATTAGCTTTTCCACAATAGTAGCCACAGTTGCGTCTTGTACTAGTCGATGTCCGCTGCTTGCTACCATCACGGGATCGAAAATAAGCGGAACTTTTGGATATTCTGAAAGGGTTTCTACGATGACATCCACTAGAGTTGCTGTGTGCACCATTCCAATTTTTATAGCTTTCGGAAAAATGTCGCTCAATAGAACCCTTATCTGTTCCTGTATGGCCCGATCCGGGATGGCATAAATCGCTTGAACCCCTTGTGTGTTTTGAACGGGAAGTGCTGTTAACACCGAGGTAGCAAAGCATCCCAATGCGGAGAAGGTGTTGATGTCTGCCTGAATTCCTGCGCCACCACTACCGTCAAAGCCGGCAATTGTCATGGCAATAGGGTATGTATACTCTTTTTGCATTTAACGTATTATTACTTTTCCTCACTATTTCAGTGCGATCAACTTCAGAGCATGCACTCCACGCTTCTTAGCAGAATTAAAGCTAATGCGAATGTACAAATCTTTAATAAGGGTAAAAAACAAGTCTTTACTTGATTTCGTTCAGTATAGTAATTGCATCATATTTGTGATGTGCCCATCTCGTTAGACTTTTATATAAATCTTTTTGCGATCAAGTAGCCACCCTACACTCCAGCAGAAAAGCATATAGCATAGTGCAAATAATAACGATCCTGCCGGACCGGGGAGTAATTTCTGAAATAGATGTACATTGATGTAATCAAACAACGAAGTTCCACCTAAAGGTATTAAAAATAGGCTGATCAAAACAATTTCGGATAATAGGTAAACGAATAGCGGATTTTTTCCAAAGATAATAAAGAAATTAGTCCATTTTCTTGGGACGCCATTATCATTTTCTGAAATTGGAACCAACAAAGGAAGAATTAGTAGGTCCAAGCTAATCGTTAATAGCGCAAATGAACTGGACCATATTTTTTTATTTATAGGAAACACCTGGTTCCATACCAAGGCTATCAATACACCGATAGCGCCAATAATCAACAATTTACCAAGGCTCTGTACCGTTCCGCCCTTTTCTTGTAAATACTTGCCGACCAAATACCCTGCAATTGCATTGGTAATAGCAGGTATTGTGCTCAACAAACCTTCCGGATCAAAAATAATTCCGTGGCTATGATATAAATGAGACTCGCCAAGAAGCCATAGGTCGAGTTTGAATATGGCATTTCCCTCTAATGAATAGGGCGCATCCGTGCCAAAAATTAGTAGGATGACCCAATATATTAATAATAATGCAATCGCAAGCCAAACAAGATACTTCCTTCGAACATAGTACACCGCTAGGGCTGTAAAAAGATAACATAAGGCAATACGCTGTAAAACGCCAAATACACGAGTCTCATGTAAAGGGAAAGATATGATTTCATGTTGCTCCGTTATTTTAAAAAAGGGGAACCAATACATTAAAAAGCCTAATAAAAAAATCAATGCCGCTCTTTTGAAAATGGTCAAAAGTACCTGTTTGGATGAGAGATACTGAAATTTCCTTTCAGAAAATGAAAGTGCGTTCCCAACGGCAAATAAGAATGAAGGAAAGACAAGATCCGTAGGAGTAAAACCATGCCATGTTGCATGGTTCAAAGGCCAATACGGTGTTGCACCTGACCCTGGACTGTTTACAATTATCATGAAACATATTGTCATTCCCCGAAATACATCCAGGGCAGTGAATCGTAATTTCTGTTCCTTCATTAGCTGCGCTCGGCTTATTAGTTGTTGAAGTTTAAGCATAAAACAATCCAATTCACCGTACTAAGTGGCGATGGAATCGGATTGCTTTTACGTGCAATTTACAAAAACAGCTTACAATTACAATTATTTTTCTTGATGATATTGATAGAGACAAGAAGAATAAATTAGGGATTCGACAAAAATTCAACCCAGTTTACATTGTAGCCTATACCTTCAAATTCCAGTCGAAGAATTTTATTACTGCCCGATGGTACCGTCACATCACTTAACGTAAAGTTCTGATAGGTCTCCCAACCACCGGTACTTGTAATATCGACTGTTCCGAGTGGAATGTTATCAAGCTTTACGGTGATTTTTTTTCCGGTGGCTGCATCGCCACTTGCTACACGCAGGTTGATGTCGTAGGTGCCGGCAACTGTATTTGATAAGGTGTAAGCAAGCCACTCGCCCGTATTTATATAACCAAGCGTATATCCACCGCCGCCATCATTTGTGGTACCTAGGTCAACCGGTGTGTTACGGTAAACATTTCCTCCCTGATTGTCGAAGGTCGTTTCATGATAGGAGATATCTTGGCCGCCTTCATCGAAATCTTCAATTTCCATTCTGCCAGGAATGTTATGCACCTTAAACGCCGTTTGTGGTCCAGGTGTAAAACCGCCCGCCTGATTGTGATTTTGCAATTCGAAAAGCCAGTCCCGTATAAACTTTCCTTGATTTTCGCCGCTCATTAAATTCCAGTTCCAGTCGAATATCTGTGGTTTCCAATAATTGTCAAAAATGTAGTTAAGCCAACCGATATGGGCGTGGTCATCCATATACGTACGGAACTGTTTGCCCCAACCGCCGGACGTGCCATAAGTGACATTGTCGGAATAATTTGGGTCAGCATTCCATCCAAATTCAGTTATAACAATAGGAATGCTATTTGCAGCATTACCAAATCGAGCATCCAAACTGCTAGTAGTTGCCGGCTGATTAGGATAAATATGATACACATAAGCCATATTTGGATCATCAAAAGGGTCAGAAACGGCTTCGTTGACCCGTGTGCTCCATTGTGGGTTACCCATGAGGATGAGATTATTAGGTGCAACTGCTCGGATAGTATCGACAACAGGTTGAATAAAATTTTTCCATGTCGTCCAATTATCGGGACTAATTGGCTCATTGTACACCTCGAAAATCACTTCCGGATTATTGGCATAGTGTGGCGCTACATAACGCCAGAAGTCGATCACTTTTGACTGTGGCGTCCCTCCATCACCATAATTTGCGACAAGATGAAGATCAACAATAACATATAAGCCTAACGAAATGGCCTGTTGCACAAAAGGATCAATGTGATTTGCAAAAGCACTGGCAGGATCGCTGTAACTTTGATGAACACCGATGCGCACAACTCGCGAAAACCATCCTTGGGCAGCATTAGCCTGTAATGCTAACATTTCACTAATCGGTCGTGGGCTACAGGTGGTACATTCATCGTTGCTTTCGTTTGGAAGGAGTGAAAAACCCCTAAGTGTAACAGGATTTCCGAAAGCATCTTTAATTTGATTGCCGTCTACATGTAACGAAGGTAACGGTGAACTAGTTCGCTTAAGTGAGCTAAAGGTCTGTTTTTGGGAAAGAAGTTCACCGGGCTCTATCGGCTTTGTTTCACAAGATGTCAACAGGACTGTCATCCCAATGAACACACAGCCCATCAATTTTCTTTTACAGAGATTAATTGGGGATATCATAATCGTTTTGGTTTATAAATGTTAATATCCTTGAGGACATTAGCTGCCTCTAATAAATGTATAGTATAAAATGCAAAAAAAAGCTTTTTTGTTTTAAAATCACTGTTGTCCGGGGAAAAATAAAAAGGAGCAGTAGAAATTAATCAGACTGCTCCGGGATTTATACTTTTGAGTTGCGACAAAAAAGTATGAA
>Ga0079224_100006268_pt1 | contig 15742 bp, 9 predicted proteins | sample Stecom2015_FD_80414 | JGI IMG/M metagenome (GOLD analysis project Ga0079224, IMG submission 80414) | Agricultural soil microbial communities from Utah to study Nitrogen management - Steer compost 2015 | ecosystem: Environmental > Terrestrial > Soil > Agricultural land | place: USA: Utah...
AGGTTGGACACCGCCTGCAGGAGCCTCCGGCGGTCCGCCCGCACCGGCGAGAGCGGCGGGGTCACCGACACCGCCAGCGTGACCGCCCTCTCCTCCGCCAGCGGCTGGTGCAGATCGCGCGCCTCGCCGAGCAGCGCCACCGGGTCGACCGGCTCCAGCTTGAGCGCGAGCCCGCCCGCCTCGATGCGCGCGATGTCGAGCAGGTCCTGGATGAGCCGCTCCATCCGGGCGGCCGAGCGCCGGATGGCGACCGTGTGGCGGGCGTCGAGCTCGCCCAGCCCGCTGCGCTCGAGCAGCGCGCACGAGCTGAGGATCGCCTGCAGCGGGTTGCGCAGGTCGTGCGAGACGACCGCGATCACGTCGTCGCGGCCGCGCACCGCCTCCTGCGCCAGGCGGTACAGCCGGCTGTTGTGGACCAGGAGCGCCGCCCGGCGCGCCAGCTCCTCGACCAGGAGCAGGTCGTCCTCGCCGTAGACCCGCCCGGACGCGTCGGTGGCGGCGAGCGCGATGGCGCCGATCGTCTGGTCGCGCGCGCGCAGCGGCACCAGGATGCTCGACTGCGGGCTCAGCCGGAGCAGCGCGTCCCGGTAGTCCGCGCTGCCCCGCGCCGCGAGCTCGAGCATCGCCGGCGTCACGTGGCTGGCCAGGATCGACTGGCCGGTCCGGATCACCATGCCGGCGCCGACCGGATCGGCGATGGTCGGCGCCTGCAGGCGCAAGAGCTCCTCCACCTCGGCGGCGCGCCCGGGATCCCGGTGCGACACCCCGACCCGGCGGATCACGCGGTCGGGCCCCAGCGAGTAGGTCACCGCGTAGTCGGCCAGGTTGGCCACCGCGATCTCGGCGAGCCGCTGCAGCGCGGCGTCGTCGTCGAGCGACTCGGCCAGCGCGGCGGTCGCCTCCGCCAGGACGCGCAGGCGCGCGGCCGCGGCGTCGGCGCGCAGCGCGATGCGCATGCGCTCGATGGCGTACGCCACGTGCCCGGCGATCGCGCTGGCCACCGCGACCTCCTCGGCCGAGAACTGGTGCCGCTCGCCGTGGTAGAGCATGAACTTGCCGAGCAGCCGGTCGCCGTAGGCCAGCGGCACGAAGGCCAGCGCCGCGATCCCCTCGCGGCGGAACAGGTCGCGGAGCTCGTTCAGCTCCTCGTCGCGCTCGACGTCCGGCACCAGGACCGGCCGCGCCTCTCGCTGATCCGGGCGCCACGGCGAGTGGCCGTCCACCGCGCGGCGGTACTCGTCCGACAGGCCGCGCCAGGCGACGAACCGCATGACGCCGCCCTGGTCGAACAGCAGCAGCGAGGATCGCTCGACGCCGAGCGCCCGCCGCAGACAGTCGAGCGCCCGCTCGTAGACCTCCTCGAGCGAGCTGGCCCGCGCCACCTCCGACATGAGCGCCGTGAGGTGCTCGATCGCGCTTCGCTCGTCCGCCATTCCCCCGGCCGATGATAGACCAGGTCCAGGCGGCGAACGCACGCTTCCGCTGCGCCCACCGCGCACTCCTTGCGCGCGGACGGAGCGCCCGCAGCTTGCGCGCGGCGTGACCGCCCGCGTCAGCCGGCGCGCGACATGCGCGATCGCGTTTCGGCCGCCCGCGGGGGCGGCGTCCGGCCGTCCACCGCGGCCAGCAGCGCGGCGGGATCGATCGGCTTGACCATGTGGAGCTCGAACCCGGCGTCCCGGCTGCGCGCCCGATCGTGCTCCTGGCCGTACCCGGTCACCGCGAACAGCCGCAGCGGTCCGCCCGCCTCGGTCAGCCGCGCGCCGAGCTCGTACCCGTCCATCACCGGCAGGCCGATGTCGAGCACGGCGATCTCCGGGCGGAACGGCCCGGCCAGCTCGAGCGCCTGCGGCCCGTCGTGAGCGACCGTCACCTCGTGGCCGGCGCCGCGCAGGAGGTCGGCCAGGAGCTCGGCGGCGTCCTTGTTGTCGTCCACCACCAGGATGCGCCGCGCCGTGCGATCGAGCTCGGGCGAGCCGCGCCGGCCGGCCTCCTCCTGCACCTCGTCGGCGCGCGCCGGCAGCGCCGGCAGCCGCACCGTGAAACGGCTGCCGCAGCCGACCCCGTCGCTCTCGGCGACCACCTGGCCGCCGTGCGCCTCGACCAGCCGGCGCACCAGCGTGAGCCCGAGGCCGAGCCCGCCCTGGGAGCGATCGATGCCGCGCTTGCCCTGGGTGAACAGCTCGAAGATGCGCGAGAGCATGTCCGGCGGGATGCCGATGCCGTTGTCCGACACGCACAGGGCGACCTCGTCCCCCTCGCGGCGCGCGGTCACCTCGATCCGGCCGCCCGGCTCGGTGTACTTGGCGGCGTTGCTGAGCAGGTTGGCGATCACCTGGGCGAGCCGGGTCTCGTCGCCGTCGACCCAGAGCTCGCCGGACGACGGCACGTCGAGCTTGAGGTGGTGGCGGTTCTCCTCCAGCACCGGGCTCGCCATCTCGACCGCGCGGGCGACAAGCTGCGGCAGCGACACCGGCTGCTTCTTGAGGGCGATCTTGCCGCGGGTGATGCGCGAGACGTCGAGCAGGTCGTCGACCAGGCGCACCAGGTGGGTGACCTGCCGCTCGATCACCTGGTGCTCGCGGTCGAGCCCGCCGTCGTTGCGCAGCTTGATCAGCTCGATGCCGGTGACGATCGGCGCCAGCGGGTTGCGCAGCTCGTGGCCGAGCATGGCGAGGAACTCGTCCTTGGCCCGGCTGGCCGCCTCGGCGTCGGCGCGCACCGCCTGCTCGCGGGCGAGCAGCTCGTTGCGCTCCTCGCTCATCGCCTCGAGGGCGCGGGCGCGCTCGCGCAGCTCCGACTGCACGCGCGCCTGCCAGCGCGAGACCAGAAACAGGATGCCGCTGACCAGAAGGCCGAGCACACCGACGTACGGCACCAGCCGGGTGCCGGAGCCGCTCTCGAAGATCGGCTGCGAGCGGAAGGTGAGCCGCCAGGCGCGGCCGCCGATCGGCAGCACCTCGCTGGTCTCGAAGCGCGCCTTCTTGCGGCTGCCGTTGCCCAGCCGCGGCGACTGGTGCATCAGCTCGGAGGCGAGCGGCAGCGGCCCGTCGTGCACGGTGAACGACACCCGCGGCTCCTGCTCGGAGCCGAAGATGCCGGCCAGCAGGTCCTCCATGCGGAACGCGCTGTACACGAAGCCGACCAGGCGCTCGCGGCGCTCCTCGACGGTGCTCGGCTCGCCCGCCCCGCTGTAGATCGGAACGTAGATGAGGAAGCCGGCCTGCTTGTCGCGCTCGTCGATCTCCTGGATCAGCGTGACCCGGCCGGTGGCGGCCGGCTTGCCGGTGTCGCGCGCGCGCGCCATCGCCTCGCGGCGGACCGGCTCGGAGTACATGTCGTAGCCGAGCGCGAACAGGTTGCGGTGGTCGCGCGGCTCGAGGAACTGGATGGTGTGCACCTCGGGGCGCGGGCGCGCCGGCCAGGACGGCCAGACGCGGAAGTCCGACTCCCCCGCCCGCTCCATCTCGCGCTCGAACCGCTGCACCTCGGCCAGCTCGAGCTTGCGCGAGAAGCCGATCCCCTGGATGCCCGGGTAGCGCGTCGCCAGCTCGAGCTGGTCCACGAAACGGCGAAACTCGGCCGCCTCGACCGTCTTCTTGGTCGTGAAGAAGCCGCGCGTGGCGAGCAGCACCGCCAGGTGGGTGTCGAGGCGGTTCTCGATCCGGTCGTGGGTGGCCTGGACCGCGTTCTGGAAGCGGCTGAGATCGCGCTCGCGCGAGGTATCGTGGAAGGCGTAGGTCACCCCGGCGGTGGCGGCCAGGCTGAGCGCGAGCACCAGGTACGGCGAGGCGGCGGACCGGCGTCCGAGGAGCCGGATCGGGCGCGGGGGTTTTCGGCTCCGCCCGGACACGGCGAAAATCTAGCCGGGCACCCGCCGGGCATCAACTCCCGCTTCACCGACGGGGAGCGTCGCTCCCGGAACTCCGGTCAGCTCCCGCGCGCGATCGGCTCCCGCGCGCGGTCAGCTCCCGCGCGCGATCAGCTCTCACGCGCTCAGGGCGCCTTCGGCTGCGACGGCTCGGCTCCCGCTCCAGATGCGGCGCCGCTCGTCGGCACGACGGTGAGCTCGAGCTGCCGGCTCGGCTTGTCCTTCACCAGCGCGGCGAGCTCGGCGGCGGTGCGCACCGGCTGGCCGTCGACCGCCGTGATGACGCTGCGCTCGCCTGCGCCGAGCTGCGCCAGCGCGCCGCGCGACTCGAGCACCACCGCGCCCTGGCGCAGATCCGGCGCGCTCCAGGCAAGGCCAGGGAACAGCGTCACGACCTTGCCGCCCAGCACGTCGACCGGCCGCGCGTACTCGTCGGTCAGCGCCTTGAGCGCGTCGGCGCCGACGTCGAAGCGGACGTAGACGAGAAACTCGGTGCCCTTCCCGTCCGGCGTCTCGTACTCCTCCCAGAACCAGGCGGCCTGCTGGGTCGGCGCCGCCGCGCCGCCGGTGGCGGCCAGCGCCTCGGCGACCGCCAGCCGCGCCGCGCGCACCTGGTCGAGCGCGGCGGTGTGCTCGGCGCTGCGCGGCGCCGCGCGGGTGCTGTCGAGCTTCTTGTGCGCCTCGGCGCGCGCGCTGTCGTAGAGCGGCCGCACCTCGCCGACGAACTGCGGATCGGTCGTCCGCACGCCGATGGTGTTGACCAGCTCCTCGAGGGCGGCGTTGACCGCCTCGAGGCGCGCCTCCTCGCGCGACGGGTTGTACGAGGAGACGCCGACGCAGATCAGCCGGACGACGTTGTCCTGACAGTAGGCCGAGGCTGGCGTCTCCGAGGTGATCCAGACCGGCTTCTGCACCAGCTTGGGCTGGCTCGCCTTCTCGATCGCCTCGGCGAGCTGGGTGGCGGCCTCCTCCCGCTGCTGCCGGCCCTGGTACCAGTCCACCGCCACCACCGCGGCCGCGCCGACCACCGCCACCGTGATGAGGCCGGTGAACATGCCGAGCCGCGCGCCCTGGCCCTGCTGCTGCTTGCGCGCCGGCTGCGCCTTCTCCGGCTTGCGGTCGCGCATCTCCTTGATGAACTTGCGCAGCCCGGTGTCGATCTCGACGCGCGGCAGCGTGCGCAGCCGCGACAGCAGGCTCTCCGGCGCCACGCACACCGTCGGCGACTTGCAGTGCGAGCAGCGCATCTCCGGCGGGGTGGCGAACTTGAGGATGTCGTAGTGCTGCTCGACGTCGATCGACTGCGACGCGGTGGTCGCGCACTTCGAGCAGGAGTACGGCATGGTGAAGGAGATGACCTGGTCGCCCAGGTCCCCCTGCCGGGTGAGCCGCTCGAGCAGGACCGGCGGGCAGCCGACCAGGAACACGCGCTCGGCCGCCTGCTTGGTCTGGGTGATGAAGTTGCGCCACTCGGCGGCGCCGGCCAGATCGATGGTGCCGACGCCGGACACGTCGACCACGATGTTGCCCTCGAGGCCCTCGGCGATCTTGTTGGACGGGAACGAGCCGTCGAGGTTGCCGACGAACTTGAGGTAGGTGTTGCGCCCGTCGACCTGCTTGTCCACGTGCAGCCGGCGGTCGCCGCCGGTCACCGAGTAGCTCAGCTTGGCGCTCAGGAACTCGGCGATCGCCGGGCTGAGCTCGAACGGCGCCTGGGCCGCCAGGTACGAGAAGAACGCGGCCGGCTCCTCGTCGAAGTAGCTCGGCCGGCTGCAGGTCTCGCACAGCTGCTCCGGCGGGCGCATGCCGCGGATGGCCGCCTGGTCGCGGTCGATCTGGAACAGCACCCGTCGGTCGATGTCGCAGTAGTCGCAGCGATACGGGGCGTAGAAGCTGAAGACCTGCCCCTTCGATCCGAGGAAGGCGGCGACCATGTTGAGCTGGTCGACCACCTTCGGCGTGCACTCGATGGCGACGAGCTGCGAGACCGAGCGCTCGACGGCCTTGATGAAATCGGTCCACTCGCGGATCCCGAAGGACGAGATCCGGCGCACGCCGCCCAAGTCGAGGATCAGCGTGGTCGCCTTGATGCTGGACGCCAGCCGCTTGCCGTCGAACGACTCGTCGATGGTGCCCTGGAACCGGAGGCAGGTGATGGGCCCCTCGATGAACTTGTCGATCGTGAGGTTCGATCCCGAGGGCGCTTGGGACTGCTGGGCGGCCGCATCCATGTGGTTGCTGCTATCTCCTCGCACTCGAAAGGATTCCGACATCGTAACAAGCTTCTGGTGAGGGCGGAAACAGCGCCGGAGAGCATTGCTCCGAGTGCAACACCGCGCACTTCATCGGGAAAGGTGCGTGTTTTGCCCACCGGCCAGGCGCGGCGCCGCCCGGTGCGGCCCGCGACCCGCAACACCGGCTGCTCATTGCCGAAATGCAACCTCTGCGCGGACCTGACTGGGTAGTCAGGTCCGCGGCGCGCGGTCGAGTTTGCAGACGGGCGTGCGCAGTGCGAGGTCGGGACGGAGTGCGGGTGGGCTGTTGTCGCACACTTGAGGTCCGCCACCGCTTGGCATGTTCCTCGCTTTCGTCCCCTTGGCAGGAAAGCTGGCCGAGTCCTCTTCAAGGGGCGTATCGCCCGCCGCCCGGTGTCGTCCGCACCGGGGGGAGCGGGCGCGACAGGTGAGATCCGCCCCGGGATCGGCTGCCTCTCCTTTCCTGTTCCGTACACGAGGAGTGAGCCGTGGCCCGATTTGCTCGAGACAACACCCCAGGCGCCCTGACCCATATCGTCTCTCGCTTCGCACCAGGATGCATCGGGCTGCAGAACGGCGAGGACCGCGAGGCATACCTCTCGCGCGTCGACGCCGCGCTGCTCGACAGCGACTGGCAGCTCCTCGCCTACGCGCTCATGCCGGATCGCATCCACTGGCTCGCGATCGCCGGTGAGACCCCGCTCAGCCGCTTCATCAAGCCGCTGCACGTCGGCTTCGCGCTGTGGCTCAACCGCACCCAGCGCGCGGTCGGCCCGGTGTTCGCCGAGCGGCCGCGCACCCTCGAGTCCGAGCTGTCCGACACGCTCGACCTCATCGCCTACATCCACAACACGCCGGCGCGCGAGGGCCACGCGCCGGACGCGCTGTCGTCGCGCTGGACCAGCCACCGCGCCTACGTCGGCGCCGACCCGACCCCGCGCTGGCTGCGGGTCGACCGCGGCCTCGAGCTCGCCAGCATGACCGGCGAGGACGGCCGCGGGCGCTTCGCCGCCTACGTCAACGAGCAGCCGGGCCGCTCCGACCTCCTGGTGCGGCCGTCCGGCGCCGTGCGCAGCTCGCTGATCGAGCGCGCCATCTACGCGCCGCGCCGCTGGGACGGCCCCGTCAGCGAGGTGCTCGACGGCGTCACCAGCGTGAGCGGCATCGAGCCGGAGCGCATCCGCTCCTCGGACCGCTCGCGCGAGGTGGTCGGCGCGCGCCGGGTCGCCATCCTGGCCGGCACCCGCTTCCTCGGCCGCACGCTCACCGAGATGGCGCAGGTGGTCGGCATCTCCACCTCGTCGGCCAGCCGGCTGGTCCGCACCGATCCGGACAAGCTGAGCCGCGCCGCCGCCGAGGCGGAGCGGGTGGCCGAGATGCTGATCGCGCGCGGCGCCGCCCAGCCGGCCGCCGGGCCGCAGCAGAGCGTGTGACGCGCGCGAGCGCGGGCGCGGCTCGCCGGCCGGACGCCGGCGGGCCGCTCACCGCTTGAGGTGATCGAGCGCGCTGTCGGTCTCGACGTCGAGCGTGCTCTGCCGCTTGCTGCCGGCGCCGCTCACGCCGCCCATGGCGGAGCGGATGGCGGCCACCCGCGGTGCGATGTCGCGGTAGCCCGGGTCCTTCTTGAGGACCATCTCGTAGTAGTAGAGTGCCTCCTGCGGGTCCTCGAGCGCCTCGTAGCAGTTGCCGATCTCGTAGTAGAGGCCGAACTTCTCGGCCAGCGTGATCTGGTCGACGTAGAGGCCGGCCTTGAACTGGTTGATCGCCTCCGACAGGTTGCCCTGCTCGCGGTGGCACAGGCCGATCATGAGGTGGCACTGCACCTCGCGGCCGGGCACCGGCAGGACCTTGTTGAACGCCTTGATCGCCTCGTCGTGGAGGCCCATCTCCTTGTAGGCCAGCCCGAGGTCGTAGTGGGTGTCGGCGTCGCTGTCCTCGACCGGCTTCTCGAGCAAGACGACCGGCCGGGTGACCTGGGCCGGCGCCGGCGCGTCGGTCGGGGCGCCGTGCTCGGTCGCGGCCGGCTCGGCGGCCAGCGGATCGTCGAGCAGCGGCTCCTCCTCCATCGCCGCCTGCAGCGGATCCTCGCCCGCCGCCATCGAGTCGATGTCGCGCAGCTTGGCGAGGACCAGCGGGTGGTTGGGGTAGCGAACCAGGAGGCCGCGCAGGATCTCGCGCGCCTCGTCCCACAGGCCCTGGCCGACGAAGAAGTCCGCCTCGTCGAGGTCGTCCTCGAGGGTGGTGCCGCCGCCCCCCTCGCCGGGCTCCTCCGCCGCGGTGTCAGGATCCATGAGCGGCGTCTCGACGGTCTCGCCGGTGTGGGCCGTGTGCGCGGTATGCGCGGTGTGCGCGGCGACCTCGTCGGTGTGGGCCGTGTGCGCGGCGTCGTAGGCGCCGGGCGGGAGCGCCCCCGGCGCGCCGGCGGTCGGGATGTAGTCGAACGCCGGCTCCTCGTCGTCGCCCAGCAGGTGATCCGGAACCAGGTGGGGCGGCGGCACCGGCGGCGGCGGCTCCACCTCCGGCACGCTCGACGGCCGCGCGCCCGGCACGTAGGTCGCCGGCATGTCGTCGCCGACGTCCACCTCCACCGCGCCGTAACCGGCGGCCTGCTCCTCCGGCGGCACGAAGCCGGGCTCGGCGTCGAACGCCTGGGCGTCGATCGGGTCGAACGGCAGGTCGTCCTCCGGCGGGACGTCGTGGACGGCGAGCGGGTCGTGCGCGGCCAGGGCGTCGTGCGCCAGGGCGCCGTGCGCCTCCAGGGCGTCGTGCGGCGCCAGCGCGGCGTGCGGCGCCAGCGCGGCGTGCGCCTCCAGCGCCGCCGGCCGCTCCACGCCGAGCACGCCGGGATCGCCCGGCGGCGGACCGTCGAAGTCGAGCTCGTCCGGGTCGAGCTCGGCGATCGGCACCGCCTCCTCGACCTGATCGAGCTGCACCTCCATCGTCTCGCCGCCCTCGACCGGCCGGCCGGAGCCGTCGATGATCGGCATCTCGTCGTCGTCGTCGTCGGCCAGCTCGAACTCGAAGCCGTCCGCCTCGTAGCGGCTGGACGGCGGCCGCGCCGCCCGCGGCCCGCCGCGGATCTCCTCGTGCTGCTCGACGGTGACCGCCGCCTCGCCCAGATCGTCGCCCGAGTCGAGGTCGAGCGCGTCGAAGTCGAGCTCCTGCTCGACCACCGGCTCGGCGCCGCTGCCGGCCGCCCGCACCGTGCCGCTCGGGTCGCCGCCGAGGAGGCCGGAGCCCTGGCCGATCACCGCGGGATCGTCGTCGTCGAGGATCTCCACCTCCTCGGCGCCGGTGAGGTCGAGCCGGAAGCGGCCGGCGAGCTCGACGCCGCGCGGGTCGTCGGGCGACAGCCGCATGAGTTCGCGCAGGTAGACCTCGGCCCGCTCCGGGTAGAGCGGCGCCATCTGCTCGGCCATGCGGACCAGCTCGGTGGCCGCCTCGGCCATCCGGCCCTGGGCCAGGAGCACGTCCTTGAGCCGCTGGCGCGCCTCGATGTTGTGCGGGTCGAGGGCGAACACCTTGCGCAGGTGGTCGATCGCCTTCTGGTGCAGGCCGTACTTGACGTAGACGTCGGTCTCGGTGAGCACCTTGGCGATCTCGTCGGCGTGCACCTCGCCGCGCACGCTCGAGTCGCCGCCGTCGAAGCTGTCGTCGTCGAGCGACAGCTCGGCGACCAGGTCCGAGTGGCTGCCCGGCTCCACCTCGTAGCCCTCGCTGGCCAGCCGGTAGGCCGGCCCGCTGCCGCTGCTCTCGCCCAGCTCCGGGTAGGCGGCCGAGTCCGGCTCCAGCTCCTCCGGGTTGACGATCGGCACCGAGCCGGTCGGGTTGTAGACCCCGCGCTGGGCGGTGCGGCGCGGCGCCGGCTCGAGCACCTCCTCGGCCACCGGCGCCGCCGGACCGGTCTCGCGCGCCGGCCGCGCGTCCTGCAAGAACGCCTTCGAGTCCGGGTCGTTCGGCGCGAAGGTGAGGATCTTGCGGTGGACCTCCTCCGCCTCGCGGCGCTTGCCGGCCTCGACCAGGACCCGCGCCATCTCCTTGAGCACCGAGACCGTCTTGCCCTTCTGGTCGAGCGCCTGGAACGCCTGGGCCAAGAGCGAGAGGGTCTCGACGTCGCGCGGGTTGGCCTTGAAGCAGGTCTGGAGCTTCTGCAGGGCGCGGCGGGCGTCGCGCCGCCGCAGGTAGAGGGTGGCGAGCTCGCGGTTGAGGTCGATGTTGTCCGGCTTGTGCCAGAGCAGCCGCTCGGCGACCTTGATGAAGTCGTCCTCGCGGTTGTGCTTGCGCAGGTAGTCGCAGGCGTGGCCGAACTCGCCGACCGCGTCGTCGACCATGCCCTCCTTGGAGTAGAGCTCGGCCAGCTTGATGCGGGTGGCGACGTTCTCGGGGTCGAGGTCGACCAGCTGGCGGATGGTGGCGAGCGCCTCCCGGGTCTTGCCCTCGCGGTGGAAGAAGGCGGCCACCATCTCGAAGTGCTGCATGGCGTCCGACAGGAGGCCGAGCTGGCGGTACAGCTCCGCCAGCTTGAGGTTGACCTCCACCAGGCGCGAGTCGAGCTTGAGAATCTGCTTGTAGACGGCGACAGCCTTCAGGTAGAAGCCCTGCTCGCTGTAGAACCGGGCCACCTTGAGATAGGTCTCGGTCGCCTCCGGCTTGGCGCCCTTCTTGGCGTAGAGATCGCCGATCTTGAGCCAGACCCGGACGTCCTTCGGGTCCTCGCGGACGATCTTCAGGTACTCCTTGATGGCCTTGTCGACCTGCCCCTTGTCGCGCGCCTTGCGGGCGGCGTCCATGAGCTTGTTCTTGTTGATGGCCATCGCGCCTGGGGAACTCTAGCCGGATCGCGGGTCGGACGTAGGCGGACCAGCCCGCAGCGCGCGCCGGGCGCGGGGTAGGTCTGTAAGCGAGACCACCTGAAAGGTCGACCTTACGGGGTCATACCGGCCCAGGTCAAGGACGGCGATTTTTGAATGTCTGAAATTCTACGATGTTACTGCAATGCAGCGCACTAGGTCTGGTTGCCGCTGGAGGCGCCCAGGAGCCGCCCGACAAAGCCGGTGTCGAACTTGCCGGACCGGAAGTCCGGATGGTTCACGATGCGCCGGTGGAAGGGGATGTTGGTCTGCACCCCCTCCACCACGAACTCGTCCAGGCAGCGGCGGGCGCGCGCGATGGCGCCGGCCCGGGTGTCGTCGTGGACGATGAGCTTGGCCAGGAGCGAGTCGTAGTGCGGCGGCACCACGTAGTCCTCGTAGATGTGGGTGTCGACGCGCACGCCGAGGCCGCCGGGGATGTTGAGGCCGGTGATACGGCCGGGGCTGGGCGCGAAGGTCTCCGGGTGCTCGGCGTTGATGCGCAGCTCGATGGAGTGGCCGCGCGGCCGGCGGGTGTCCTGGAACGAGAGCTTCTCGCCGGCGGCGATGAGCACCTGCTCGCGGACGAGGTCGAGGCCGGTGACCATCTCGGTGACCGGGTGCTCGACCTGCAGCCGGGTGTTCATCTCCATGAAGTAGAACCTGCCGTCCTGGTCGAGCAGGAACTCGAGCGTGCCGAGGCTGCGGTAGCCGATCGCCTTGGTCGCCTTGACCGCGGCGCCGAGCAGGCGCTCGCGCACCGCCTCGTCGATGGCGGCCGACGGCGCCTCCTCGATGATCTTCTGGTGGCGCCGCTGGATGGAGCACTCGCGCTCGCCGAGGTGGGCGGCGTTGCCGTGCATGTCGCCGACCACCTGGACCTCGATGTGGCGCGGCCGCTCGCAGTACCGCTCCATGTACATGTCCGGGTTGCCGAAGGCGGCCAGCGCCTCGGCCCGCCCGGTGTTCCAGTCCGGCACCAGGCGGCCCGGCTCGTGCACGATCTTCATGCCGCGGCCGCCGCCGCCGGCGGCCGCCTTGAGGATGATCGGGAAGCCGATCCGCTCGGCGGCGGCCAGGAGGTCCTTCTCCTGCTCGAGCACGCCGGAGCCGGGCAGGATCGGCACGCCGGCCTCGCTCATCGCCTTGCGCGCGCTGATCTTGTCGCCCATCAGGCGCATGAGCGCCGGCTGCGGGCCGATCCACTGGATGCCGCACTTCTCGCACACCTCGGCGAACTCGGCGTTCTCGGCCAGGAAGCCGTAGCCGGGGTGCACGGCGTCGGCGCGGGTGATCTCGGCGGCGCTGATGATGGCCGGGATGTTGAGGTAGCTCTGGCGCGAGGGCGCGGGGCCGATGCAGACCGCCTCGTCGGCGAACTTGACGTGCAGCGCGTCGGCGTCGGCCGCCGAGTAGACCGCGACCGTGCGGACGTTCATCTCGCGCAGCGCGCGGATGATGCGGAGAGCGATCTCCCCGCGGTTGGCTACCAGCACCTTCTCGAACATGGCGCCTCAGGCCGGCGAGATCTTGAAGAGCGGCTGGCCGTACTCGACCGGCTGGCCGTTCTGCACCAGGACCGCGGCGATGACGCCGGCCTGGTCCGCCTCGATCTCGTTCATCAGCTTCATCGCCTCGACGATGCACAGCACCTGGCCCTTCTCGACCCGCTGGCCCTCGGTGACGTACGGGTCCGAGTCCGGGCTGGGCGCGCGGTAGAAGGTGCCGACGAACGGCGAGGTGACGACGTGGAACTCCGCCTCCGCCGGGGCCGCGGCGGGCGCGGCGGGAGCCGCCTCCGCCTCCGGGCGGGCGGCCGGCGCCGGCGGGTGCGCCGGCAGCGCCATCGGCATGGCGGCCGGCACGCTGGTGGCGACCGTGGCGCCGCCCCACACGCCAGACTCCTGGCCGCGCCGGAAGGTGAGGGTCAGGTCCGGCGTGTCCATCACGAGCTCGGTGAGCGCGTGGGTCTCGACGATCGCCGCGAGCTGCCGGGCGAGCTCGACGGTCGGGTGGCCGGGCTCCTGCGCCGCGGCCGCCGCTCGCGCGGCCGGACGCTTCTCGCCGTTCTGCTTGCCGACGCTCTGCTTCCCGCCCGCGCGGGTGGTGGTGCGCTGTCGCTTGCCGCCGCCCTTCATGACGAGCGGTACCCTTCCACATGAGCCAGGGCCGCGTCCAGTCCCAGCTCGTAGCTTCGCGGGCCGAAGCCGCTGACCAGCCCGATGCAGCGGCCGGCGGTCAGCGAGGTGTGGCGAAATGGCTCGCGGGCGTGGATGTTCGACAGGTGCACCTCGACCGCGGGGACGCCGGAGGCCTCGATGGCGTCGCGGATCGCCACGCTGGTGTGCGAGTAGCCTCCCGGGTTGATCACGATGGCGTCGAACCGGCCGGCCGCCTGCTGGATCCAGGTGACGATCTCCCCCTCGAGGTTGCTCTGGCGCGCCTCGAGCTCGGCGCCGCGGTCCGCCGCGCGCGCGCGAAGACGATCGTCGATCTGCGCCAGGGTCGCGCTGCCGTAGATCGACGGGTCGCGCGAGCCGAGCAGGTTGAGGTTGGGGCCGTGGATGACGAGGACGCGGACCGGCATGGCCGCCCGCGCCCTACAGCTCGGCGAGCAGCTTCGGCTGGGCCAGCCGCATGAGGAAGCGGCACTTGCCGAAGTTGCCGTCCGCGGACAGCACGATGGCCAGGAAGTACTCCGGGTTGATCATGCGGACCACGAGGTAGAGCGACTCGGCCTTGATGGTGAGCTCGTTGACGCCACCCAGGCGCAGGATCTCCGAGGCCTTCTTCACCTGGCCCAGGATGAAGCTGAACTCCATCCCGAGGGTGGTGATGTCCATCTTGTTGCCGTCGGCGATGTAGGAGTCCACGGCGATGCCGTCGAGGCCCATGATGAGCCCGCCGATCCCGCCGTCGACGTGGTCGACAACTCTCTTGAGATGTTCGGTGAACACGGCTCCGGTGCGCCTCCCCTGGTGCGGCGTACCTTTATATCACAGGCGCGCGGCGCGCCAGAGGAGCGCGCGGCGCTCGAAGCGGAGCGTCGCGGCGCGCCGGGCAGCGCTAGGCAGGCGGCTCCGGCGCGGCGGGACAGACGAGGTTGCCGTCCGCGTCGGTGCAACATTCCGTGGCACCGTCCTGCAGCGGCTGGCACACGCCGCCGGTCGCCGGCTGGAAGTCGGTCGGGAGCCCCGCGCAGGAGCCGCGGTCGATCAGCAGGCAGCCGTCGCACACGTCGACCGGATAGGAGTAGGGCTCGGACTCGACATCGCCGCCGTCCAGGGACGCCAGCATGACGATCTCGGCGGTGACCAGCGTGCTGCCCCCTGCCTCGATACGGCCCGCCAGATCCTCGAGCATCGCCTTGGGGATGATCTCGAAGCCGAAGCTGGTGGTGCCCTGCGGGAACACGCTTCCGGAGAACACCTGGCGGAAGCGGGCGAGGCCCACCTCCCGCAGGTCAGCGATCTCGGCGTCCGAGTAGACCCCATCCTGGAACGACAGGGTCACGTCGGCGCCCCTCACGAACAGGATGCGATCGGCCATGCCGGTCGCGCTCTCGGTGACCAGGCTCTGCACCACCGGGGTGAACAGGTAGCCGGCCCCTGCGGCCACGTCGATGCGCCCGCGCGCCAGGAACGCGGAGCCCAGGTCGGTCGGGATGACGCACCCCTCCTGCGGGATCTGGTTCTGGATGATGACGAAGGACTCGCTGCCATCGGTGCACGCCGCCGACAGGGCGGCGAGCGCGGCGGTCATGCAGGCGAGGCGCTGTCGACGGTGCATGGAAGACCTCCGTGAATCGATCGTATCAAAGGCGCTTCGAGGCGGCCAAGATCTCACCCAGCCGCGCGATCTCGATCGGCACCGGCCGCGCGCGGCCCGGCCGCTCGACCGCGATGAAGCGCACCTGCGAGCCGGCGCGCTTCTTGTCGACCGCGACGCGGCCGAGGACGTCCGGCCTGAGCCAGGGATCGAGCTCGGTGTCGAGGCCGGCGCGCGCGAGGCTGGCGGCGATCGCGCCCTCGAGATCCGGCGCGGCCAGGCCGAGGGCGGCCGACACCCGGCAGGCGGCGACCAGGCCGAGCGCGACCGCCTCGCCGTGCAGCAGCGCGCCGTAGCCGGCCGCCGCCTCGATGGCGTGGCCGACCGTGTGGCCGAGGTTGAGGAGCGCGCGCTCGCCGCCGCGCTCGCGCTCGTCGCAGGCGACGATCGCCGCCTTGATGGCGGCGCAGCGGCGGATGACTCCGGTGAGGCCGGGCGGCGCGCCGGCCCAGCTCTCGGCGGCGGCCGCCGGCGCCAGCGCGTCGACCCGGGCCATCAGCTCGTCGCCGTCGAGCAGCGCGTACTTGACCAGCTCGCCGAAGGCGGCGCGCCGCTCGCGCGCCGGCAGGGTGGCGAGGAGATCCGGATCGCAAAGGACCAGGCTCGGCTGGTGGAAGGCGCCGACCAGGTTCTTGCCGGCGTCGAGGTTGATGCCGGTCTTGCCGCCGATGGCGCTGTCGACCATCGCGACCAGCGTGGTCGGGACCTGCACGCAGGGCACGCCGCGGTAGAGGGTGGCGGCGGCGAAGCCGGCCAGGTCGCCGACCACGCCGCCGCCCAGCGCGACGACCGCCGAGGTCCGGTCGAGGCCGGCGCCGACCAGGAGCTCCTGCAGCGCGCCGAACGAGCCCAGGCTCTTGGCCGTCTCGCCGGCCGGCACGGTCGCCTCGACCACGTCGAGGCCGGCGGCGGCGAGCGCGCGGGCGGCGGCGCTGCCG
>Ga0079224_100006269_pt1 | contig 15742 bp, 15 predicted proteins | sample Stecom2015_FD_80414 | JGI IMG/M metagenome (GOLD analysis project Ga0079224, IMG submission 80414) | Agricultural soil microbial communities from Utah to study Nitrogen management - Steer compost 2015 | ecosystem: Environmental > Terrestrial > Soil > Agricultural land | place: USA: Utah...
AACGTTATAGTAGTGAATTCCCAATAAACATAGGGATTAAATGTAGAAAATTAATTTAATAATTAATACATTTAGCAAATAAACAATCCGAATAAATGAGTAAATTTTATTACAACCAGGAGCGTGATTCCTATGATGCAATCGTTGTGGGAACGGGCATCAGCGGGGGTTGGGCCGCCAAGGAACTGTGCGAGAATGGACTCAAGACCTTGGTCTTGGAACGCGGTCCCATGGTCAAACACCGGGAGGACTACCCCACGGCCAATTTGGATCCCTGGGATTTCCCAAATGGCGGACGTGCCACCCGTGAAGAAATGGCACAACAGCAGAAACAGGCCAGGACCGGGTATACGGTCAATGCCGAATCCAAGCATTGGTTCGTCAACGACCTGCAGCATCCCTATAACGAGACCAAGCGTTTTGATTGGATGCGGGGCTACCATGTGGGCGGCCGATCCATCATGTGGGGACGGCACAGCTACCGCTGGAGCGACATCGATTTTGAGGCCAACAAAAGGGAAGGAATCGCCGTGGACTGGCCGGTGCGATACAAGGACATTGCCCCTTGGTACGACAAGGTGGAACAATATATAGGGGTGTCCGGGGAATCCCTGGGCCTGCCCCAACTGCCGGATGGGCAGTTTGAGCCCATGATGGAACTGAACTGTGTTGAAGATTACGTACGGGGCAAGGTGGCCGAGCATTTCGGGGGCCGGGTAATCACCGCCGGAAGGGTGGCACACATCAACAGTGACCGAAAATTTGAAGGGGATGGCCGATCGCGCTGCCAATACAGGAACCGCTGCATCAGGGGATGTCCCTTTGGTGCCTATTTCAGCAGTGTGTCCTCCACCCTGCCCGCCGCGGAGCGCACGGGCAATATGACCCTTAGACCGGATTCCATCGTCCACGAGATCATCTATGACCCCAACACCAAAAAGGCGACCGGGGTCAAGGTCATCGACCGGGAGACCAAGGAGGAATTTGAGTTCAAGGCCAAGGTCATTTTCCTATGTGCCTCGGCCCTTGCGTCCACCTCCATTTTGATGCAGTCCAGGTCGGACCGCTTCCCCGATGGACTGGGCAATGATTCCGGGGAATTGGGACACAACATCATGGACCACCACTTTTTGGTGGGGGCCAGCGGCAAGTTCGACGGATTTGACGACAAATACTACAAGGGCAGAAAACCCAATGGGATCTATATCCCCAGGTTCAGGAACCTGGGCGGGGATTCCGATATGAAGGACTTTACCAGGGGCTATGGCTACCAGGGCGGTGCCGGCCGGGGCGATTACGAGGAATTGGTGGCCGAGGCCGCTTACGGGAAAGCCTATAAGGAAGCCGTCCTCACCCCAGGGGGCTGGTCCATGAACATGTTGGCCTTCGGGGAAATCCTTCCCTATCACGACAACAAGATGACCCTGGACTACGACAAGAAGGACCAATGGGGGCTCCCCACGATCACCTTCGATGCCGAAATCAGGCAGAACGAGCTCAATATGCGCAAGGATATGCAGGATCAGGCCGTACAGATGTTGGAAAAGGCGGGGGCACGGGACATTACCCCCTACGACAACACCTATGCCCTGGGCCTTGGAATCCACGAGATGGGGACCGCCCGTATGGGAAGGGATCCCAAGACCTCGGTGGTGAACGCCTACAACCAGGTGCACAGCTGTAAGAACGTCTATGTCACCGACGGGGCCTTTATGACCTCGGCCAGCTGTGTGAACCCATCGCTGAGCTATATGGCATTTACTGCAAGGGCCGCAAACCACGCCGCCCAGGAATTCAAAAATGGAACTATCTAATGGAAAGAAGATCTGCACTTAAGAATATGGGATTGGCCTTTGGTTATGCCGTGGCCACCCCCACCCTCTTGGGACTGCTCCAAAGCTGTAAGGACAAGGCGCCCTATGCCGAGTGGGTGCCGGATTTCCTGGAACCCGATCAAGGCTACGCCCTGGCGAAGACCCTGGATGTGATCCTGCCCAAGACCGAAACCCCTTCGGCCACCGAGGTGAACGTCCACAGCTTTATCGATACCTTTTTGGATCAGGTAATGCCCTTGAAGGATCGGGATTTTGTCATGATGCGCATGGAGAAATTCTACGACAAGGCCTTGGCCGATTCCGGCAAGGAAAGCATCAGGGACCTGGAGCCCGAGGATTTGGAACCCATCCTGGCGGCCAGCCTCAAAAAATTCACCCCCCAGGAGGAAGAAAGCCATTTTAAGGCCATCCTGGAATACCGCATGGCCGTGGAAAAGGATGGGCAGGCCACCCTGGACGATGAAATCTCCCGGATATCCTTTGCCACTGAACTGAGGAGCCTGGCCACCTGGGCCTACAAATCCTCCGAATACGTCGGAGAAGAGGTCCTGGCCTATCTGCCCATACCCGGGGAATACCTCCCCTGTGAGGACCTGGAAGAATTGACCCAGGGCAGGGCTTGGTCCCTCTAGGGGCCACTGGCTTTACAATAATAGGGACCCCCATTTTACATGGGGGTTTTTTTCATCCCAAATTTTCATGCCCCAATCCATGGGGGATTGTTACTTTTGAGGGGCTTCAAACAGTTTCAATGAAATCCACCAATATAAAATCCGGGGTCAGGGCGGCCTATTTCAGCATGCTCGGCAACCTGTTGCTGGCCGCGATCAAACTGGTTTCGGGCTTCTTGGGAAATTCCCATGCCCTGATCGCCGATGGCATTGAATCGACCACGGACGTTTTCTCCTCCATCTTTGTGCTCCTCGGCTTTAAATACGCCCAACGTCCCCCGGACGAGAACCATCCCTACGGGCATTCCCGGATCGAACCCCTGATCAGCTTTCTGGTAGTGGCCTTTTTGGTCGGGTCGGCCCTGGCCATCGCCTATACGAGCATCGTCAACATCCGGAACCCCCATAAGGTGCCGCAGGCATGGACCTTGGTGGTCCTGGCGGTGATAATTCTCTGGAAGGAGGCCTCGTATCGTTATGTGCTGGCCAAGGCCAAAAAGATTGGAAGTACTTCCCTTAGGGCGGATGCCTGGCACCACAGAAGCGATGCCATCACCTCGGTGACCGCCTTTTTGGGGATTTCCATTGCCCTGCTCCTTGGGGAGGGCTATGAAACTGCGGACGAATGGGCCGCCCTGTTCGCGGCGGGCTTTATCCTCTACAACGCCTACTTTATCTTCAGGCCTGCCCTGGGGGAGATCATGGACGAGCACCTCTATGACGAATTGGTGGGGAAAATCAGGAAAATCGCATCCGGGGTGCGGGGAATCCGGGGTACGGAAAAATGCTTCGTCCGCAAAGCGGGGATGAACTACCTAGTGGAACTCCACGCCATGGTGGATGCCCATATCTCCGTGGTGCAGGGACATCATCTGGCCCATGAGCTGCAACGGGAAATACAGCAAAGGATCCCTGAAATATCCCATATCACGATCCATGTCGAGCCCTTCCATTGACGGGTCTTGGGAGCAGGTTTCGGTCAAGCCAAAAAAAGACCAAAGGATATGTAACACACGCTTTGGTCTCTCGGTAATCCGGTCGGTTTTCTATTTGGATAATTATCAAATAGTGGTACGGCTACCCCCCATAAGACCTTTGACGGTCCCTTTCCTTTGTGATAGGTAGTTCCCCCTAACCTATATTGCAAATGGGGAACCCGGCCAAACAGGGATCAATGGTGCAAGCGGCTTCTATGAACAAGAGGTTGACTGCTTTGACCGTACCACTATTTGATAATTCAATACCATTAAGAACTTCCTATGGGCACTGCTATTTGTTTGCCAGTACATGTGCCAATTGTGGGGGCACTTCGACAGTTTTGGGTTCCGTAAGGGCGGCAACCACCAAAGCGACCACCAAAATAAGGAACAGAACTACACATTTTCTCATCACAGCTTGGTTTAACGGGTCATTTGATTTTTGACAGGGCCAAGATAAAAACAATTGAAACCGATTCGACAGGGGATGTATAAACGGTATCGTTTTGTGTATGGATGGTTTTCCCTTCGACAAGTGGTCCCAAAAGTCCGTTCAAATCCAAGAAAGCGACAATACGCCCATAAAATGAATTTTTATGCCAATTATACGTTCTGGCCCGCCATTGACACATAATTCGAATCCGATAGGAAGATTTAAACTAAATTTGATATAACTAGTATACAAAGCATGCTGAAAGCCGTAATTGTCGATGATGAGATCAAGGCACTGCAGAGCTTGAGTTGGGAATTGACCAACCTGAGCGATGAGGTGGATATCGTGGCATCCTTTACCGATGCCCATCAGGCCTTGGATTACTTGGAGCACAACAGCCCGGACTGTCTATTTTTGGACATTGAGATGCCGGCCATGGACGGATTCCAGTTCATCCGGAATCTAAAGAACCACGACTTCCCCGTGGTCATCACCACGGCCTACAACCAATATGCCCTGCAGGCCCTCAAGAACGAGGCCATCGATTATCTTTTGAAGCCGATCGATTCCGACGACCTTAGGCTCACCATCGCCAAGATCAAGAAATTCAACGCCAAGAACATGACAGTGGAACGCTTGGAAAAAATCCTGCTCAACCACCATTCCGACTCGCACAACAAGAAGATCACCATTGGTACCGATGGCAAATTGGTCTTCCTCAACAGTGACGATATCCTCTATGCGGAATCCGATGGGAATTACAGTACCATCTTTTTGGTCGATGGCCAAAAGATCCTTTTGACCAAAAAATTGAAGGATGTGAATGCCCTTTTGCCGGAAAACAGCTTTTTTAGGATCCACAATTCGTATATTATCAATCTCAACAAGATAAAGGAATTTTTTAAAACCGACGGATATGTGATTTTGGAATCCAATGATAGGATACCCGTCTCCCGGCAAAAGAAATCCGATTTTTTGGATATGCTGTAACCCTCCGACCGATCTGTGCCCATAGAAACGACCAAATACTTCGAATTCCTCCTTCGGGTACTGCCATCGGGCCTGCTCCTTCTGTTTTTGGCACTTGGGGGCCCTGCACTTTACGCCCAGCGCATTCCCCAAGGGTTCAAGGAGAAGGCCAATGTACTTGTCAAGATGAAGCCCAAAACCTATGGCTCCCTGGACCGGGAACTCCAGGAGGCAAAACAGGACACCAGCCTGCTCAGGTACTTTGCCAAGCTCAGTGGCGAGCACGATTATTTGGAGGGACAGGCCTTTGCCCTGAACCAATTGGGGTCCAAATACAGGAACATCTCCCAGTTCCAAAAGTCCGCGGAACTGCACCAAGAGGCCCTTACCCTGTCCGAGGAGGCCAACAATACCGAGCTCAGGGTGCTCAGCCTGAACATGTTGGGAGTGGTCTACCGAAGGACCGATGCGATAAAGACCGCCCTGGACTACAACCAAAGGGCCCTGGAACTGGCGGAACAGGTGGAAAATCCCTCGGTCCACATCAAAAGGAGCGTCAATGTGGCCCTCAACGGCATCGGCAACCTCTACCAGACCCTGGAACAGTACGATCTGGCGATCATGCAGTTCAAAAAGGCCCTGAAACTGGAGGAGGAACTTGGCAATAAATTGGGCCTGGCCATCAACCACCAGAACATAGGCCATTGTCTCGAGGAGAAGGGGGACCTGGAAGGGGCCCTTGAAAATTATAGAAAATCCCTGGCCTACAACGAAGAGATAGACTCGGAATACGGCAGCATCATCTGCAAGAACTCCCTGGCACAGATCTACCTCAAGCAAAACATGCCCTATCTGGCCCATGTGCTGTTGGAACCCCTGTTGGAGCCCTCCAAAAGAATCGGGGACAATTTTATAACATCCCTGGTCTATATCAACACCGGTTGGGCCAATACCGAATTGGGCAATTATTCCCTGGCCCACGACCACATTATGGAAGGCCTTGAAATGGCCCAGAACCGGAACATGCCCAGCAATGTGCTCTACGCCTATCAGAAGCTCGCCGAACTGGAAAACACAAGGGGGGACTATAAAAAGGCCCTGGAATACTTCAAAAAGGCGGATCAAGTGGACGCGGAAATCTCCAGTGCCACCAACCTGAGGTATATGAACGATATCATCGTGCGTTACGAGGCGGAAAAAAAGAACAACCAGATTTCGGTCTTGGCCAAGGAAAACGAAATTGTCAGGCTGCGCCTGAAAAAGAACCAGACCACCCTTTTGGTGTCCGCCCTGATCGTGGGGCTGATCTCCTCGATCCTCTATATTCTTTACAGACAGTACCAAAGCAGGAACGAAAAGCGGGTGCTCACCCTGGAACAGAAGATGCTAAGAAGCCAGATGAACCCCCATTTTTTGTTCAACTCCCTGAACTCCATCAAGCTGTACATCATCAATAACGAGCAGAAGAATGCCGTGCACTACCTGAACAAGTTCTCCAAGCTGGTGCGGAAGATCCTGGAGGCCTCTTCCCAGCGGGAGATATCCCTTTCCGAGGAGCTGGAGACCGTGGAACTCTATATGAACATCGAGAACATCCGTTTCAACAATGAAATCGACTTTAGGATCGATGTGGACCGGGACATCAATGTGGAAAACATCAAAATCCCTTCCCTGACCCTTCAGCCCTTTCTGGAAAACTCCCTATGGCACGGACTTTCCCCAAAGGAGGGGGAAAAGAAGATCCACCTTCTGGTCAAAAAAAGGGACAAGGGCCATGTGACCATAGAGATCCAGGACAATGGGGTGGGCCGGCTGGCCGCCGAGACCAACAATGAGAACCGGGTGCTCAAACGAAAGTCGGTGGGCATCCACATCACCAAGGAACGGCTGGCCAATTTTTCAAAGGATTACCTGAACAAGTTCGACCTTTCCCTGGTGGATCTTTTTGACGAAGGGGGAAATCCCAGCGGCACCAAGGTGATCTTGGACCTCCCTACGATTTAAAGTGTTCCTTGGCCACCTCTTCCAGTTCCCGGTACCAGGCAGGCCCGAACTTGCGGATCAGGGCCTCCTTTACGAACCTATAGATCGGCACCTTCAGCTCCGCCCCCAGACGACAGGCCGGATCGCAGATTTCCCAACGGTGGTAGTTGACCGCGGTGAACTCCGAATACTCCCGGATGCGAATGGGATACAGATGGCAGGAAACGGGTTTTTTCCAATCGATGGCACCCGCTTCATGGGCGGCCTCGATCCCGCATTTGGCCACGCCCCCATCGGTATAGATCACATAGGCGCATTCGTTTTGGTCCACCAAGGGGGTCTCCCATTCCCCATCTTCCCCCTTGACATAGGTCCCCTGTTGTTCAATGGCCTTGATCCCTTCGGGCCTCAAAAAAGGTTTTACCCTATCGTAGATATCATTGAGGATCCCGGTCTCCGAATCCTCCACAGGGGCACCGTACTCCCCTCCAACGCAACAAGCCCCCTTGCAGGCGCTGAGGTTGCACACAAAATCCTTTTCCAGGATATCTTCGGACACCAAGGTCCTTCCCAGCTGGAACATAGTGACAATCGATTTAAGGGCAAAGGTAGTCCAAAAAGGAGATTCGGGGATTTTCCCATGGGGATATGGTCCAAAAGTCAATTTTGGACGTAAATTTGCGGTCGAAAATCAATGGACATGAACTTTAGCATAAAGGAAATCGCATCCGCCGGGATGATTTTGTTTGCCGTGATCGATATTCTGGGAAGCATTCCCATCATCATTTCCCTAAGGAGCAAGGTGGGCCACATCCAATCGGGAAAGGCCACCTTGGTGGCGGCCCTGATCATGATCGCCTTTCTCTTTGTGGGGGAGCGGATCCTCTCCCTGATCGGGATCGATGTGAACTCCTTTGCCGTGGCCGGTTCCTTTGTCATTTTCTTCCTGGCCATAGAGATGATCTTGGGGATCACCCTATACAAGGACGATGAACCGGAGACCGCCTCCATCATTCCCGTGGCCTTTCCCCTGATCGCCGGGGCGGGCACCATGACCTCCATCCTGGCCCTAAGGGCGGAATTTCATGTGGAGAACATCATAGTCGCCATTTTAATAAACGTTATCTTTGTGTACCTGGTGCTCAAATCCAGCACCAAGATCGAAAGGGTTTTGGGAAAGAGCGGGCTGAGCGTCCTGCGCAAGGTATTCGGGGTGGTCCTTATGGCCATAGCCATAAAACTTTTTGCCGGCAATATCAACCAACTCTTCGTACACTGAAAATACAGTTGCCATGAACAGAACACTCAGCATCATCCTGGTCCTATTGGCCCTGGGGCTCATCGCTTTCAACCTGACCATGGTGGATTTTGACAATCCATTGCAAGGGGAGAGCACCATTGCCCTTATCGGCATTGTGGCCTCCCTATGTGCCCTGGTCCTCCTGTTGATCTTCAGCGCCTCCAAAAAGGTGGAAAAGGAGCTGGAAAAGTAGGTACTGTCCCCGGTCATTTTGGGAGCAGGGCCCCCAATTGGGACTTCGCCATGGCCAGGGAATCCAATTGCAATACTTTTTTGAGCATGTCGTCGTAGGCCCCTTTGATCTGTGAGGACAGATTGGGTGAGAAGAGCTGTTCGGCCATATTGGCCTTGATATAGGCCTTAATCTTGTCTTCCTGGGCATAGAAGTCCAGGCGCACCTTTCGGTCCAGCACAAATTGGATGAAGTTGTCGAAGAGGATGTCGTCCACTTGGAAGTTTTGCATGAAGTCCCCCTGGCCATAATCCGAATAGCGGGTCCTGTCCTCCTCCAGATGTTCAAAGACAAAACGGTTGAAGAACTCGAAGGTCCCGTCCATGCTCTCGATGGCCTCTTCCTCATTGCTCCCTATGGGAACAAAGACATCGGGAATGATGCCCCCGCCCCCGTAGACCACCTTGCCCTTGGGGGTGACGAACCTCAGGGAATCGGCCACATGGATGCTGTCCGCCGTGAGGAGTTCCCCATTGGTATATCGGTCCATGAACCTGTGGTAATAATCCCGGTTTCCCTCCTTATAGGACCTTTGGATCGAACGTCCCGTGGGGGTATAGTACCTGGAGACCGTCAAACGGACCGCCGATCCATCCCCAAGGTCCATTTCCCGTTGTACCAAGCCCTTCCCAAAGGAGCGCCTGCCCACTATGGTCCCTATATCATTGTCTTGCAGGGCCCCGGCTATGATCTCTGAGGCCGAGGCGGAACGTTCGTTGATCAGCACATAGATGGGCCGGTCCTCGAATCCCCCCTTGTCGGTGGCATAGGCCTTCTTGATCTTCCCGGTTTTGTTCTTGGTGAACAGAATGAGCTTGCCCTCCCCCAGGAATTCATCGGCCAGCTTTTCGGCGATTCCCAGATAGCCTCCCGGATTGTCCCTGAGGTCCAGGACCAGTTTTTCGGCCCCCCTCAGTTTTAGGTTTCCAAGAGCATCCTTGAATTCGGAAAAAGTGGATTCCGCAAAGCGGTTGATCTTGATGTATCCCATGTCGGGACGCAGCATATAGTACCCTTCAACGCTGCGGATCGGAATTCGGTCCCTACGCACCGTGACCTCAAAGCTCCGGTCCTCGGATTTACGGTACACCCTCAAATCGACCTTGGTGCCCACCTTCCCCTTCAGGGTGGAGACCACCTGTTCATTGGATATCCTCTTTCCGTAGAGGGTATCATTGTCCGCCATAAGGATGCGGTCCCCGGGCTTGATCCCCCTAAGGTGGCTCGGACCGTTCTTTATCGCCCGGATTACCGTGATGGTGTCCCTGAACATATAAAAACTGACCCCGATCCCCGCAAAGTCCCCCTTCATGTTCTCGGAGACCTCCTTCATTTCACTTTTGGGGATGTAGACCGAATGGGGATCCAACTTTCCCAGGATATTGTTCACCGTGATATCGACAATGCTGTCGGTATCGACCTCGTCCACGTACTCATAATCGATATAATCGATCAGGCGGTTGAGCTTGTCCTTGTTGGAATTGGTGGAAAACAATTTTTCGGGACCGTCCCTGAAATGGAGTTTTCCCCCGACAAAGACCCCAACGGCCACCGCAAGGGCAAGCAAGGTCGGCCATAAATATCCCTTAATCTTTTTCATAACTTCTGTTGGGCCTTAAACCATTTCCTCCAATTTGGGCAAATGCAGGACTTCCACACCGGCCCGTTGCAAAAATTCCAGGCCGGAATTGTCCTTGTACGCCTTTTGGTACACTACACGTTTTATGCCAGACTGATGGACCAGCTTGCTGCACTCCCTACAGGGGGACATGGTGATGTACAGGGTGGTCCCTTGACAGGATTGGGTGGAGGCGGCCACTTTCAGGATGGCATTGGCCTCGGCATGGAGCACATACCATTTTGTATATCCCTCGTCGTCCTCACAGATGTTCTCAAAACCCGTGGGGGTCCCATTGTATCCATCGGAGATGATCATCCGATCCTTGACGATGATCGCCCCTACCTGCCTTCTCTTGCAATAGGAGAGTTTTCCCCATTCCTGGGCCATCCTGAGATAGGCTTTATCGTACTTTTCCTGTTTTCTCTCCTTCATAAACTCCAATATTTGGGCCAAATCAAATAAATATACCCGCTTTGACAATCCCCTACAACCCTATTCGCTAAATTTTAACGAAGGCCCTTTTTGGAAAACGTCGCACGGGGCAGTGGTATTGTAATGTCCGGGGCCAAAATACATTTCCTTGAAATCTTGCCCCGACAACCCTTGCAGGCCATCCCTCCAAATGTGCTTTTCCAAAGTTCCCTTATGAGATCCCCCGTTCCTTTTGGATGGTCTCATAGGCTTTTTGGACCTCCTTGAATTTTTCCTCGGCCCCTTTTTTTATGGCCTCATCCTGGGTCACCACCTTGTCGGGGTGGTATTTTTTGGCCATTTCCCGATAGGCCTTCTTGACCTGATCGTCCGTGGCGCTTTTATCGATTTCCAAAATCTTGTAGGCATTGTCGGCCGATTTGACGAACATGGCCATGATGCTCTCAAAATCATTGAGGCTTACCCGAAGATAGCCTGCGATTTCCCTTAACTTGGAAATCTCCGCCGCACTGGCCTGCCCGTCGGCCTGGGCGATGCCGAACAAAAAGTGGAGCAATTGCAAGCGGACCGGATATCGGGTTCTCTGTTCCATATACGCACAGATGTGCTGTGCCGATATTTCCCTTTTTTTGTTGATTTCATTGAAGGTCCTGAAAATCGCATTGGCCTTTTCCTTTCCGTAGGTGCGCACAAAGTACTGCCGCACATAGTCCAATTCCCTTTGGCTCACCTGCCCATCGGCCTTGATCACAATGGAGCAAAGGGAAATCAAGTGCAGTTCAAAATCTGCTGCCGATACGGTCTGCTGGCCAAAAAAACCTTGTGCGGGCCGATTGCCACCCAAGCCATCCATCAGGCTTCCCAAAAAAAAGCCCAGTACCGCTCCGGGAAGCCGGAACAAAAAATAGCCAAGAATGGCGGCCACCCATTTGATCATCCTGTGAATTTTTGAAGGTCAAAGATAGGGCTTTGCCAAATAAACCGAACCTTGGCCTTTGTAAAGTGTGGCATGAAAATCCGACAATAGCCTTATCTTTGTATATTAATTAAAATAATACCTATGTATCCCGAAGAATTGGTAAAACCCATGAGAGAGGACCTGGCCGGTGCCGGGTTCGAGGAACTGTATACAGCCCAAGACGTCGAAACGGCCCTAAAGCAGGGAGGGACCACCTTGGTGGTGGTGAATTCCGTATGCGGTTGCGCCGCTGCCAACGCCAGGCCGGCAGCCAAATTGAGCCTGCAACACGATAAGACCCCGGACCACCTTGTGACCGTATTTGCAGGAGTGGACACCGAGGCCGTACAGACGGCCAGGAACCATATGGTCCCCTTCCCCCCATCATCTCCCAGTATGGCCCTGTTCAAGGACGGGGAATTGGTCCATATGATCGAAAGGCACCATATTGAGGGCAGACCTGCAGAGGTCATTGCCGAAAATCTGATGGAGGCCTACAACGAATTCTGTTGATGGCGTGACATACGATATTTTATACACCACCCTTGGGGTGGTTTTTTTATTTTTACACTTTCGAACCCTAAGCGTTTGGCCGTGAAAAAAGTGCTTTCCTATCCCCTCAGCTTGCTTTTTTTCCTTCTTTTTGGACTGGTGTTGGTCCTGTTCCATCCCATCCAATGGCTGTGCCTCAAGTTTTTTGGGTATCATGCGCACAAGGGGAGCGTCTCCATCCTGAACTATCTGATCATGGCCTGCACCCGGGTCCTGGGGACCCGATACAGCTTTGTCAACAAGGTGGATATTCCAAAGGGTAGGCCCTTGATCATCGTGACCAACCACCAAAGCATGTTCGACATCCCGCCAATCATCTGGTATTTGCGCAAACACCACCCCAAATTCGTCAGTAAAAAGGAATTGGGCCGGGGCATCCCCTCGGTCTCCTTTAACCTCAGGCACGGGGAATCCGCCCTGATCGATAGAAAGGACCCCAAACAGGCCATTGCCGAACTCCAAAAACTGGGACGTTATATCGAGGGGACCAACAGGAGCGCCGTGATTTTTCCGGAGGGGACCCGTAGCCGAACGGGAGTCCCCAAACCCTTTAGGACCATGGGACTGAAAGTTTTGATGAAAACGGCGCCCAATGCCCTGATCCTGCCCATCAGCATCAACAACTCCTGGAAATTGCAAGCCTATGGAAAATTCCCCATGGGCCTGGGGGCACACCTTAAGTTTCAAGTGCACCCTCCCATCGAAAACACGGGGAATGCAGAGGAATTGATTGCAGCAGTGGAGGCCCTGGTGGTATCCGGAATCCACAACAGGCCATGAAGGGGGAAGCCTTGATTCGGCGCTGTGCGGAATTTGTGCAGCGGACGCTCAAAAATGCGGAGGGCGGGCACGACTGGTTCCATATCCAAAGGGTGTTCAATACCTCAAAAATGATCTTGCAAGAGGAAACGGCTGCGGATTCTACGGTGGTGAAACTCGCCGCCCTGTTGCACGATATCGCCGACCCAAAATTTCATCAAGGGGATGAATCCATTGGGCCCGCAATGGCCCAACGCTTCCTGGAGGAAGAAGGAGTAAAACGTGAGCTCATCGACCGGGTAGTGGAGATTGTCAAGGGGATGTCCTATCGTAACAGCTTGGACAAAATCCCACGGAAAAACCCCTCCCTGGAATTCCAGATCGTACAGGATGCGGACCGATTGGACGCCATGGGGGCCATAGGCATAGCCCGGGCCTTTTCCTATGGGGGCCACAAGAACCGGGCACTCTACGACCCAAATGTTCCATACAAAAAAGGCATGACCAAAGAGGAATACAAAAACTCCGGGGCACCCACGATCAACCACTTTCATGAAAAACTATTATTGCTCAAGGATGGGATGCACACCAAGGTGGCCAAAAGGATGGCCCTGGAACGGCATGCCTTCATGTTGGAATTCCTGGAACGCTTCCACAGCGAATGGGAAGGAAAATAATCTTCAATCTGATATGGATTTTTGTATCTTGTGGGGGACTTAATCAAACCTTAAACAATGCAAAGAAGAAAGTTCTTAAAAAATGCCGCGGCCGCAACGGCTGCATTTTCCATTGTCCCCAGCCATGTATTGGGCAGGACCCACGTTCCCCCCAGTGATACCCTTTATGTGGGCGCCTTTGGGGTAGGCGGCCGAGGAAACGGGGTAATCCGGGGCCTCAACGATACCGGAAGGGTCAAATTCGTGTCCTTTTGTGATGTGGATGACCGAAGGGCCAAAAGCACATACGAATTATTTCCGACCGTTAAGCGGTACAAGGACTTCAGGAAGGTCTACGACGAGCAACTCAAGGACATCGATGCCATTATGGTGGCCACCCCCGACCATACGCACGCCACCATTGCCCTTCCCTTTATGCGTGAAAAGAAGCATGCCTATGTCGAAAAACCATTGACCCACAATATATATGAAGCCCGACTGATGACCCAAGTGGCGAAGGAACAGGGCATAGTCACCCAAATGGGGAACCAAGGAGCATCCAGCGACGACAGTAGGATCGCCCGGGAATGGGTGGAATCCGGGGTTTTGGGCAAAGTACACACCATTGACTGCTGGACCAACCGGCCGGTATGGCCACAGGGGGTGCCCAAGCCCTCTGAAAAACATAGGATTCCCAAGGAATTGGACTGGGACCTATGGTTGGGACCTGCGGCCATGCGGGATTACAACGAGGCCTACCTACCCTTCAAATGGAGAGGTTTTTGGGACTTTGGCACCGGGGCTTTGGGCGATATGGGCTGCCATATCATGGAAACCCCCTTTTCCGTCCTGGACCTGGGGTATCCCATAGAGGCCGAAGCCAGTTGTACCACGGTCTGGGTGGATGATTTTGTGGAGGCAGACTACAGTCACTCCTGTCCCCCTTCCTCGAAGATCCACCTGAAGTTCGAACACGAAACACATGGAGACATCGCATTGAACTGGTACGATGGGGGAATCAAGCCCAACCTGCCCGATGAGTTGAAGGACGGGGAGAACATCGGTAATGTCGATGGGGGCACGGTCATCTATGGGGACAAGGGCATTCTGATCTGCGATACCTATTCCAGGAACGCCCGATTGCTCCCTTCCGAGATGATGGATCTCTACAAAACCCCTGCGGCCAAATATCCCAGGGTGCCCGGAAGCATGGACGGCCATATTGCCAACTTTGTGGACGGCTGCCTAAAGGGAGTGCCCACCTCTTCCAATTTTGACAAGGCGGGTCGATTGACCGAAACAGTCCTTATGGGGAACTTGGCGGTTCAGGCCTACCAATACAAGGAATTGAAACCCGGAAAGAAGGCCACCGACTGGGATCCCTACCACTCCCCCGGCAAGAGAAAGCTCTTGTGGGATGGCGAGAACATGAGGATCACCAATTACGAAAAGGCCAACGAGTGGGTCAGCCGGGAATACCGACAAGGCTGGGAATTGAAATAGGTCCTCCTGTCCAAATTGAAAATCAAAAGACCCCAATCCTTGGGGTCTTTTTGCATTTAATGGTCCCACAATGGACTCAGAACAACCGCAATTGTCCATCCTTATGACTTTGGTGGAGTTCGTGGTTCAGGGTGGGGAACACTTTGTCCTTAAAATATTTTTTTCGGGCCAATTGGGCCGTTTGCCGGAGTTGCTGGGCCAAGGGCCCCGAACCCCTATGCCGATGTCCAAATCGGCTTTCATTGAGCCCTCCCCCGTGAAGTTCCTGGATCTGGTGCAGTACCTTATCCGCCCGATCGGGCAAGGCCTTTTTGATCCATTGGGAAAAAATCCGACCTATGGCACCGTTGAGCCGGACCACGGACATCCCAAAGGAAAGGGCCCCTGCAACGGATACCGCCCGGACCATGGGCAGCAGTTCATGGCTGTTGATTCCCGGAATGATGGGGGCCAACATGGCATTCACGGGAATATTGTTCCTGGAGAGTTCCTCAATGGTCCCCAACCTCTTTTGTATTGAGGCCGTCCGGGGCTCCAAGATCCTTCGGGTCCCCTCCGATAGGGAGGTGATCGAGACGTTGACCCCGATCAGGCCATGGGAGGCCAGCTCCCGAAGCAGGTCAAGATCTCTCAGGATCAGGGAATTCTTGGTGATGATCCCCACCGGATGTCGGTACCTTAGGAAGACTTCCAGGCATTTGCGGGTGATGCCAAAACGTTGTTCCGCCGGTTGATAACAATCGGTATTGCCCGAAAGGACTATGGTTTTGGCCTCCCATTTGTTGCTGCGGATCTTGGCCTCCAAGAGCTGGGGTGCGGCCTCTTTGACCAGGATCTTTCGCTCAAAGTCCAGCCCGGCAC
>Ga0079224_100006270_pt1 | contig 15740 bp, 15 predicted proteins | sample Stecom2015_FD_80414 | JGI IMG/M metagenome (GOLD analysis project Ga0079224, IMG submission 80414) | Agricultural soil microbial communities from Utah to study Nitrogen management - Steer compost 2015 | ecosystem: Environmental > Terrestrial > Soil > Agricultural land | place: USA: Utah...
CAGCGTCAACGTCTCGTCGGCGCGCGCCTGCAACGCCACGATGCGCGCACGCACGAGCACGTCCGCCTGCTCCGAACCGTCGGACTCCCCGCTCGAGACGAGGACGCTCTGCACCGTGACCGCCACGGCCGTCCACAGCACGGCCAGCCCCACCGCGGCGGTGGCGACGACGAGGCCGACGTTGAACACCCGGTTGGTGCGGCGTTTGAGGTAGATCTGCGTCGCGATGAGTGCGCCGAGCAGACCGAGCGACAGCAGGGCAGTCGCCCACGGCACCGAGGCGGCGTCGTCCTGTTCCTCGACGAGCCGGTCGGCGTCGATCTGGTAGAGACTGTGGGCCGCGGGCAGGATCTCCGAGCGCATCAGTTCCGAGGCCTCGGCGAGGTAGGCCGCGCCGATCGGGTTGCCCTGCCGGTTGTTGGTGCGCGCCGTCTCGACCAGGCCCGTGTAGACGGGCAGCTGCCGCGACAGCACGTCGACCTGGGTGACGGCTTCGGGATTTCCCGCGGAATCGCCTGCGGCCTTGGCGAGCGCGGCACCAGCCCTTGCGATGTCGACGTCGTAGCGTTCCTGGAGCGCGCCTTCCTCGTTGCCCGTGTTGAGCAGCGTGCTGGCCGCGGTGGCGTCGGCGTCGGACAGCGAGCGGTAGACCTCCTGTGCGGCGGCGGCCAGCGGCTCGCGGTGGTCGACGAGTCCGTCGATCGTCGACTTACGCCCGCCGAGCTCGGCGGTGGCGACCACGCCGACGAGCAGCGCCAGCACGGCCAGTCCGACGCTGATCAGTGTCAACCTGCCCGGCGTCGTCGCCGCCGACCTGCGCAGCCCCTCCACCGCGGCGCCCGGCAGCTTCACCAGCCAGGCGAATCCGGATCGGCCCGCGCGCGGCTCCCCCGTCGGTTCCGGCTCGGGATCGGCCTGCCCCGCCGGACCGTGACGCGTCACGGTGCTCGTCATCGTCCCTCCACCCAGTTCGCCTGCCGCGCCCGACCGTAGCCGAGGCGCCCCTGGCACAGGTCACAGACCGGCACAACAGACGATGATTGTGGGCAAGTCGTATCACGAGGGGCACGGCCCGCAGCTCACGTCCACCCGAACCGCCGATCCCCGATGACGAACCGTGTCCGCAAGGCTCCCCGGAGGTGTGGCTGTCCCGCGCACGCCCGCCGACGAAAAAGCCCCAGGACCCCGCGGCCGCCTGGGCGGCGGCCACGAGAGCCCTGGGGCTCGTCCGAACGGGTGGTTCAGGCCTGTCTCACGCGCGTGCGGTCAGGCGGGTGAGGCGCGATGCGGTCGGCCAGCGCACCTTGGTTGCCCAGCCGAGCTTCTCGAAGATCCAGATCAACCTGGCCGAGATGTCGATCTGACCGCGCAGCACGCCGTGGCGGGCACAGGTCGGGTCGGCGTGATGCAGGTTGTGCCAGGCCTCGCCGAAGGAGAAGATCGCCAGCGGCCAGAAGTTGGCCGCCTTGTCCCTGCTCGTGAACGGCCGCTCGCCGAGCATGTGACAGATCGAGTTGACCGACCACGTCACGTGGTGCAGCAGTCCGATCCGGACGAGCCCCGCCCAGAACAGCGCCGTCACGCCGCCCCAGACCGACCAGGTGATCAGCCCGCCCAGCACCGCGGGCAACAGGAAGCTGGCGACGACCCACAGCGGGAACAGCCGGTCCACCGTGCGGATGTCGCGGTCCTGCGCCAGGTCGGGGGCGAACCGGTCGACGTTCGTGATCTCCCGCTCGAACAGCCACCCCATGTGGGCGTGCCAGAAGCCCTTCGCCAGTGCGGCGGGCGAGGTGCCGAACAGCCACGGGGAGTGTGGATCGCCTGCACGGTCGGAGAACGCGTGGTGCCTACGGTGATCGGCGACCCACGTGGTCACCGGGCCCTGCGCCGAGAAGCTGCCCGCGATCGCGAGTGCGATCCGCAGCGGACGGTTGGCCTTGTACGAGCCGTGCGTGAACAACCGGTGGTACCCCGCGGTCACGCCGAGCCCGCTGACGACGAAGAACGCCGCGCCGAGCGCGATGTCGACCCAGCTCAGGCCCCATCCCCATGCGAACGGGACCGCGACGGCGATGGCGAGCAGCGGCGCGAGGACGAAGATCTTGACGGTGATGTGTTCGGGCAGCGACGTACGCCCGGAGATGATGGGTTTGGGACGGCGAGTACCACCGGAATGCTCGGTTTCCTCAGCTGTCTGGGTAGCGGACATGCACACCTCGTATCGGTTACGACCGCGGCGGGCGCCGGCAGCGTCCACCTCGGGCGTCGGCCTTCACGCCGACGCGTCGATACGCCTGCCGCCCTGCGCGGTGGGTTCTGAAGTTCGGAAGAATCGGTTTCGGACGGGATTCGAGAGGCGAGCCGACCCCCACTCGGCTGCGATGACAGGCCCGTCGACGCGGTCGACGCGGGCGGAAAGCGCCGGGCTGTGGGGGCTCCGATCTATCGGGGTCGTCATGGCTGGGTGCCCGGCCGTCTACCACCGACGCTACCGGAGTTGTCCCTGCCTGGCCATGACGCCGAATTCACCTCACGCCACCGCCGCGGAACGCCACTCGCGCCGCTGGACGCAGCGTGCGGGCCGCGCGTGCCCGGGTGCGACGGCCGGGTGACGCTCCCACGCGAGCGGGTTCGCCGCAGGTCGTAGACTACGGTCGGTAGTAACTGTGGAGGTCCGGTGATCACTGGCTATGCGATCGCGGTGTCGGCCTGCGCGGCCGGTGTCGCGATCTGGGCGTTCGTCCTCGTCGTGCTGAACCGCGCACCGGAGAAACCCCTCCTGATGGGCATCGGCGGGGTCGAGGCACTGCTCGCGATTCAGGTCGTCGTGTCCGTCGTGATGATGGTCGGCGGCGGACGGCCGGGCAGCATGATCACGTTCCTGGCCTACCTGTTCGGCGCGCTGCTGGTGCTGCCGCTCGGCACGGTGTGGGCGCTGGCCGAACGCACCAGGTCCAGCACGGCCGTCCTCGGCATCGCGTGCCTGACCGTGCCGGTCCTGTTGTTGCGGATGGTCGAGGTGTGGGGTGGCGCCAGTGCCTGACGAACGGGCCGGACAGCCCGCACGGGAGCGTCCAGCCACGGCCAGCGGGCCGGGACGCGTCCTGATCGCGGTCTACGCGATCTTCGCCGTCGCCGCGACCTCCCGCGCCGCCGTGCAGATCGCGACCCGCTTCGACGAGGCGCCGATTCCCTACGTGCTGTCTGCGTTCGCGGCCGTCGTGTACCTGCTCGCGACGTTCGCGCTCGCCCGCACCGGCAGGGCGTGGTGGCAGGTCGCGCTCGTGGCGTGCTCGGTCGAACTCGCGGGCGTGCTCGTGGTGGGCACGTTGAGCGTGTTCGACCGCGCCGCCTTCCCCGACGCCGCGGTGTGGTCGAACTACGGCATGGGCTATCTGTTCATTCCGCTGGTGCTGCCGGTGATCGGGTTGCTGTGGCTGCGCAGGACGCGGCCGGCCTGATCACGCCCGCGATCACACCCACATCGACGCGATCACGACGTTGACCAGCGTCGCTCCCGCGAGTGCGTGGAAGATGCCGCGGCCCGTGTCCGGCCTGCGCCACAGGATGTGCGCGAGCACGAGGACGACGACCGCGATGACGAGCTTGACGCCGATCTTCATGTGGATGACGCCGCCACCGGCGACCCCGGCCGAGGCCAGCCCGGCCAGTGCCAGTCCCGTGACGACCTGAGCGCTCGCTCCCCAGAGCATGATCTTGCCGGACTGCTCGGCCGGTCCGAGCCAGCGCGTGACGATGCCGCTCACCAACAGGGCCATGCCCAGCAGGTGCAACACGACGAGAAGGTTGTAGACGATGTCCATGCACGGACTTTACTACATGTCGTCGTAGAAAAGGGGCGGACGGGACGAACCGTCGGCCACCGGGCACCTACAGGGGCACCGCGAACAACGACACCGAGGTCACGAGCGCACCCGCGGCGATGAGGCACGCCAGCGGCCAGGCCAGCGGGAGCCGCTGCCCCTCCGGCGCCCGCAACCGCTGGATACGCGCCTGCACCGGGGCGTCGGCCACCGGCATGGCGCCTGCGGGCGTCCCCGCGCCGTTACCGTTCGCCCGGAACCGCTCCAACGCGCTGGCCAGCGGCTCCCTGCCCCTGGAACGCACCGCGCGGTCGTCGGCGCACATCTCGACGAGCAGCTCGATCGTCGAACACACCCGCGTCAACAACGCACTGCCCGGCAACAGCCGCCGCAACGCCTGGAACGGGGCGACCACGAGGTGGTGGCGTTCGCGGGCGTGGGCGCGCTCGTGGGCGAGCACGGCGTCGAGTTCCTCGTCGGTGAGCAGCTGCCGAGCACCCGCGCTGACGACGATGTGCGGCGTACGTCCCGGCAGGCAGTACGCCACGGCGACGGGGTGGTCGACGACGAGCGCGTCCCGGCCCTGTTCCTCGGACTCCTGCGTCGCGACGAGCTGCAGCAACAGCCGATGCCGCGCCCGCGCGCGAGCCGTGCTGCGCAGGCACAACAGTTGGTTGACGACCAGCCAACCGCCGACGGCCAGGCCGAGGCCGACCGCGCCGAGATGCCAGAGGTCGAGCTCCTGAAAGCGCCACGGCAGGTCGACCAGCGCGGGCAGCAGCCCACGGCCGAACGGTTCGAGACCGAAGGAGAGCAGCGCGCCGACCACCGACACGATCAGCGCCAGCGAACTGAGCTGCCACAACACCAGCGCGGCCCGCGGGTGCGAGTGGGTCCAACGTCCGCGCAGCAGCCAGAGCGACACGAGCACGGCCGCGGTGCCCGCTGCGACGTGATGCACGGCGAGAGTCACGGCGACTCGCCCCGTTCTAGCGCCTTGCGCAGCGCGTCGGCCTCGTCGTTGGTCACCGATTGGGCGAACCGCACGAGCGCGGAGTCCCGGTCGCCGGTCATCTCCAACGCTTCGAGCATCAGCTCGGCGACGTATTCCTCCCGCGTCGCGGCCGGTGCGTACAGCCATGCGCGGCCGGAGCGCTTCCTGCGCACCACGCCCTTCGCCGCCAGCCGGGTCAGCACCGTCATGACCGTCGTGTACGCCAGGTCCCGGTCGGACAGCTCCTCGTGGACGGCGCGCACAGTGGCGGGTTCGGCCCGTGCCCAGAGCACTTCCATCACCGCGCGCTCCAGTTCACCCAGCTTCGCCACGTCCACCCTTTCGCCGTGTGTCCACCGGAAATTCAACCATGATCGGCGCGCGCACGGGTGCGGCTTGTGACCCTTTCGGCGCTCTGCCGTGCTGGTGGCGGTGCCATCGACACTGATCACGGGTGGTCCACTCCGGCCGCGGTGAAGGTGACGGGGTCGAGCGGCTGGCCCGTCTCGTACTGCTCGTTGAACAGCTCACGGCCGTCTTCGGTGAGCACGGCGGGCACGTCCCGCCACACCCGCAGACCGGCCTCGACCACCGGTTCGGCGGGTGCGAGTTCGGCGAGCGGCGTGCGCCGCGTGGTGTCCGGCCAGTGCTCGATGTCGACGACGGTCAGGCGTGCCCCGCCGTCGGTGAACTCGATCCACGGGTCGTAGAGCATCACGTACAGCAGGCCGGCGTGCCCGACGAGGCGCACGTCACCGCGGTACCGCAGGACATTCGGGTCCGCCCGCACGGACTCATCGGACCCGGCAGTCTCGACGGGCTCGGCAGGCTCGAAGTGGAAGTAGCTGCCGTCGACGACACTGCCGCCGTCCTTGGCGCCGCATCCGCCGTCGCGCAGTCTGGCCACGTACGCCACGAAGCTGCGTTTCAGTCCCCACGTCAAGCCCGGCTGCGGGTCACCCACGCGACCTCCTCGTCACTCCTGTGCCGGTCCGACGCGACGCCGAGGGCTCCCGGACACGCTCGGCCGCAGATCCGCGGACCTCCACGTGGCCGGGAGGGTACGGGATCGCGCGGGCGGTGGACAGGGCCTGTGATCGGGCTCGTGAGTGAGGTGCGCGAGGTCAGGCAGTGCCGACGGCGTCCTGGAGTTCGGCGCCTGCTTCGGTGGCCGTGCGGGCGCAGTGGGCGCAGCAGAAGAACCGGCCGTCGGCCGAGACGCCGTGTCCGATCACGCGGCATCCGCAGTGCTCACACACGGGCGCCAACTGGTGGATGGCGCATTCGAACGAGTCGAAGACGTGCACCCCGCCGCCGCGCGTGCGGATCTCGAACGTCAGGTCGTAGTCGTTTCCACAGACTTCGCAGGTCGCCATGGCTCGCTCCTTCGCATCGGCTGCGGACACGCATAGACGTTCCCGCATGTGTCGGAGGAAAACGTGGCGGATCAGCGAACCGGGCGGGACGACCGGGCCAACCGCGAGGGCCACCAGATGCGCCGCCCGATGTCCACCGCCAGTGCGGGCACGAGCAGCGAACGCACCAGCAGCGTGTCGAGCAGGACGCCGAACGCGACGATGAAGGCGAGCTGGGCGAGGAACAGGATCGGCAGCACGGCCAGCGCCGCGAACGTCGCCGCCAGGACCACGCCTGCCGACGTGATCACCCCACCGGTCACCGTGAGCGCCCGAAGCGTGCCGTCCCGCGTGCCGAGTGTGAACGCCTCCTCGCGGGCCCGCGTCATGAGGAAGATGTTGTAGTCGATCCCGAGGGCCACGAGGAACACGAACCCGAACAGCGGAACCACCGGATCCGCGCCGGGAAAGCCCAGGACGTGGTTGAACACCAGCGCGGACACACCCATGGTCGCCGCGAACGACAGCACGACCGTGCCCACCAACAGCAACGGCGCGAGGATCGACCGCAACAGCAGGCACAGCACGCCGAGCACGACGACGAGCACCACGGGGATGATCACCGTGCGATCGCGCTGCGAGGTGTCCTGGGTGTCGAGCAGGACCGCGGTCTCGCCACCGACCTCGGCGTCGACGCCCGGCCGGTCCGTCAGGGCGGCCCGGATGTCGCGCACGATGCCGATGGCCTGTTCGGAATCGGGCGGCGGCTCGAGCACGGCGTCGATGCGCACCAACTCACCCGCGGTTCCCGCAGGCCGCACGGACGCCACACCGTCGACTCCGCCGACGACGGATACGACCGACCGAGCATCGGCCGCGTTCGTCATCACGATCGTCGGGGCACCGGTGCCGCCAGGGAAGTGCCTGCCCAAGGCCTCCTGACCGGCGACCGAGTCGACCTCGGTGAGGAACACGTCCGACTGCGCCGTCCCGCTCGCCTGCAGCTGGCCGATGAACCCGGCCCCGACGGCCAACACCAGCGCCGAGCCGATCCAGATCGCACGGGGCCGCCCGTCGACGAACCGGGCGATGCGGTTCCACACGCCTGCCCGGCCGCGCGACGTCGTGGGCCGGAACGGCCAGAACGCGGCCCGTCCAGCCACTGCCAGGACGAACGGCAGGAACGTCATCGACGCGAGCAGCGCCGCGCCGACGCCGATGGCCGCGACCGGACCGAGGCCCTTGTTGGAGTTCAGGTCGCTCAGCAACAGACATAGCACGCCCAGGATGACGGTGCCGGCCGAGGCGCCGACGGGCTCGACGGTCGCCCGCCATGCTCGCCGCATCGCGGAGAACCGGTCATGCCCGTCAGCCAGCTGTTCCCGGTAGCGCGCGACGAGTAGCAGCGCATAGTCGGTCGCGGCGCCGAACACGAGGATGAACAGAATTCCCTGGCTCTGGCCGTTGAGGGCGAGCACATCGGCATCGGCCAGCAGATAGACGACGAGGCTGGCCAGCCCGAGCGCGAGGACCGCCGAGACCAGCACCATCAGCGGTAACAGCGGCGAGCGATAGACCACCAGCAGGATCACCGCGACGACGGCGCCTGCGACCAGCAACAGCAGTCCGTCGATACCGCCGAACGCCTCCCCGAGGTCCGCGGCCTGCCCCGCCGGCCCGGTCACGTACACCTCGAGCCCGCCCGGACGATCCGAGTCCGCCTGCTGGCGCAGCGCCTCGACGGCAGCATCCGGCTCACCCGCCACGGGGACGACGAACTGCGCCGCCCCGCCGTCCGGGGAGGTGATCAGCGGCGTGGCGCCCTGCCCGCGCAGGTCGTCGAGGAACCCGCGGTCTACCGCCGTCAGGGGCATCCCGCCGCCGCGTTCGGCGACCACGATCGCCGGGACGCCGGCCCCTTCGCCGCCGAACCGGGGCAACAGCTCCGAGACGGCCGTGGACTCGGCGGAGGCGGGCAGGAACGAGGTGTTGTCGGTCCGGGCCACCTCGCTCAACTTGCCCGCGTACGGACCGCCGATCCCACCGACGACCAGCCAGCCGAGGATCGCCACGGCGGGCAGGAGAACGCGGGCGGCCAACCGTCGTCGGGAGGAATCCACTCGGCAAAACTACCCGATCCTTCTAAGCTCACGCGCCATGAACGCCGTGAGCACCACCTCCAGCGGAGCACCGGAGTCCGCGAAGGCCACGCTGCGCCGTTACCTGCAGCAGGCGCGCGAGGCGATGCTGTGGAAGCTCGACGGCGTGACCGAGTACGACGCCCGCAGGCCGTTGACCCCGACGGGGACGAACCTGCTGGGCCTGGTCAAGCACGTCGCAGGGGTCGAGTTCGGATACCTGTCGGAGGTGTTCGGCTACGGCGAGGGTGCACCCGGGTGGCTCGACGGCTCCGATCCCGACCCACAGGTCGACATGTGGGCACGTCCCGACGAAACGCGCGAGGACGTCGTCGCGCTGTACCGCACCGCATGGGCGAACACCGACGCGGCGATCGCGGAGCTGACCCTGGACACCGTGGGACGCGTGCCGCACTGGCCCGACGCGCGCAACCCGGTGACGTTCCAGCAGATCCTCGTCCACCTCGTCGCGGAGACCCACCGGCACGCAGGGCACGCCGACATCCTGCGCGAGGGGATCGACGGCGCCGCCGGTTACACGCCGTCAGCCACGAATCTGCCGCAGTGGGACGACAACGACGGTGGCTGGCCGGCCTACGTCGCGAAACTCGAGCAGGTCGCGGCCCGTTTCCGCGACTGAACGGCCCCCATGACACTACTGACCGGTAGGAGTAGGGTGGCCCACGTCCCGTGACGATGCGAACACCGTGTGGAACGTAGGTAGGGGTCCCCATGTCGTCCGACGGCAGCACTTCCAGCACTGCCAGCACCACCGGCGGCCGCCCAGGCCGGCCGGAGAGCCGCGACATCAGTTCGGACAGTCCGGTCATCGACCCGAACGTGCCGAGCACGGCGAGAGCCTACAGCGCCCTGCTGGGCGGCAAGGACGTCTACGAGAGCGACCGCAAGATCGTCGCGGCGCTCGAGCACGCCTTCGGTGACCCACAGACCGCCGCGCGCACGAACCGGCAGTGGCTCATCCGCGTGGTGCGCTGGCTGAGCTCGACGCGGGGTATCAACCAGTTCCTCGACTGCGGCTCGGGTATGCCGGAGGCGGAGAACGTGCACGAGGTCGCGCAGCGCTACAACCCACAGGCGCGCGTGGTCTACAACGACAACGACCCGACGGTGCTCGCCTACGGCCGCGCCCTGCTGGCCGAGAACGAGCACACCGCATTCGTGGGAGAGGACTTCCGCGACCCGCAGAAGGTGCTGAACTCGCCCGAGGTGCAGCGGCTGATCGACTTCGACGAGCCGGTCGCGATGATCCACTGCTTCTCGCTGCACCACTTCCCCGACGAGCCGCGCCCGGTCAAGGACATCCTCGACGAGTACATGGCGGCGTTCCCGAGCGGCAGCTATCTGGCCCTCACGCACATCACCTACCCGCGGCCGGAGAACGACCCGACGGGCAGGGCCGCCGAGATCTGCGACGAGATCCGTGGCCGCATCCGCGAACTCGGCATGGACTCCGGATACTGGCGCAATTACGACCACGTGCTGTCTTACTTCGACGGCCTCGAGATGGTGCCGCCGGGACTCGTCCGCACCGCCGAGTGGTGGCCGTCCGGACCGCCGGCGCTGACCGAACTCGACGACGTGATGTTCGGCGGCGTCGCCCGCAAACCGTGATCGACGCCGGTGTGGGCCGCGGTCCACACCGGCGCTCTCGTCACGCGTCCGGCCGGACGTGCACCATGAAGTAGACGGGCCGCTTCTCGGGCAGCAGCTGCCGTCCGTTCTCGTCGACCATCTTCCAGCGCACCTTGCACGTGGTCGGTTCCTGCGCGGCGCGCGCGGTGACGGGAACCTTCACGGTGTCGCCGGGCGCGGTATCCGGGATCTCCACCCGCGGGGGCGTGTCGCAGAACCGCGGCCCGGTGGCGTTCTCCATGCGCTGCAGGAACCGGTCCTTCCAGTGCACGCTGCCCGCGTTGAGCAGTTCGAACGTCCTGGTGAACTGCTGGTTCGGTGCGACGACCGCACCGTCCTGGATGCCGAGATCGGCCGCCAGCGCGCTGTCGTCGCCGGGGTGCACCGGTTCGGTCAACGCGACGGTGTCGGCCTCCCCTGCCGAGCCGGACCGGGCGTGGGCCTGCCGCGGTTCCTCGTCGTCGCCGAGCCGGAAGCCGAGCACCGCGGCGGCGGCAATCAACACCACGAGTGGCGCCACGAGCCACGCCTTCGCCCAGCTGCGCCGCGTCCCCTCCGACGAGCGCTGCTCCGGAAGTGCAACCACCCCGTCCCAGACGTCGACCCGCGGGTCGGTCGCCGAGTGCCGCGTGCCGCCCCCGGTGCTGGCCGGTTCGGTGCCCGTCGGTTCGGTGGTGGCCGGTTCGGTGCTCGTCGGCTGAGCGCTGTCTGTGTCGGTGTTGTTCGACTCGGTGCTGGTCGAGCCGGTGCTGGTCGACTCGGTGCTGGTCGAGCCGGTCGTGGATCCGGCCGTGCCCGAGTCGGCGGTGGCCGGGGCGTCCGGCGGGATCTCACCGGACAGGATGGCCTTCGTCCTGGCGTAGCGCGCGGACCACTCGGCCTCGTCCCCGCCGCAGGCACGGACGAACTCCCGGACCGTCTCCCACGGCTGCAACCTGCGGCCCTTCACGGTCAGGTGGAGCGTCGCATGGGAAACGGCCCCGGACCTTTCCGCCATCCTCCGGAACGAGGGATCGCCGGCCTCGCTCCGCAACTGCCTCAGCCCCGCCGTGAATTCTTCGAGCGCGGCCGGTTTCTGCTCACCTTCGGAATCGGACACGACTGTTCGGCCTCCTTCTGGGCGTGCTGCGACTTCGACGCTGCCGATCGGGCCGCGGTTGCCGCCACGTCAGAAATAGTCCTCGCATTGTCACGCGCCCGGCCCGCGGCGTCACCCGACGTAGTGAGGCAATCCGGGCCGACGTCGCCGCGGTGAACCGCGACTGACCTGGGCTTCCATCGTCGCCGGGACGGGTGGCGTCCCTGTCTGACGCTGTCAAACGGTGTCCGAAGAACTGTCAAACACGTTCCGGACACCGCTGCGGTTCGCCACTGTTCTTCTCGCAGACATTCCAGCAGCGGAAGAGGAACCGATGACACCGAAAAGCCGGACCGGGCGGTTGGCCGCGAAAGCCGCCACCGGCCTCGCGGCGACGGCCGTGCTGGCGAGCGGTCCACTCGCCGCGTCGGCGAGTTCGCCGGACGCGGGGACCGCCGCGCAGGCGCTTCCCGAGGTCAACATGGAAGCGGTGCTGAAGGCGGCGCAGATCGACCCGCAACGGCCCGACCAGACGCTGACCGACGGCGCCGCCCCGCACGTCAGGAAGGTCGAACGCGAGCTCGCCGACCGCGGACTACTCGATCGCGAGTACGTCGATGGGCACTACGGCACGACCACCCTGAAGGCCTACGCCGACTACCAGCGCTCACTGGGCTACACCGGACTCGCCGCGAACGGCATCCCCGGCAAGCGGTCGCTGACGAGCCTCGGCGACGGCACCTTCGACGTCACCCGTGTCGTGAGCCCGGGAGCCCGCACCACGTTCGACGGCGCGACGTTCAACCAGCGCACCGCGAACATGCTGCGGGAGGCGCAGCGGCTGTCCGGGGTGACGTTCGACGTCGAACAGGGTTCGTACAACCCGGGCGGCGACCCGACGTCGGCCGGCACGCACGACGGTGGCGGCGCGGTCGACCTCTACGTCGACGGCATCAGCCCGAAGAAGCGCACCCACGTCGTGCGCCAGCTGCGGAAGGTCGGCTTCGCCGCCTGGTACCGCTCGCCCGCGCAGGGCGACTGGGGACCGCACATCCACGCCGTCGCACTCGCCGACCCGGACCTGTCCGAACCGGCCCGCGCCCAGACCGGCGACTACTACCTGGGCAAGAACGGCCTCGCCAACGATCTGCCCGACGACGGACCGAAGGTCGAACCGATCACGACCTGGGAGGGATACCAGCGATCGCCATGACGAACAGAACCGTACGCATCGACTTCTGACCACGTCCGAGTTCCGGACGATTCCGGGATTCCGGGACCCACATTTCTTCGAGTACCGCATTTTTCGAGAGAGGGAGAACCATGAGATTCCGCAGGATCGCCGCCGCGGTGGGAGCCGTCGCGGTCACCGCAGGTACCGCCCTGTTGTCGGCGGGAGCCGGACAGGCCTCGGCCGCCCCGGCGTTCAAGATGCCGTTCGAATGCGGCTACACGGCCACGGCCGCCACGTGGCAGGGGCACAGCCCCGAACTGTCCGTCGACTGGCAGAAGTCCGGCATCACCGGCGACACGGTCGTCGCGTCGGCGGGCGGCACCGTGACCCGGGTGGCCGACACCGGCGGCACCAGCTACGGCAAGTGGATCGAGATTGACCACGGCGGTGGCTGGACCACGCGCTACGCGCACCTGTCCTCGCAGTCGGTCAGCCAGGGCCAGAAGGTCAGCACCGGAACGAAGATCGGCGCGGCAGGCGCGACGGGCGGAGTCTCCGGACCCCACCTGCACTACGAACAGCGCCTCAACGGCGCCGACCAGAAGGTCGTCGTCGACGGCAAGGCCGTGCCCTACTACGGCAAGACCGACTTCACCAGCAAGAACTGCGGCGGCGGTGGTGGCGGCGGCGGAAACCCGTACAACCCGAAGGAGATCTGCGGTTCCGGCTTCTCGGTCATCAACGAGAAGGGCCTGGACGGCAACGGCAGGGTCTACCTGCTGTACAACTCCGGCACCGGCAAGAACTGCGTGACCACGGTCAAGAACACGAAGATCGGCACCAAGAGCCCGGCTTCGGCCTTCCTCGAGGTCCAGGGCGGTGACCGCAAGACCGACAAGGGCGAGTTCAGCTACTACGCGGGTCCGGTCAAGCAGGCCGCGGCCGACAAGTGCGTCAAGTGGGGCGGCTCGGTCGGCGGTAAGTCGTTCACCAGCAAGTTCGGACACTGCGGCTCGTAAGAGAACCGCGGCTCGCACCTGCGTCTGTCCACACGCGACAGCCGCAGGGGAACCCGACCACGAGGAGATCAGCAATGCGCAAGATCGCAGCGACGGCGCTGCTGGCGGCGGTCGCCACGGCCGCGTTCGGCCCCGTCGCACACGCAGAACAGCCGCAGACCGCGGCAGGCTCGGTGAACATGGAGAAGGTCGTCAAGGCCGCCATGTGGGATCCGTACAAGCCGAACTCGTCGATCACCCCCGGCGCCGGCGACTCGGTGAAGAAGGTCGAGAAGGCGTTGGCGGACAAGGGAATGCTCGCCGGCAAGTACGTCGACGGCCACTTCGGTACGTCCACGGTGGACGCGTACGCGAAGTACCAGCGCTCCCTCGGTCATTCCGGTCTGGCCGCCAGCGGCCTTCCCGGCAAGGGGTCGCTGACCCAGCTCGGCAAGGCAGCCGGGTTCGCCGTCGACCACAAGATCGGTGTCGGCGGGAAGGTGACGCTCGGTTCCGGTGACGTGCTGAACCGCCGCACGCTGAACATGTTCGAAGAGGCCGAGAAGCGTTCGGGCATCGACATGACCATCACGCAGGGGTCGTACACCGGCTCGAACCCCGGGTCGGCAGGCACGCACGACGGCGGCGGCGCCGTGGACATCTCGGTCCGCGGCATCGACGCGACGAAGGCGACCAAGGCACTGCGCCAGGTCGGTTTCGCCGCGTGGCACCGCACCGCCGACCAGGGCGACTGGTCGCCGCACATCCACGCCATCGCGATCAGCGACACCGACATGTCCCCCGCCGCGCAGGCACAGGTGGGCGACTACTACCTCGGCAAGAACGGCTTGGCCAACCACGCGCCGGACGACGGTCCGAAGGTCAAGAAGGTGACGTGGGAGGAGTACCGCCGCAGCAACTGACCGTCCCGCGGGTCCGAGCCACTGGGGGTATGCACGGGCGGCTTCCTCCCTTGTAACCCGGCTGTCCGTGCATACCCGGGCCCGGCCGCGAGGCCGGTCCGATACCGCCCCGGTTCGTCCGTCCCAAGAGCGACGAACCGGGGCGGCTCCGTGTCCATCCCCAGAGCTGCAACACGGGCCCCTGGAACTGCAACACGGGCCCCTGGGGTTGCAACACGCGTTCCCGAAACCGCAACACGGGCTCCGGAGACCGCAACACGGCGGCTCAGGTTGCGTAGTCGGCCAGGTGCTGGCCGGTGAGCGTGGCGCGGGTGGCGACCAGGTCGGCCGGCGTGCCCTCGTAGACGATCCGGCCGCCGTCGTGGCCCGCGCCGGGGCCGAGGTCGATGATCCAGTCGGCGTGGGCCATCACGGCCTGGTGGTGTTCGATGACGATGACGGTCCTGCCCGAGTCGACGAGCCGGTCGAGCAGTCCGAGCAACTGGTCGACGTCGGCCAGGTGCAGACCGGTCGTCGGCTCGTCGAGCACGTACACCCCGGCCCCGTCGGTCATCTGCGTCGCCAGCTTCAGCCGCTGCCGTTCACCGCCCGACAACGTCGTCAGCGGCTGTCCCAACGTCAGGTAGCCCAGCCCGACGTCGTCGAGCCGCTTGAGGATCTTGTGCGCCGCGGGCACCTTCGCCTCACCGGAGGAGAAGAACGCCTCGGCGTGGGCGACCGACATGGCGAGCACCTCGCTGATGTCCTTGCCGCCGAACGTGTAGTCGAGCACCTCGGCCTGGAACCGCTTGCCCTCGCACACCTCGCACGGGGTGGGCACGCCCGCCATGATCGCCAGGTCGAGGTAGATCACCCCGGCGCCGTTGCAGTTCGGGCACGCACCCTCGGAGTTGGCGCTGAACAGCCCGGGTTTGACCCCGTTGGCCTTCGCGAACGCCTTGCGGATGGGTTCGAGCGCCCCGGTGTAGGTGGCCGGGTTCGAACGTCGTGACCCCTTGATCGCTCCCTGGTCCACGATCACCACGCCGTCGCGTCCGGTGAGCGAACCGTGGATCAGCGAACTCTTGCCCGAGCCGGCGACCCCGGTGACGACCGTGAGCACGCCGAGCGGGATGTCGACGTCGACGCCGGTGAGGTTGTGCAGGTCGGCGCCGCGGATCTCGAGCGCTCCGTCCCCGGTCCGCACCGACGGCTTCAGCGCCGCGCGGTCGTCGAGGTGTTTGCCGGTGAGCGTCTCGCTGGCGCGCAGGCCCTCGACCGTGCCCTCGAAACACACCGTGCCGCCGTCGCTTCCCGCGCCGGGGCCGAGGTCGACGACGTGGTCGGCGATCGCGATCGTCTCGGGTTTGTGCTCCACCACCAGCACCGTGTTTCCCTTGTCCCGCAACCGCAGCAGCAGGTCGTTCATGCGCTGGATGTCGTGCGGGTGCAGCCCGATGGTGGGCTCGTCGAAGACGTAGGTGACGTCGGTGAGCGACGAGCCGAGGTGCCGGATCAGCTTGGTGCGTTGCGCCTCACCGCCGGACAGGGTGCCGGAAGGACGGTCGAGGGACAGATAGCCCAGGCCGATCTCGACGAACGAGTCGAGTGTGGACTGCAA
>Ga0079224_100006272_pt1 | contig 15740 bp, 6 predicted proteins | sample Stecom2015_FD_80414 | JGI IMG/M metagenome (GOLD analysis project Ga0079224, IMG submission 80414) | Agricultural soil microbial communities from Utah to study Nitrogen management - Steer compost 2015 | ecosystem: Environmental > Terrestrial > Soil > Agricultural land | place: USA: Utah...
AAAGGATAAAGAGGTGTATTTGGAATATCGATATATTTTGATGTGTATTTATGTTCAGCATCAAAAGGTCTCCCTGTATGTTTCTGATAGTAGTAAACAGGTATCTGTCCTGTTGATAAAGGAAAAGTAACAGGCAGTTTACCCGATGGATTATAATCACCAAAAAGAACCTGCGCAATTGCATTGCCTGCCTGGCTGCCTAAAAACCATGCTTCAATAATTGCAGGAACATTTTCCGATACCCAATTAATTGTAAGTGGTCTGCCATTCATCAAAACTACAACAACAGGTTTTGTTTCACCCTTTTCTTTCAATTCTCTCATCACTCTTTTAATCAAATCAACCTGTAAGCCGGAAATATTTAAATCAGATCTGCTTGCTGCTTCACCTGTCATATTTCTCGGCTCACCCACTGCAAAAATTATTACATCGGATTTTAAAGCTGCATCTACTGCATCATCAAATCCTGAGCTGTCATTATCATTAAAGTTGCAACCCAGTGCAAAATTGATTTCGACTTTATCATCAAGAATATTTTTTATACCCTGAAGCAGTGTAATTACATTTTCAGGTTCACCTGCAGCAGCCCAGCTTCCTAAAAGATCTTCATTATTATTTGCAAGAGGTCCAATTAATGCAATCGAGTTAATACCTTTTTTTAAAGGAAGAATATTTTCATTCTTTAAAAGAACAATTGATTCTTTAGCAAGCTGAAGAGCAATGCTGTCTTTATATAATTGTGAAAGATTATTCTCTTTAAAGTATTCTATGTCTGTGTAAGGATTTTCAAACAATCCTAATTTAAATTTCAATTGTAAAACATTTCTAACTGACTGATTAATTTCCTCTTCAGAAATTAATCCTTCCTCAACAAGATTTTTTAAGTTAGGAGAATAAACATCGCCATCAATTGTATCACCAACCATATCAATATCAACACCTGCAGTAAAGCCTTTTAATGCAGCTTCCTTTTTATCTTCAGCAAAGCGGTGTTTTATTAATTCACCAATTGAATTGTAATCACTTATCACAACACCATTCCAGTTCCATTCATCTCTTAAAATTTCTTTTAAAGTAAACTGATTTGCAGAAGCAGGAACACCATTTAAATCATTAAATGCACTCATTATAGATGCAACATCATTTTTAACCGATGCATAAAATGGTGGAAGATAAACTTCTCGTAAAGTTCTTTCTGAAATATCAACAGTATTATAATCTCTGCCACCTTCTGCACCTCCGTAAGCAACATAATGTTTTGCACATGCCGCAATTGATGTTTTATCTTTCAAATCATTTCCCTGTAAACCTTTTACCCTTGCAGCAGCCATTATACTTCCTAAAAAAGGGTCTTCACCCGAGCCTTCTGTTATTCTGCCCCATCTTGGATCTCGGCAAATATCAACCATTGGTGCATAAGTCCAGTGGGTTCCTTCAGAAGCAGATTCAAAAGCAGCTATCTCACATGCTTTTCTCACCAATTCAGGGTTAAAGCTTGAAGCTTCGGCAAGCGGGATGGGAAAAATTGTATGGAAGCCATGTATTATATCATTAGCAAAAAGAAGAGGAATGCCCAGCCTTGTTTCTTCAACAGCAATTTTTTGAATCCGGTTTGTTTCTTCAACTCCAAATCTTGCACCTGTTAGTATTGAGCCAACTTTAGAATTGCGTATAAGATTTTCCTCATTTTCATCAACACCAACAATCTGAACAAGCTGCCCGATTTTTTCTTCCAATGTCATTAAAGATAATAATGAATCAATCTGCTCTTCATAATTTTCCTGAGCAAAGAAAGAGGATGAAAAGAAAAGAACTATAAAGGGAATTATTCTTAACAAGAAATTATCCTTTATTTAGTTGATTCAATTTTTGAAAAACCAAGTCTTTCAAGACCTTTTTGAATTACAGGATCTTTCATACAATACTCCCAAATAAGACCTGTTCTGTAGTTTTCGATCATAATTAAAATTGGTCCCTGGTCTAATCCAAGATAATCTTTATCAAACCAGTTAACAGTAAGATTGAATGCATCTTTAAATCCATATTTTCCCCATAAACCTTTATCACCATATTTATCATACATATTTTTTAAAGCTGGTATACAAACTTCAGGAGCAAATGGAATTGAACCTCCGGCTGCTTCGGGAGTTATAGTTCCATCTTCGGCAATTGTATGTTCAGGTCCTGCTGCACCTCTCCCTGCATAACCATGAAATCTCTTTCCATCTTTTTCAAAATCACCGGGACCATCGCATGCACTTATTCCCCATGTTAAAGAATCATATCCTACCCACCCCTGCGGATTTTCTATGCAGTATAATCTGTTGGTAAGAGTTGCCCTGCGTGAGTTTTCAAAATAATCTATTCCTTTTTCTCTCATGTATTTATCTGCTAACCCTCTGAAATCAATAAACATATGGGAGAACTGGTGACCAAACAGCGGAGGGAAAATTACATGCGGGAGTCCTTTATAAGGTTCTTCCCAGTCATATCCCGAAAGCCATTGTTCATAAGCTTTCATAGGATTGCTTAATGTTGTACCTGCTGCAAGAATATAAAGATACAAAGCTTCGGTATAACCAAACCAGCCGAACTCACCCTTTCCTTTTTCAGGTCTGTATCCCATAAAAACCAAACCTTCATGACCTTCGTGTTTCGACTTTTCAATGATTGTCCAATCCCAATCAATTCTGTAAGTAAGAGAATCTCCTAACTTTCTTATTTCATTTTCAATTTCATTATCCCGGTTATAATATTGAACTGCAAACCTGATTCCTGCAATTAACCATGCAGTATCAATTGTTGATAATTCGGATTTCCATTCCCGTTTTCCTGTTTCCATATTAAGGAAATGATAATAGAAACCTTTATATCCTGTTGCATCCGGTTCTACACTTTGTTCAGAGTTATAAAGAAAACGGAGAAGGTTAAGAGTAAGCTGAGCAGCTTTTTCACGTGATATCCACTTATACTCAGCACCAATTGCCCATGCAGCAACACCCCATCCTATTGCAGCAATTGAAGCAGCAGATTCTTCCGTAGTACGGTCTTTAACCATTCCTATTTCAGGATTAATTTCATTTATGAAATAAAGAAATGTGCGGTATTGAAGTGTATCGAGAAAATCATTTTCTTCTTTAGTAGGAATATATTGTTGTGCAAAATGAAATTGTGAAGTTAGAATTAAAATTAGCAAAACTTTTTTCATATTAACCCTTGATTATAATAAGATCATTTTAACAGGATCATTTTTTTTGTTTGGATAAATGAACCTGCTTTCAACTGATAGATATAAACTCCACTCGAAAGATTTTTTCCGTTGAACTCAATTTCATATTCTCCTGCAGATTTTTTTTCGTTAACCAAAGTAGCTATTTCATTTCCAAGGATATCATACACTACAAGCCTCACCCCCTGCCCCTCTCCAAAGGAGAGGGGAAAGTTCGGAATTTTAAATTTAATTTTTGTTGTTGGGTTGAATGGGTTGGGATAATTCTGCATCAATTCAAAACTGTATGGAATTTTTTTTTCATCTTCAACATCAACTGTGGTTGAATCATAAACAAAACCTATTGCATCAAGCATTGGTTGTATTTCAGGGTTTGCCATGAAATTTTCCCAAAGCAATCCGGTGCGGTAATTTTCAATCATTATTATTATTGGTCCCTGATCAATTGCAAGATAACTGTTTGCATACCAGTTTTCAGTTAAGTTGAAAGCATCTTTAAACCCGTAAGGACCCCACAAGTTATCTCCATATTCATAAAAAAAACTTTTCATTGCATTTATTGATTCCTGGGGAGTATAAGGCATTGAAGAAAGTGCTGCTGTCGGTGCAATTGTTCCATTATCATTTGTTGGAGAAAATGCATTATAACCAAAAGGCCCGTCACAGGCAGTTAATCCCCATGTATCCGAATCATAACCAACATAATTATTTGGATTGGCAATACAATAAGCACGATTAATAAGTGCATGATTTCTGTTGTTGATGAAGTAATTAGTGTAATCATCTTTTTTATTCCGGGGATCAAAACCGAGAAAAGAATAATGAGCAAAGAAAAGTGGTCCGCCTAAATCCCATCCGACATAAAGCGGAATTCCATAAAATGAATTTCCATTTAAATAATTTGGACTGCTTGCCCAGCCATCATGATATAATGAAGCAGGAACAGGATGAGTTGGTGAAGCAATTGCAAGCAAATACGTTATCATCGTTTCATTCCACCCGACGAGCGGAAAGTTCATAATCCATCCATGGTTGGGAGACCAATGCCAGTAAAGATAATTACCGTTATCCTTCCTGTACCAATCCCATTCAACAGCTTCCCAGATTGAAGTGATTAAATTTCTTATTTGCTCTTCTTCAGTTGTATTTTGATTAAAGTATTGTCTGGCAGTCAGCAATCCCTGGATCAAAAATGCAGTTTCAACAAGATCACCGCCATCATCATACTGGCTGAAAGGAATTACATTTCCTGTTGTTCCGTTAAGCCAGTGAGGAAATGCACCATGAAATCTATCGGCATTAGTTTTCAGGAAATTCAGAATCTTCAGCATCCTGGTAATACCTTGCTGTCTTGTTATAAATCCTCTTTCAATTCCAACAAGTATTGCCATTACACCAAAGCCGGAACCACCGGTTGTTACAATTTCATCACTTCCACCAAATCTGTCTCTTGCTAAACCTGAAACGGGATGAGCAAAATCCCAGAAATATTTAAAAGTTGCATACTGAACTGAATCTAATAAAACGCTGTCGGGTAAAGATATTGTTGAAGCAGAAGCTGCTTCACTCAAACCGGATTCATTTCCCATTAAATCAAATGCGGAAATTTTATAATAAAAAGTTTTAGGAGGAACTCCTGTGTTATCATTATATGAAGAAGATGCTGATGAGACAGAAGCAACAATCTGAAAATCAGTATTATCAGGTGAACGATAAATTCTGTAACCTGCAAGATCAGGTTCTTTATTTGGTATCCACGTAAGTTCTATAGTTGTTGTGTGACCTTCTGCTGTTAAACCTGATGGAACTTCAGGAGAAACAGTATCGGTATCGTTAACAGATATAATTCTTATCTCATCAAGATAAAGAGTATGCAAAGAACCATCAGGATTATTCTGTCCGAAGTAAATTGTTTTTATTTGCGTAAGGTCAACATCTCCGGGATTCTGGAAAAATGGAGAAAGCGGAACAGAAATTCTCTGCCAGTTATCAGCTGCAATTCCATTAATATAAACCGATAGTTTTTGTCTTGGAGTTTTCCTGTTCTGAGCATCTTCAATAAAAATAGAAGGGAGCGAAGCAGAATCAACTTCAGCTAAGCTGAATACTCTAAAAATTATCGAATCTTTTACAGTTATATCGTGAGGAATCCAGCCTTCTTCGGCAACTGCTATTCCCCAATCTCCTCCTGAAACAGATTTCCATCTCATTCTTAAAGAATTTAACCCTGAATATTTTCTGTTTACATCTACAGGAAATTTATTGCCGTTAGAAAGAACAACCACACTTCCATTAGTGTAATAACCAAAGCTTGGATCATAATAATTATTATTTGGACTATCAGTAAAAAAGACATAAGGCTGAGCAAATAACATAACCGGCAAGAGAAATAATATTAAAAAATATTTTTTCATAAAATCTTATTTCAACTTTAATAAGAAAACGGAAATGACTGAATGATTGAATAACCTCATCTATACATTCCTTATTCCTTACGGAATCTTATCTTTATCTTTAATCCAGATGTCATACCATCCGGAAAATTGTTCTGTATACGGAACAGCAAAAATTTCACCTCCGAATCCCATATATCTTACAACAACTAAATTCAGGTAAGTGTTTTCTATTTCATTTAAAACATCTTCATAAATTTCAACACCATACTTATTAGCCAGCATGGCATTATACTCATTAACATATTTTTCAAATTTCAATAAAGTAAGGTGACTGATGAGATTATTCTTAACTTCCTGGTAACTTTTTGTATAACCTGTAGTATCTGTTTTTCTGCCGATTAATTGAAAGATTGAATATCCCCCATCCAATTTTATCGGACCATAAATATCACCTATTTCCATGTTTAAAGCTGCTTTACCGATTTCATCATACATTGTAACCGGAAAAAATCCAAACTCACCACCTCTTTCTTTCAATGAATCTCTCCTGGTATACTGCTTTGCGAGATCTCTAAAATCTTTCCCTGAAGAAAGTTCATTTAGAATATGCTCAACTATTTGAAGGCTGTCAGTTAGTATTTCAAGAATGTTCACTAACTCAAGAGGAGATTCTGCCCAGTCATTCTGTTTATAAACCGAATATGCTTCTTCTTCGGAAACTTTAATCGAGTCGAACATATTTACCATTAACATTTTAGATAAATAAGAATCCTCCCACATTCTTATATATTTTTTTACTTCGGGAGAATTATTTAATCCTTTGCTTATTCCTTCAATGGTAAGAAGTTCATCCTCAATAAATTTTCTGATATAAGAAGAGAGAGAAGCACGGATACTTTTTTCATCAATGTCTCTAACATAAAAACCATTGTGACTCAATTTATTAAGAAAATAATCTGCCTTAATCTTCTTCTCACCAAGATCAATAAAAATTTTATTTTTATTATCAGCCTTCATCAGATCAAAAGCAGAAGTAACTTCGATTCCGTTGAGATAATATTTATTATATACTGCCGATTCATTGTCTGAATATTTCTCATGAAAGCGGGGTGTAAAAATTGAAATAAGATTTTCAAATACTCCCCTGTCAGCAGTTATTCTGAAATCATCAAAAAAGTTATGATAATAATCCAGATAAACTTTATACTCATTTCTTGTTTTTACAATTCTCTTAACATCATCAAGAACCATTTCCTGATCTTTAAGATCAGGATTAGGTTCGGTATCAACTAATTTTAAAATATAGTAGCCATCTTCCGATTTTAGAGGAGATGTAAACCGGCCGGGTATTAAATTGTAAAGGCTGTCTTCAAAAGGTTTTTCCATTGTTCCGAAAGTAACATCTCTCGGTTGATCTTTACTTTCGGCTCTTTGTTCAAGAAGAGAATCAAATGAAGCACCGGATTTCAGGCTTTTGTAAATATCATTAATTTCCATTTCATCAACTGAATGGATAAACTTTACTTTACATATTTTTTTTATTCTCTCAAGTCCCTCAATTATTTCTTGCGGTGAAATGGCAATTTTATTTTTTATTTCAAGACTATACAGCGCATCCCTGACATACATATCTCTAAGCGGAGAGATAATATTTGAAAAAACCTGCAGCGTATCATATCCTTTCTCTCTCGCATTAAGCGATAATAATTTTTCGGCAATTAACTGTTTTAAAAAATCACGTTTCGCTTCAATCTTTTCGCTTTTATTTAATAATTTGGGATGTGCACTAAAATCAAATCTTTCCTGGAATTCGGATTCATAAATTTTATAATCACCAACTCTCGCAACAACTTTTTCCTCCTGCTGTGCGGAAAGAAATAAAGTTGTGAACAAAACAAAAAAGCAAATTCTAATTTTCATAATATCAGGTTTGGTTCAACTGAATAAATTTTCCCGGATAAATGTGAATAATAAATTCTCAAACACTAACTCATGAATTAAAAATGAATTCCCACAGTAAACCTGTGAGTACTATTTAATCTTCCATAATCAGCCCAGGCATAATCAAAACTTATCCTGGTTGAACCGGAAAATCCAACCTTAGCGCCTGCACCCAGAACAAGTCCGCCTTCGGAATCTTTAAGAAACAAATCGCGGTACCCGCCTCTTATTGCAAAGGTATTAAGGAACAACCATTCGCCACCTATATTAATTCTTTCGGCGTTATCATTTGTATGCATAGCATCGGATGATACAACTAATTGGTTCCATTCAGTAAGCTTTACTGAATATGATAATCCAACCCTGAATAAAGTTGGAAGGCTGTATGAACCCATTCTGAGTTCGGCAGGAAGTGCAGGGTGGTTGCCATGAACATCAGGATCAGGATCAAAATTGAAATGAATATCCCTCCCGTCATAAGAAGCACGGGGACCGAAGTTTGAAACACTCGCACCTATCGACAAACCTTCAATTGTTGTTTTGTACTGCACTCCAAAGTTAAGAGCAAAATTTATTAAGCTTGTATTGTATATAGTTTCCTGAATGTAGTTTACTGCTATACCTGCTGATACTCTGTCGGTAAGAAGAAGTCCATAAGCAACACCCAATGACAAATTAGTTACATCATAATAAAGACCAGTATTCTTTTCTCTTTCCACAGTTCTTACTTCAATATCGCCTGAATTTAATGAAGTGATTTGCAGTGCAAATGTTCCCAAACCTTCAACATTAAAAGCTGCTGTTGCATAATTATATTTAATATCAGCCAGCCACTGGTTATGTGTAAATTGAATGTCGAGTCCTTTAATACTTCCAAGGCTTGCAGGATTATAAAAAGCAGCAGAGGCTTCGTCGGATAGTGATGTACCGGCATTTCCCATTGCAACTAATCGTGAACTTGGTTCAATCTTAAGAAACTGTCCGATTGTTGTTCCAACCTTGCTCTGAGCTGATGACTGGCTTACCATAAAAGAAAACAAAACCGGAATAAGGTAAAGATAAACAGACCTACAGATGTATTTAATTTTTCTTTGACCTGTATTCCATAAAAAATTATTTGCTGATTCTATAAAATTTCTTTTCATATCATCACCATTTATTTAATGACAGCGAATTTGCCAATGTAATCTTCCACACCGGGTGCTTCAACATGGAAAATGTACAGCCCGGGAGCAATTTCAAGATTATCCTTGGAACGGAGGTTCCAGGCAATATAACCCTGGAAACCTGAGTTGTGGTAAAGAGTTTGAACAAGTTCACCTGTTATAGTGTAAATCCTTACAACTGCATCAACAGGTAATGCCCTGAATTCAATTCTTCTTTCCCCCCTTCCTGTTTGTGCATAAGGTGCCTGTTCAAATGATGCCATACCCAAATATGGGTTGGGAACTACATAAGGCTTTTCAACATAATCTTCTTTTTGTTTTGCAAGATCAATAAATGATGAATCCGTAACGAACCTGAAGACATCAGATTCATTAAACGGAACATTAATTATTAATTGATAAACATCTCCTCCTGCAGGAAAAATTGAATTTGCATATTTAGGCCCGTTAATAGTATCAACTGTAATTCTCCAAACAGGTCTGTTAACCCCGTCAGGGGCACGGGAAAGTATTTCTATAAAATCATCTCTATGACTTATGACCTGGTTATTATCAACATCCCTGAATCTGAAATCAGCCTGAAACTCTCCGCCCATTTTGGGATAACCGATAATTTTAAATTTTGTGGGAACAGAAGGAAGTCCGATTGCAGCAGATGATGTATCTACTACTTCATCATAAAAGAATATAGAATAATCGGCAGGATAATTTGGTCTTTCAAGATTTGGCGGAGTTGTAGTAGCGGAAATTCTTGTTTTCAGAACAATGTTAGTCTGACTGTTAGGTAAAAATCCGGAGTTTAATGAATCGGGTTCAAGTTCTGGTTTTGTAAATACAAGAGGCATCATTCCTAAACCAACCGGTCCTCTTCCTAACGCGAGAAAATCTTTGCCTCCGACAAAAACTGTATCGGGAACTCCGGTTGTTACATCATACATCTCATAGCTGACAGCTTTAATGGAATCCTCTGGTGAGACAAACCTTATTTCAAAAATTCTGTTCCTAGGAATCAGATCAGGGTTAGGAATATCAATCAAAACACTGCCTGAACCATACCCCTCAACATGTTGAAGATCTTTATATGTGCCGGGTTTATAACCTGGTGCCTGGGCATTCGGATAAACAACAACAACATTTTTGGGAAGGATTAATCCTCCTCTTAAAGTTTGATTTACAGAGATAGCACTTTCAGATGGATAAATACCTAATTGTTCAATTCCCCTGTCATAAGCTGTTACAGCATAAAAGTAACGCTGTCCATTAACAACAGTAGTATCTTTGAAGAAGTGCCTTATACCCGAATCGCTGCCTAAATAAAACTGTACACCTTCTACTGAAGTTGCGCTGTAATCAAGTATACCATTTACAAGATCGAAAACAGCCAAAGCTTTACCCGGACCTAAAGGACCCAACCCCTGGGCATCATAAACAACCTGCGGGTCAAGAAAACTTTCATCAGTGCTTCTGTAAATTTTATAACCTTCAAAATCATTTGTATTTGTTATAGGATCAAAAGCGTCTTCAGCAACATTATCCCAGGTAAGATTAACAAAACCATCACCGGCATAAGCATAAAGTGTAGGCAGAGGAGGAGGCGTAGCAAACTGGTAATTTGCATCATAAATAGTTTGAACAATTTGTACAGTTTTTCTCATCTGGTGAAGATCTGCACCAAAAGCAAGAGCCAGGCTGAATCTCTCTGTTTTTGCTGTGCCTAAGAAGAAGGTTCCTGATGCAAATAAGAAACCGATATTATAATTTGAAATAGCAAGAATAGGTTCGAACGGAGTTGGGCCTGTCCACATTTCATACAGAACTCTTGGCCATTCCTTTGCATCCATATAAAAAATAATATTATCGGTTGGACCAACGCCTCCGCCGCCAACTCTGATTCTGTTTAATTTGAATCCTGTCAAACCAATCTGATCAGATTCATTTAAATCAGTTCTGTCAAAATTTGGTTCGCCGGGTGTTGGGATAGAATCATTTTCTCCTGAATCGAAAGTACCAAAAAGACCATCAGCACCAGTATCATTATTCAGAGTCCAATCCATATCTTCATCACCTGTCCACCAAACACCTCTCTGAAATGCAGGTCTTAATCTGAAGTTTGCATACCTGTTTAGCTTAACAGTATCATAATTAGCTGCAATATAATTTAAGATTTCTCCCTGCCCGGTTATTTTCTGTCCCGGACCACTATCCCTGGCTTCATCAAAAATTCCGTCATCATCATTATCTAATCCATCGATAGCATTACCGGGAGTTTCAAGGTAAGCATAACCGAGATAACCGGTCTTACCAAATTGTCCGTTACCATTATAATCCCATGTATAAACCAGATCCATACCGTTAGTTGTATCATAAGCTGCATTATCATCGTCACTTTCATAAACAAGATCGAAAGGACTTAATGCACCACCCCCAACACCTGAATCCATATATAAACCAAATATTACATTATAATTATATACGGTTGTACCTTCGTTGGAAATATCATAATGCCAGAAAATAACATCTCTCGATTGAATGTTTGACCATTGAAATCCTCTCTGTTCAACTCTTAGTGCCATACCTCTTCTTGTATTATCCCTGAAGTCGGGATAAAAATTCCATTTGCTGTAATAGTCATCATCATAAACACAAAAACTTTCCTGGTCTGCATTTGCTCTTTTACCAAAGTAACCGTTCCAGCTTCCTCTCCATCCCGGGTCATCCGGGTCATCCGCTTTATCAGGCCAGAAATCCGGCCATGTTCTGGGATCATAACTTACAGCAGGAGATCTTCCAACATTTATTTCAGGATTTAACTGGAGATATCCGGGACGCGGATTAAACCTTTGGAGCCTGCCGGTTGTTGGATTTGTTTCCTGTCTTTCACGGTAACCTGTTTCCATTATCCAGAAATCCCGAAGCTGACCGTTAACTGTTTCCTGAAGTTTTGCAAGCACAAAAGGTGTAACACCATCGCTGTAATTTTCAAGTTGACCTTTTGGCCATTCCATAGAATGGAAAATAGTATAGTCAACATTATTAGGATCTCTGGGGTAATCTCCAACCATACCATAATTATAAAACATAGTTCTTATACGGTTTGCATCATGTGTCCCCTGCCTTACATAATCTTCATTTCCTCTCTGCTCAATAGGCACAACAGGATAATATTGTGCTTTTAAATTTGCAGTACATAAAAGGATTATTATTGCCGGGATGTATTTAACAGGTTTGGTAAAAATTTTAATAAAACTTTTTAACTTCATATTAGTTACTCCTGAATGAAATACCAATTTCAATTCTGCGGGGTGCATTAAATCTTTTTGGATCTATTGGTTCACCTTGCTGCAATTTAATAGATGTTTCGGGTCTGCCTGTATCGGGGAAGACTGCACCGTTGACAAATTTTTGATTAAAGAGATTAAATACACGGAGGAATAAACTGAAATCAGCAAATTCAAAGTTAAAATATTTTTCAGCACGCAAATCAACTATTGTATAGCTTGGTTTTCTACCTGAATTCTGTTCCTGTTGTGTATTAAATCCTATTCCTAATTCCGGCGTGTAAGGCTGCCCGGTTGCAAACCTGATAATTGTGCTTATAGAAAAATTTTCAGGAACCTGATAGAGAGCAGTAACATTCAAGGTATGTCTTTGATCCCAATTAAAAGGAATATCACGCGGACGCGGGTCTTCACCGCCTAATGCCCTGTTTGCAGTTTCATTAGGATCGCTTGAGTTTCCATTTGCAAACATTAGACTGTAATCTACCGAAGCACCAAAATTTCCAACAGGTCTTTGTATAAGTGAAAGAGTAATTCCCGAAACACTTCCATAATCAACATTAGTATTTCTAGCATAAAGACCAAAGTTATATGTTTCTATAACTTCAGTTCCTAATAAATCTCTTATATCTTTATAGAAAAATGTAAGATCAAACCCAAGGTTATCATTTAACGCCTGCTTTAACCCGACTTCATATTGAACTGTAATTTCAGGACCAAGGTCAGGATTACCCAAATAATCCTGCTGATAAGTTGCTCCTCCGGTTAAGAAATCCAATACCTGATAATTGGCATTCTCATACAGAGCACTGTACCTTGGCATTTGATAAAAATGCCCGTAAGAAAAATGAAGTGCAGATTTATCTGTTAATGGAAAACCAAACCCAAGCCTTGGGGCAAAAGTATGTTTTACTTTAGCTTTCACTAAAACAGAACCGGGAACACCCTGAATTGTATTTGCAGGATTCTGAAGATTGCTTGGGACATAGGCCTGGGGATCGAAATACTCATATCTTAATCCTGCTCTTACAACCAGATCGCCAAGTTCAATTCTGTCCTGTATGTAAGCAGCACCCTGTACAGGTTTGTATGTTTCAACTTTTTTAAATCTCGGATCTACCGGATCAAATTCTTTTGGCTGTAATCTTACAATACCTGTTGCAGGATCGGATACTATAACAAGCTGACCGGGAGGACCAAATTTCAGGTTATTGATTTGCCCTTCAACACCCGCTTCAATAAAATTTGTATTATTTATTTGCCATGTGTAATCAATTTTTCCTACCAAAAAATTTGTCTTCTGTGAATTGCGTCCATAATCAACACCCGAAATAATAGCTCCATACTCATAACCAGAAATACTTTTTGGATAATCCGCTTCTAAATAACGCGGGTCATAAATGGATTCATATTTATATTCTTTATAATCATAAAGATTATGACGAACACTTAACTTATAAAACATTTCATTTGAGAGTGTATGGGTGAAGTCAATTCCATGGTTTATTGAAAACGTATACCAGTTTTTCAATCCGTCGGGATTAAATCTGTAAGCAAAATTATAAGCCTTGCCCCACAAATAATTCATTATAGCTACATAGCTGACTGTTATATTATCTAATGAATTGTTTGTTAATTTAAATTGACCGCTCCATTCATCATAAGGATCCATTGGAACCATTTCACCATCTCCGGTTGGATATGGTATTCCGTTGGCAATATCATTTGTGTCAGTAGGATTAAATCTTCTTTCACCATACAGCCAGCCGTCATTGTGAAATCTTCTTCCACTTGCTAAAAAAGTTGTATTAGGAATGAATGTGGGTCCACTTAAAGTTAACTGATAATTCTGTAAAGTATATGGCAAGAAATTTTCATTGTGAGGATAAGTTCTATTATCAAAAGGAAGATAATCACCACCAAATATTTCTCCAGAAAAAGCAAATTCATCACCTCCGCTTTTAAGTGTTGTATTAACAACACCAGACATTGCCTGTCCGTACTTGGCATCAAAAGTTCCGCTTACTACTGCAACTTCCTCAATAATAGAACGATCAAGAGAGAGACTTGCCTGATTGTTAAATGGATTATTAATACTTACACCTTCAACCTGGAACTGTATTTCACCTCCTCTACCACCTCTTATATGAAATTCACCATCAGTAGTTTGAACACTTCCTGCCTGAAGATTGACTATATCCGCCAGATTTTGTACCGGGAGAGATTCAATTTCCTCAGAGGAAACATTTTTTACGGAGCTTGTCTGGTTAAATTCCACGATAGGTTTTTCTGCAACAATTGTAACTGTCTCCCCTTCAATTATTTCAGAATTAAGAGTTACATCTATATTAGTAGTTTTATCTGCATTAACAACAACATTCTGAATTATTTTAGTTTGATAACCTATATACCTGAAACTAAGTGTGTATGTACCGGGTCTTACATTTAAAATAGAATAGTAACCTTCAAAATCTGTTGCAGAACCCTGTGATGTTCCATCAATTAAAACATTTGCACCAATAAGCGGCTCACCATTCTCATCAGTAACCTTGCCGGATATTTTTCCTGTCTGTGCAATAATAATTGAGAAAGGGAAATAAAGCAGAAAAACAGGGAGAAAGTATTTAATCCGGATAGAAAAAAAATTTTGTAAAAATTTATTCATAAAGCACCAGGTGTTTAAAAGTAAAAACATCTTACTGAAAAAATTATTTGAGTACAGGGAGTATTTCATCCCTGCACTCTTTAAATGTTAAGATTATTTGATAAGAACCATTTTATTTACTTTTGTATTAATTACCTGAGAGGTATTCTGGTTTTTAACTTTCAATTGATAGAGATATACACCTGAAGATAAACCGGTTCCGTCAAATATGAATTCATGATAACCTGGAGTAACATTAACCTGCTTAATTTCAGAAACAGTTTGTCCCAGAATATTATAAACGGATAATGTTACATCAGCGTTGACATTAACCGAGTATTTTATTGTAGTAGCCGGGTTGAATGGGTTAGGATAATTTTCAAATAATTGGATTGATAATGGTATTTGAATATCATCATTTACACCTACTGGAGGATTGGCAGGCCCAAGTACTACCCATGCAGGGGACATCTGTCCATTATCAAATTTAAACCACCAAGATTTTGAATATGTATTTGAACTTGTATCATCAAATACATCCACATCATAAACTAATGCACCAATAAATAATACACTGTCGCCTAAATCTGTCGGATATGAAAAAGCGCTGAAAGGAATTTTCATTTCAACATAATAACCACTGTCCGGATCAGTTATATTTTGTAGATTTGTTGACGGATGTAAAGTTAAAGCATACTCGACACCAGCAGTATCTGCCATGCCGATTAAATCTTCACCTGCCTGTGCATTACCAGACGAATCTACATTTACTGTTAATGCTTTAGATGGAAATATTCCGGCACCCGGGGTATATTTTCTTGGAACCATGAAGAGTGTAACAGCTTCCTTTCTGTTTTGCTTAGGAACTGTTACAATCTGATCGGTTACTTTTGCGGAAAAGTATAAATTAGCATCATCGTATGTTAACCAAAAATCAGCTTCAGGACCATCAATTATGGTTGACAAGCCGTTCCAATCCATTTGCTGATAACCGCTTGACCATGCACCGGTACCTCTTATTGTTTCAAAAGCTGCATCATCACCCCACTTAACACGAAAATGCAAAGTATTATCCTGCTGCCATTC
>Ga0079224_100006273_pt1 | contig 15739 bp, 9 predicted proteins | sample Stecom2015_FD_80414 | JGI IMG/M metagenome (GOLD analysis project Ga0079224, IMG submission 80414) | Agricultural soil microbial communities from Utah to study Nitrogen management - Steer compost 2015 | ecosystem: Environmental > Terrestrial > Soil > Agricultural land | place: USA: Utah...
AGGAAAAAAAAAAGTAGGTCCTTGGGCATGTATTGAGCCAAAGGGATAGCGTAATGCGCTTCTATGGGGAAGTACTTATTCGGAGTCTGTACGAAGTATCGCTTACCTACCCGCTGGATTTCACCAGCCATCTTTACTTGATTTTCGAAGGTATACAGGTGCTCGATCACCGAGTTTGAAAATACCAGATCAAACTTCTTGTCCGGAAATTCGCTCATAGAGGTCGCGTCGCCTACCAGAGATTGAATGTTGGGATGGGTAGTTTTTTCGGGTTGAAGATTAAGCAGAGTGATGGTGACTCCGGGAATGTTTGGGACCTGGCTCGATTTCCAGAAGTAGTCTGTTCCGCCTACATCGAGAATTTGAAGAGTCTGTGTTGGTTTGAAATTTTTGAAAAAAAGGTTTTCAAATTTTTTAAGTCGTCTTGCTCTGAATTTGGCACCGATTGATTTGGGATTATCGGACGGCGCAAAAAGATCGGTAATTATACTCATTAGAAGCCTGAAGGCATTTTAGGATACAAATAAATTCAAAAGTAATCAGCCTACAGGACTTCTTTCTTAACTTTGAGCCATAAAACTTTCTTCGAATGAAAAATTGTACGGTTTTTGGGTGATTTACAAAATTCGTGCAGAATATATTTTATGAGACGAAGATTTGACACCTATTTTTTTTGGGTTTTTTCGATCGGCGATTTTTTGGCTTCATTGATTTCCATTCAGGCCGCCCATCTTATTCTTCAGCTCAGCGGTGTGGTTGAGACAGCGCAGGTTTCGACCCTTTTCACTTTGTCGGGGATATGGGTGTTGATTTCCGTTATTCGACAGGATTGCAGAATCCGACGCTCCGGTAAGTATGGGGCCGTGATGAGGAAGCTCTTTGTTACTTTGTTGTTCTTCCTGATTAGCACCGCCCTCATATGGCCTGTATTGCAAAATGAAAGTGCGGGTTGGGCTCGGATTACCTGCTTAGGCTCGACCTTGGCTGTATTTGTGGGCGTTTATCGTGTGATGTTTCACCTTTTACTGAGAAGATATCGGATCACGATGAGCAATTGTAGAAATGCGGTAACCGTGGGCAAGGGCGGACCGAGTCCTGAGCTAGCCGATATACTTGCTTTTAGAGAAGATTTTGGGATCAACTTGTTGGGGTATTTTGATGATCAGTCTGATTCTTCGCAGACTCCGGGGATTAGAGACTTTTTCGAGGTCGCGCCAAAGCTGGATCTGGACATAATCTACGTCCAGGAGCATTTGGAATCGACGATGGTCAAGCGGATCATTGATTTTGCGGATGAAAATTATCTCCAGGTCAAGCTTATTCCCGACAGTGGCGCCGCCCGGAAGAAGGGGCCGTTTTTTTCCACAAACGATGATTTTTTCATCATCAATGTCAACGACACCCCACTCGACAATGCTTTCAACAGTTTTGCCAAGAGGGCCTTTGATTTGGTGTTTGCGAGTCTGGTGACTCTGTTCATCCTTTCTTGGCTGATTCCCTTGGTAGGTATCTTGATCAAGTTGGAATCGGGCGGCTCGATATTTTTTGTCCAAAAAAGAAATGGAAGAAACAATGAGGTGTTCAACTGTTTGAAGTTTAGATCGATGCTGCCCAACGAGTACGCTGATACCCGGCAGGCCACTAAAAATGACCCTCGTGTCACACGGATCGGCGCTTTTCTCCGCAATAATTCCTTGGACGAGATGCCCCAGTTTCTCAATGTATTGATGGGCGACATGTCTGTCATAGGTCCCAGACCCCACACGATTCCGATGAATCAGACGTTCAAAACCCAAATGGGACGCTATAATCTACGGCATAAGATCCGGCCGGGAATCACAGGCCTGGCACAGGTGAGCGGCTTTCGGGGTGAGATAGAGAATGACTTTCAGATCAGATCCAGGGTGAAGCTGGATTACTTCTATATCCACAACTGGTCGTTTTTGCTGGATATGAGCATCCTCGTCAAGACGCTTCGCGAGTTGATCTTTCATAGAGAAAATGCTTATTGACGGGACGTCCGCGGGCACAATACGACACGTCGCAGGGGCGAGCTACCTTTTCTGATATCTGCAGCTGGACTGAAACTATTCGGCGACACTCCTGATATATGGCCACCGTGCCTAGCTTCCGTGATTGTCGATTTCTGAGCAGTCAATTTGCCCGTCTAAAGACGCGTGGGAATTCCGACGCCTGTCAAATCCTGAACAGTGCGTCAAAGAATCCCATCGTTTCTCCTTTTTTCTTGAAGATGAGCATCGGAAGATACTTGTTGACGTGGATTAGTTTCTCTGCGGTACTTCCCAACAACATGGCCGCCGAAGGAGTGCGACCGCGGGATCCCAGTAAGATCATGTCTGCGTTGATTTTTCGCGCAAAGTCTATTATTAATGTTCCGTGATCTCCGTTTTCACTCAGTATCATTTCGCAGGTCAGCTCCGGATGGTTGTGCTTGCTCACGAACTTTTTGAAATCGGCCCGGGAATTTTCTTTCATGATCTCGGAGAATTCCTCAAAGCTTTTACCTGTTTTAGAGTAGCCATGCGGAACCTCATAGATATGCATCGGGACCAGTTCTGCGCCTAGGTTATCTGAGATTAACTCAGCAAACTCATAGATGATGTGGTTATGGTCCGAAAAATCGGTAGGGATCAGTATTTTTTTCGGGAACTTTACCGGCCGCTTTTCTTGGACAAGGAGTACGGAGCATGGAGCTTTCTTGGCTATGCCGTCAGCGAGTACTCCTTTTCCTGCAAGCGTTTCTTTGCGACCCATGATGATCAGGTCCACGTCTTTGATCTTTGCCCAGCGGAGAAAGGTATCCAGCGGATGGCCGCCTTCTTCCACAAATACTTCGGTTTCTATCTCTTCGGGGAAATTATATTCTTTCAACTTGCTCTTAAACACCGCTTCCAAGTTCTCATCGGCAGGCGCGGAGAGATCGGGATATTGAGCAAGGATCGCATTTGGGATTTCCAGATTTTTGGCTACGTGGATAAAGTAACATTTTTTGATTCCCAAAAATTTAATGAATACAGCCGTTTTCTTGATAAGGATGTCATCCATTTCGGTGAGATCAAGACCAATCATGGCTCTGGAAAAGAATTTCATAGCAAGTAGTTTTTATCAGCCTTAAGATAGAAGATAGATTGAGTAAAGCGAACGGTTTTTATAAATAGAGACAATAGACCGTTTTCAGGGTAAATTAGCGGGGATGAAATCCAGCGTGACCAAGCGACAGACAAAGGGATAATCATCGCCGCTGGGATATTCCTCGGCTTGCTGAAAGAAACATGAAAGAATGAAAGTATTGCAGAAGTATTTTCTGGCCTTGGTGCCGCCCGCTGAAATCCTCGCTCAGGCCCATGAGATTAAGGTCGCAGTGCGTGATCAGTTTGGGATCAAATACGCGCTGAAATCTCCGCCACATATCACGCTGAAGATGCCCTTCAACTACAATGAGGCTAAGGAGGTTCAGCTGATTGAGAGCTTACGAAGGCATTTGGAAGCGCAGGACGCGTTTCAAGTTAGGATCGACGGAGTGGGAGCATTTGGAGATCGGGTGATCTTCCTAGACATTCCGAGATCTGAGCAGTTGGCGCATCTGCAGCAGGAGATAGGTAAATTTTGTAAAGGTCAGCTTCACCTAACCGAGGAATTGAGTGATCGAAACTATCATCCTCACATGACGGTAGCCTTTAAAGATATCAAGCCAAGACAGTTTAAAGAGATCTTTGATTTTGTTTCGGCTCGGGGGTTTAGTACGGAATTTTCCGCTGAAAGTGTGATGCTTCTCAAACGCTTAGACGGAACGTGGAGATTGCAGGGGGTTATTCCATTTGGGGTAGACTGGGCAAAATCTCGATTTTTGACTCGTTAGCATAAAAAAAAGAATATTTATCAAAAAAATCGGATTTCAAGAAATTTCGGGAATTTCGTGTTCCTGATATAAACATTTCGAATTCAAGTCTTTAGGTTTTTGGCTGTTCCGAATAATCAATTGCGTCTTGCTACTATAGGCTTGATTTACAGAAGATTATTCTAATAATGAGTAGATGTCTTAAAGAACCTTAGGCATAACTTTTTCAAAACTGAGAATTTAGATTAGTTGATTCTCCGCAAAACAAGACTTTTGTCCGCCTGATGACAATTTTTTTGACTCTCCCGCTATTTTGAAAATTTCTAAAAATTTAAAATTTGTCAAAATGTAATTTTGGCGGAATAAAATATCAATTTGTTGCCTTTGCGGCTCCTTCTTCTTATTTGTTTTTTAGCAGAAAAGAAAGTCAATTAGCATTCTGTGTGTTAAAAAAACCAAATTCAAACCCTTATGAAGAAAATTTTACTCCTAGGGCTTACGCTGTTTCTTGCAAGTGCCATGGCATTTGCACAGGGGCGTAACGTGTCCGGAACAGTAACTTCGGCAGAGGACGGTGAACCGATTCCTGGTGCCACTGTATTAGTCAAAGGTACTACTGTAGGCGCTGCCACAGATGTCAATGGTAAGTACTCATTAAGTATCCCAGATAATGGGACGGTATTGGTCTTCTCGTTTATTGGTATGGCTACCAAGGAAGTGCCAATAAGTGGTCAGACAGTGATCGATGTGGTATTGGATTACGATGCCGCGGAACTATCGGAAGTGGCCGTGACTGCGATGGGAATCGAGAGGAATAAAAACGAGCTTGCCTACTCCGCTCAAGAAGTTCAAGGCGATCAGGTATCCAGGGTACGGTCTTCGGATTTTGTGGCCACGCTCTCCGGTAAAGTTGCCGGTTTGGATGTCCGATCCGACAATACCATGGGTGGTTCTACCAACGTAGTAATTCGTGGTTATTCCTCTATTTCCGGAAACAACCAAGCGCTGTTTGTGATCGATGGAGTGCCGGTAAGTAATGCCAACAACAGCCCTTCTGCTGTTGATTTTGGTAATGCTGCTGCGGATATCAACCCAGACAACATCGAATCTATCAACGTGCTGAAAGGTGCTGCTGCGACTGCACTATATGGCTCTCGTGCCGCAAACGGTGTGATCATGATCACAACGAAAAAAGGCAAGAAGAACAGCATGAATATCGCCATCAATTCCGGTGTAATCTGGAGTAGCATGGACAAGAGCACCTTCGCAGAATACCAGAAAGAATATGGTGCAGGTTACATTCAGTCCTTTCGTGCTTCTCAGGACATGGGTAGTGGAGAAGCTCCCGTGGTTAGGTTCCAAGATGATGCATCATACGGCCCTGCCTTTAACCCTAACTTGCAAGTGTATCACTGGGATGCGGTAGATCCTACCTCTCCCAACTACGGGAAGACCAAGCCTTGGGTAGCAGCTCAAAACGACCCGAGTTCTTACTATGAGACTGGGCTAAACTCCAACCAAAGCATCACTATCAGCGGCGGGGGAGACGAGACTACCTTTAACTTGGGCTATACTCGAAACGATATCAAAGGTAATCTTCCAAACAGTACCATAGATAAGGACATGATCAACTTCAATGCGGCTTATAATGCTACTGAGAAGTTGACAGTAAGTGCATCGGCCAACTACACCAGAACGAAAGGGGTTGGTAGATATGGTGTCGGATACAATGGCACCAACCCTAACCAGCAATTCAGACAATGGTGGCAGACTAATGTGGATGTCGAAGAACAAAAGTCCGCATACTTCAGAAATAGACAAAATGATACTTGGAACTGGAACGGTGCGAATACCGGCCCTATCTATTCCGATAACATTTATTGGTCTCGCTACGAGAACTACTCTAATGATACCAGAGACAATATCTATGGGTACGTTATGCTCGACTACAAACTGACTGACTGGATGAGCATCATGGGTAGAGCAACTCTGAGTGCTACTACTGATATGCAAGAGGAACGATTGGCAGTAGGCAGTGCGGGTGTGCCGTTTTATTCAAGGTACAATAGGGATTTCAAAGAGTCCAACTATGATTTGATGTTGAACTTTAAAAAGAACATCTCCGAAGACTTTACCTTCAATGGTTTGCTGGGTGCGAATCTCCGTAGAGAAGAGACCAGCTCCATTGATGCGAGTACCAACGGTGGACTTGTGGTTCCAAGACTTTATTCCTTGTCCAACACTGTCAACCCAATAAACCCTCCAACCGAAGAATATTTCCGTAGAGGGGTAGATGGTATCTATGCCAATGCCAATTTTGGTTACAAAGAGAAGCTATTCTTGGAATTGTCCGCACGTCAGGATAAGTCTACTACGCTGCCGAAGGGCGATAATTCCTATTTCTACCCTGCTGCGGGTTTGAACTATGTGCTCAATGACGCTTTCAAAAACGTATCATGGATCTCCGCGGGTAAGATAAGGGCCAATTATGCTGAAGTGGGCAATGATGCCCCTTCCCTAAGCGTATATGACATCTATTTCAAGCCTACAGGCTTTGGATCTATTCCGCTATTCTCACTGCCAAGCACTAAGAATAACTCCAACTTGAAGCCGGAAAGACAGAAAAGTTATGAAGCTGGTTTGGAATTGGATTTCTTCAACAGCCTGTTTGGATTTGATTTTACCGTCTATCAGAGCAATACCGTTGATCAAATCTTACCTGTTGACATTACTGCAGCCACAGGCTACACCCGCAGATTTGTCAATGCCGGTGAAGTACAGAACAAGGGGATAGAAGTGAGCGCTTACGTGACGCCGATTCAGACCAACAATTTCACATGGGATATGCGCCTTAACTTTGCCCGAAACCGAAACGAGGTGATCAGCCTCTATGGTGAAGGCGACAGCAGAGTTACTAACGTGCCTTTGGCGTCCTTTCAGGGAGGAGTTTCTGTCAACGCGGCTGTAGGACATCCTTACGGCGTAATCCGAGGCAATGACTTTGTCTATACCAATGGAGAAAGAACTGTTGATGAGAATGGTTACTATATGGTGGACAGTGACGCCAGTAAGATCATTGGAGACCCTAATCCTGACTGGATGGGCGGTATCAACAATACATTTACCTATAAAGGCTTATCTCTCGCATTCCTGATCGACATCCGAAAAGGTGGCGATGTATGGTCACTGGACCGCTGGTATGGAGATGGCACCGGAATTTATCCTGTGACTGCCGGCCTGAACGACAGAGGCAATCCTTCACGGCTTCCTGTAGCAGAAGGAGGGGGGATGTTGTTGCCTGGCGTAAAAGAAGATGGAACGCGTAACGACATCTATGCAGAAAACCAGAATGGTGACGGACAGACTGCTTTGGGCTATGCTGCCAATAACTATGTGGGCACTCCAAGATCTCTGTACATCTATGATGGTAGCTATGTGAAATTGAGAGAACTAGTGCTTTCTTACTCCTTGCCAACATCGCTATTTGGACAAAACAGCGCGGTCAAGAGGATCGATTTGCAGTTGGTAGGACGCAACTTGTGGATCATCCATAAGAACATGGAGTACTCTGACCCTGAAGAAGGTCTAGGTAATGGAAACTCTGCTAGAGGTTACCAGAGCGGTGCCTATCCGGCTATGAGAAACTATGGTTTTAACGTGAAATTGAATTTCTAAAATTACAGAAATGAAAAAGATAATTTTAAGTCTATTCTGTTCATCCCTGATGCTTGCAACGTCCTGCGTTGACAGCTTGGATGACTATAATTTGAGTCAAAAAGAGGCGGCCGCGGTACCCAGTGAGACGCTGTTTACCAATGCTGTCAAGGGCCTGACAGACGCTTTGACTTCTGCGAGTGTCAACTCCAACAACTACCGCTTCTATGTGCAACATTGGACTGCAACAACGTATTTGGATGAGCCACGCTACAATATGACCTCCAGAACTATTCCGCAGGCTATGTGGCAAAGTCTCTATCGCGACGTCCTGTCGGATCTTAAGGAATCCAAAAGACTGGCGATGGAAAATACTGCTACGATTGAGAGTGTCAAGAACAATCAATTGGCTCAGATCGAGATCATGGAAGTGTATGCATGGTCTGTTCTGTTGAATACGTTTGGCGATGTGCCTTATTCTGAGGCGCTTGATCCGGAAAATTCCCTTCCCGTATATGACGACGCACAGACCACCTATAATGCGATCCTTGGGCGCCTGAACAATGCCTTGACCTTGATCAATCCAACAGCCGAAGGCTACGAGGATGGTGATTTACTTTACGAAGGAGATATGGAAAAATGGGTAAAGTTTGGAAATTCTCTCAAATTGAAATTGGCCATGGTGATTGCGGATGCGGACGCCGCCCAAGCTAGGACTCTAGTGGAGGCAGCTGCTCCCAACGTATTTACAAGCAATGCTGATAATACCGTTTTCCGTTATTTAGGTGCTCAGCCAAACAACAACCCGGTATCCAATTCTGTAACCGGCCCATACAGCACGCGTGAGGATTACGTAGCTGCCAATACTTTGGTAGATGTGATGAATGATCTGAAGGATCCAAGAAGAGGGCAATTCTTCACCCAGGTGGGCGGTGAATATAAAGGGGGTATCTATGGTTTTACCAATAGCTATCCGGACTTTTCTACCGTTAGTGCCAAGGTAGCCGCTCCTGACAACCCAGGATTACTGTTGGATTATTCTGAAGTAAAATTCTTGCTTGCTGAAGCACTTGAGAGAGGATTTGCCGTAGGTGGAACTGCTCAAGAGCACTATAACGAGGCCATCAAAGCTTCCATCACCTACTGGGGTGGAACTGATGCCGAGGCCACTGCCTACTTGGCGCAGCCTTCGGTAGCTTACGCTACTGCAGCTGGTGACTGGAAGGAAAAGATCGGTACCCAAAAATGGATCGCATTGTATAATAGAGGCTATGACGCTTGGGTCGAATGGAGAAGATTGGACGCGCCAACCCTGTTGCCACCTGTCGAAGGACTGGTCGTACCACTGAGGATGATCTACCCTGTCAATGAAGCCACCCTAAATGGCGCTAATAAAGCTGCAGCATCTTCGGCCATTGGTGGTGATAGTTCTGATACAGCACTGTGGTGGGATGTCGAATAGTTATAATGTACCACAGCTCGACAAATTAGTGCTGTAAGACAGTATGTTAAGTAATAAAAAAAACCGGCTTATTTAAAGCCGGTTTTTTTTATTATATATCGTACTAGACGATACAGTTCACTATAGGGTTAATTTTTCAACGGTCTTCATAAAACCGATCCCCTTTTATCACCAAATCCGGGGATCAGAAAAATAATTTTTGAAAAGTTAAAATTCATGAAATTTTGGCTTTTTTGAGATCGGTGCACAATCGTTTTGAGGAGGATTTTTTTGAATTTTCTTAATTCAGAATTATCGTTTGATTTGATCCCTGAATTGGTCTGATGTCGAAATATTATTCCGTTATAAATTTCATGGGTTCGCAGATAAAAATTGCCTGTTTTGGCTTGTCCAAACATTAAGTATTAAAATACTTTTAAGCTGAAATTATATTTTTTGGAACCCGTGCAAGGCGCTGTTTTTATAGATTTCTATCTCGTTATTTTTTTTAATGGTAGCTGGATTTTGGAAATCTCCTTAGTGTCGGAATAATGTATTGACAAGGGCAAAAATCTCGACTTTTTAACATTTTTTTTCTTGTGTTATAACGTGTCATATTAGCGCCCTGAATGTTAAAAAAACCAAATTAAAACCCTTATGAAGAAAATTTTACTCCTAGGGCTTACGCTGTTTCTTGCAAGTGCCATGGCATTTGCACAGGGGCGTAACGTATCCGGAATAGTAACTTCGGCAGAAGACGGTGAACCGGTTCCTGGTGCCACTGTACTGGTCAAAGGTACTACCGTAGGTACTGCCACAGATGTCAATGGTAAGTACTCACTAAGCATCCCTGCGGATGGCAAAGTACTGGTGTTTAGTTTCATTGGTACTGTAACTCAAGAAATTAACATCGGACAGCAATCCGTCATTGACGTGATTCTTCAGCCTGATGTGCAGAGCTTGAGCGAAGTCGTGATTACAGGTGCAGCCGGTATTGAATCCAGAAGAATCGAGATGGGCTACAATGCTTCCAGCATTGAATCCCGCGATGTGGCTCAAGGTAGAGCTGCCAACGTGGCTGCTGGTCTTACCGGTAAGGTAGCTGGTATGCAGATCAACACGACTGGTTCAGGTGTTAATCCTAACGTTCGAGTACTCCTTAGAGGTAGCCGCTCCATGACTGGTAACAACGAAGCGCTGATCGTAGTGGATAACGTGATCGTGCCTAACGCCATCCTTGGAAACCTGAACCCTCAGGATATCCAGGAGATTACCGTTTTGAACGGTTCTAACGCGGCTGCACTTTACGGTTCTGCTGCATCTAACGGTGCCTTGATCATTGTGACCAAAAAAGGAAAAGGTGGTAAAACCAGTGTCACTGTAGGTCATACAGTAAACGTGGAGAAGGTTAGCTTCTACCCTGAGATTCAGAAAAACTTCGGTTCTGGCTACGCAGGTGGATACCCTCACCAATACGTTTCTTACGAAAACCAACAGTACGGTCCTCGTTTTGACGGATCTATGGTGGAGATCGGTAAGCCTTTAGAAGATGGATCTATCCAAACTGTGCCTTATTCTTATACAGGAGCAAAAGACAATTTCTGGGAGACCGGCGTGACTAACCAGACAGATATCGCCGTGACAGGCGGGACTGACAAATCCTCCAACTTCTTCTCTGCTCAATACCTGACCAACGACGGTACTACTCCAGGTGATAGCTACAACAGAGCATCTATACGTTTCAACAGCACGAGAGAGCTAACTGATAAATTGGCTTTGAACTTCACTTCCAACTACGTACAGACGAGAGAAGATGTCACGACCGTGACTGAGGGTATGTTTGACAACGTTCTTCAAACTCCTGGCCACGTTCCTTTGACTAGCTTCAAGGACTGGAAGAATGATCCGTTTGCTAACCCCAACGGATACTACAACGAGTACTACGATAACCCATACTTTGCCATCGACAACAACCGTCGTGACAGAGACAGAGATTACATCATCGGTAATATCGAACTGAAGTACAAGCCTGTACAGTGGGCAAACGTAACCTACCGTGTTGGTGTCTCCAACAATTATACTTCTGGTAAAGACTATACAGGTAAGTTTACCTTTACAGACTACACCAAGGGTATCTCTTCTGCCAAGACGGATATCGCTGGCGGTGTGACCGATTACTCTGGCTTCAACAATCAGATCAACTCCGATCTCTTGATCAACCTGAAGAAAGCAGCAGGCGAAAACCTGTTCTTTGATCTCTTGCTGGGTAACAGCTTAAGACAAAACAGATATAAATATGTGGAAACCAAAGCTAACGGCTTGGTAATCCCAGGACTTTATAACGTGTCTAACCGCGTTGGTGAGGCTTCTGTTGTTGAAAACAACTATCAGTCTTCTCAGGTTGGAGTGTTTGCTCAATTGAAGACAGCGTATAAGGATTTCTTGTTTTTGGAATTGACTGGTAGAAATGACTGGGTGTCTATCCTGGCTAAAGAAAACCGATCGTTCTTCTATCCTGCAGCAAACGTCTCTTTCGTAGCGTCTGAAGCCTTCGACGGTATCAAGCAATCCAGCGTAATTGACCAGTTGAAAGTGAGAGGTGGTATCTCTCAAGTCGGTCAAGTTAACTTGGGTAACACTTCTAATTACGGAGCCTACCAGTTGCAGGCGACCTTCAGCCCGTCTAACGGATTCCCTTACGGATCGCTTTCCGGTTATTCTCTTGACAATAGATTGGTGGCAGCTAACCTCAAGCCTGAGATAACCACTTCCTATGAGTTCGGCGTCGATTTCATCATCTTAGACAATAAGATCAACGGTGCCTTCACTTTCTATGATTCCAGAACGGTCGATCAAACAGTACCGACCGGAGTGGCAGGTTCTACAGGTTTTACTTCCTATCTGCAAAACACCGGTGAGGTGGCAAACAGAGGTGTTGAGACCTCTTTGAACGTAACTGCTTATTCTAACAACAACCTTCAAGTTAATGTAGGTGCTAACTATACCTTCAACGACAACTGGGTAGTGTCTATCTCTGATGATCTTCCTCAGCTTGGACTTTCTACTGGTGGAAATGCACAGGTGTACGCTATGGAAGGACAACCTTTCCCACTATTGAAGGGTAAAGTCTACAAGAGAGACGATCAGGGCAGAATCATTGTGGATGGTGTCACTGGTTATCCAAGTGTGGCAGAGACCGAAGCCATATTGGGAAATACTGTACCTAAGCACAGATTGGGCATCAACCTCGAAGTACTGTACAAAGGTTTCAGACTTTATGCGCTTGGAGAATACAGAGGTGGATACAAGATCTTGTACTCCGGTGGGGATGCGTTCGACTTCTCTGGTTCCGGTGCCACCACAGGTTACTACAACAGAGAGCGTTTTGTAATTCCTAATTCTTCCTACGAAGATCCAGAGAACCCAGGTTCCTACCTTCCTAACAATAACATCACCGTAACTGACGGCGGAGCGGGTTTCTGGACGGATGGTTCGTTCAGAAGAAACATAGCTGAAAACTATCTGATCTCCGGTGACTACTGGAAACTTAGAGAGGTTGCCCTTTCTTACGATGTCCCAGCCAGTGTGATCTCCAGGATCGGATTTATCCAAGGTGCGACAATCACTGCCCAAGGCAGAAACTTGTTGATCTTTACTCCAAAATCAAACATCTATACTGATCCGGACTTTAACTTCTCTGACGGAAATGCGGTGGGTATCGTGACCCTTGCGAACACGCCTCCGACCAGATTCTTTGGAGCTTCTATTTCGGTAACGTTCTAATTGACTTGAAATGAAAAATATATTTAAAACAATTGCTTTAGCTGGCATCGTTTCCTTGACCTCTTGTGAGGAGTTTTTGGGAGACAATGTTAACCCAAATCAGGCAACTTCGGCAACGCCGGAGCTGGTCTTGCCCAATGCTTTGGTCAGTACCGCTGCAACACTTCGCAACGTCAATTCGAACGCGATGTGGATCAACGGATATACTGTTAACGCTGGTGGCTATGGTGGATGGGGGTCTCAAGTGACCTACAACTATACTACCACTTCTTTCGCGGGAGTTTGGACTGCATTGTACGATGACTTAAACAACTATAAGTATATCGAAACCGCTTCTGAGGGAGATCCACTATTGGCTTATTCTAATGCGATCGCCAAGATCATGATGGCATACGACTACCACATGCTTGTGGATTTGTTCGGAGACATCCCTTACACTGAAGCACTTCAGGGATCGACTAATGTCATCCCTAAGTATGACTCTCAGACTGCTGTCTACCAGGATCTGGTAGCCAAGCTGAACGTTGCGATCGACCTGATCGAGAACGGTGAGGGTGCCAACGCGATTGGTTCCGGTGACGTGATGTTCGGTGGTGATATGCACGAGTGGGAGAAATTCGCCAACACACTGAAGCTGAGATTGCTGATCAGGATGTCAGAAGCCAGTGAAACCAGCGCGTTTGCGGCCGCCGAATTCGCTTCTTTCGACACTAGCATCGGATTTATCGAAGATGATGCGATGGTGAACCCAGGTTACATTGCTACCGATGGTAAGCAGAACCCATATTGGAATACCTATCACTCGAACGCTGCCGGAGCGTTGGCAGGATCTGGTAGATCTGCCATCCCTTCTATCTATGTGTATTCGTTCTACGATGGTACTAAGATCTTGGATCAGGGTAGGGGTTATGCATCTTTCAGGGGCTATCCTACTACCACTCCAAAAGGTCAATTGGGTAACTTGGATGACAACCCTGCCGCTCTGGCTAGCCAGACCTCTTGGTATGTTGGATCAGGCACAGGAGCCGACGCAAGCAATTCAATCGGTTTGTTGAAAGGAAGAACTGCTGGTGTTCCTTTGATGCTTGCTGCAGAAGCTTACTTTCTGCAAGCTGAAGCTTACCTGAAAGGTTACCTGACAGGAAATGATGCTGAAGCGTTCAACGACGGGATCCTTGCTTCTTATCAGTACCTCTACGAAGATATCAATGGTGCCACCTCTGCGGACTGGGATCCTGCGACAGACGTAGAATTGTACATGGAGGACAACGAGAATAATTATCTGGTTCATTACGAATTGGCAACTACTCCTGCTCAGAAACTGGAAGCGATCATCACTCAGAAATACATCGCTTACAACTTTATTAACGCTCAGGAGACTTGGTCTGAATTCCGTAGAACAGGCTATCCAAAGATCGTCAACGGGTCTAGAGACCCTAAAGCGACATTTGCGTCAATCTTGTCCTCTTCTAACAGAGCTGATCAGCTTCCTGTCAGATACTTGTACGCAGACACTGAATTCCAACTGAATGGAGGGAATGTTCCTACCGGTATCAATCAGTTTAGCAGCTTGATCTTCTGGCAGCCACAATAATCCATCAATAAAGCACATTAGTTATGAAAAGATATATTAATAAACTGTTCCTCGTTTGCGTCGTAGCATTTTCGCTGACCTCGTGCTTGGATGAGGATCCTTTGCTGGATCCTGACAAAGTTCAGAATGTCATAGAATTCTATGACATCGGTTTGATTGCAGCTCCTGGAAGTGTATATCCATTATACACTAAGACATTCCCTGCTTCAGACGCGGCTGAGATGAAGATTATCCTGAGCTATTCGGGTGCTCACGACAACAATCAGGATATCAAAGTGAAGTTTAAGCTTGATCCGCAAGCATTGGAGACGTATAACGAAGAAGAAGGAACCACTTATGAAGTGTTGCCTTCCGAACTGTATACTATCGGCGAACTAGAGGTGACTATTCCAAAGGGCCAAAGACAGGTGGAGAAGATTATTACCTTCAATACTGCCGAATTTGATCTGTCCAAGGATTTCGCACTTCCTTTTACAATCACTGAGTCTTCACACGGTATCATCTCCGGCAATTTCGAGCCGGCTATCGTCGCGATCGGAGCGATGAATAAATATGACGGTGTGTATCAAGTTACAGGGGAATTTGTAGACGTGACTAGTGCAGCGAATAAGGGACTTTATCCTTATGAAGTTGAGCTGAGACCAATCAGCGGCAATAGCGTAGGACGATGGGATATCGACTTGGGAAGTCCTCAGGGCTACCTTTTCTTCACAGGGACAGGAGATAGCTACTTCGGCAATTTCGGCGCTAACTTCATCATGGATGACGATGGTAAGGTGACTTCGGTAGTGAATGCCTTTGGTCAGCCGTCGTCTAACGGAAGAGCTGGTCAACTTGATCCGACTGGAGTAAATCAGTTTACTATTGTTTCTGAGGATGATAAAACTTTAGAAGTAAGTTATTACATGATTCAAAACGGAGATATCCGTTGCACATTTAAGGAGAAATTTGTTTTCCTTCGCAACAGAGACGTGTAATCTTCCAGCGAATTAGAATTTTGAAAACCCCGACGAGATTGTCGGGGTTTTCTTTTTTGTAGGTTTTGATTTCGAGCTCGTCCGGCAGGCTCCCTCGCCAAGATAAAAGGCTTGAAAAAAAAGTTTGGAGTTGATTTTGGTCGGTATCGCCAATAGTCCAGCGGTCTAAAATTATCTTATAGGGCTTGATGTACTTCTGGATCAGCTTTTCCATTTTTTGGTCGTGAAGATCGGGGTAGACATGCTGATTGTTTTAATGTAAGAATGTATGTTCACTTTTCGTGAACAAATTATATTATGAGCAATAGGGAGGCAATGCGGAGTGAACTTCAAAACTGCTTGACCTTGCCTATGCGGAGGACGAGCCGTCAAGAAATCTTCCTGTGGAGGGCCGAGCGTGAAGAATCTTTCCGGTGGAAAGATTTAGCGAG
>Ga0079224_100006274_pt1 | contig 15739 bp, 10 predicted proteins | sample Stecom2015_FD_80414 | JGI IMG/M metagenome (GOLD analysis project Ga0079224, IMG submission 80414) | Agricultural soil microbial communities from Utah to study Nitrogen management - Steer compost 2015 | ecosystem: Environmental > Terrestrial > Soil > Agricultural land | place: USA: Utah...
AAGCGGCTTCCGCGATTTTTCCGGAAAGCGTAGAGAAAAGAGCCGTTGGTAAAGCCAACCCCATTAATTATTAAAATCCCCGGCCGGTTCGGCCGGGGATTTTTTTTAATCCGACCGGCGGATCGTCCGCACATAATTCTGATACAGCGTGTCATAACACGCCTTCACGTCGGACAATTGGCTGTATTTTTTGGTTTCAAACATAAAAGGTCCCGAATATCCTACCTTGTCGAGCGCAGCCAGAATCGCCGTCCAGTCGTTCTCCCCTTCGCCGGAACAGGGAAAAAAGTGATGTTCCGCCTCGCCGTCGCCATCGGCAACGTGTACACTCTTGAGCCGTTTACCCATAGCCAGAATGAGCCGTTCGGGATACTTGATGTGATTCATATCAATAGCCGACCCTATTTCCTGTGGTAAACGGCTCATGATCTCCACGGTCTCCTCCACCGTACGGCACAACGGCCGCTCCATCTTTCCGTTATCCAGCAGTAGGTTCGGACCCAGCATATTCTCAATAACCATAGTGGCACCCATCGATTGAACCACTTCGTTGAGCTCGAGCGCCGACCGCACCATACTCGCTTTGCGCTCCTCCCGCTGGTTTAATTTCAAATACCAACTGGGATGAAACAAAATAATCTTAGGCTGCAATATACGACAGTATTCAAGCACCTTTTTGTGCAGACCGACGGCTTTCCCGCGCGCGGCCTCATTCGCCAGCGAAATATCAATTTTCCTGCTGAAAGGCATGTGTACAGACCATATTTCAATGCCCGCTTCGTCGGCGGCCTTTTTTGCTTCGCTGACCTGCTTAATAATATCGGCTTCGTCGGCGATGACCTCACAGGTCTGACCATCCACATATACACCTAATGAAACTTCAATGGCATCAATGCCGGCAGCCTTCGCCGCCGCCATCGTCGCCGTGTTCACATGGGCAATGCTCGTATTATATCCCGTACGCAATTGCGCCGGCTCCGCTCCCGGTTGTCCCAGTACCTGCAGGCCGGAAAATAGACCCGCCGCGAGCAACAGGGTTTTCAAATTTCGGCTAATTCTGTTCATCAGCTATTGTTTAGGGGATGACCGTTTCTAAATAATGATCCGTCGTCAGCGTGTCTATATCGGTCTCGCTGACTAAATACCGGGTCTTACTCCGTAAAATGCCGCCGCTCTTGGCATTAACCAGCACGTAGCTTCCGGTCACCTCGGTCTCTTCGGTAAACTGCCCGTCGGCCTGCTCATAACTTACCAGATTTCCCACCGCACCGATCTTACGTTCAAACGTAATCTCCGTTCCACCTGCCGAAAAGTTCACGGATGCGTTGACCAGCGTAGACAGATAGGTGTCACCGTACACAAACGCGCCCTCGCTGGTAACCAGTGACCGATTACCGAACGCGTCGACATTCTGTGCACGGATGAGCAGATTCCCTTCAATGGAGGGCAACGGAATCACTGCATAATAGCAGCCCGAATCCGCATCGTAATTCCCTTCTGTGTACTCCACGGTGACCGAATCCCTTTCTCCGCCGGTGACCTGCCAGCTCAAAATACAATGTGACCGGTTAACATCTTCCGCGGGATAGATGTTTACACGCAGCCGCTTGTAGCCCGACTGCATCTTCAATTCATCGATCTTGCCCGCATAGGTTATCGGCCCTTTCTCCAGGTGTTGATTCAGCAGGTCGTTGGCATTTTCACACCCCGTATAGAGGATCGCTATCAGTACAGCGATGTAAGCATATTTTCTGTTCATTCGACTTTAATTTAACCCGGATCAATAGCTATTCAACACTTCTCCGAACATCTGAAATTCATTAATAGTATAAAACGCTTCGTTGGCATTGTAGCTTTCCATCAGCTGAAGCCGCATGTAGCGGAAGCTTTCCGTTGGCTGGCCTTCCGGATTTACGTTCCCTTCCGCAATAACGTATTCCTGTCTATTATTGAAGTAATCAATCTCCTCATCGGTCAAACTCGCCAGGTTTACCGGTTCCCTTCCCACATATTCGCCTATCAGCGTCCAGGTCTCCGGGAACTTCTGCCACCGCTGGCTGTTCTGATCGTTCGTACCCCAAATCCGGAATCGCTTGACACTGGACCGCGTATACGTATAGTTGATGCCGGTCCGCGGAAATATTTTCACCCTGCTGAGCCGTACGTCCATGTGCAGATCAAACGTCAGGTAAAAATCATGGACTGTTTCGCGGTTCGCCGGATCCGGATCGGACAGGTTCTTCACAAACTTATACCCATAAAATTGGTTGCCGGCTGGGTCTCCGTTAAAAAGCGTCTGCGGCACATGCGCTGCCCCATGGCTATTTCCGTCGTTTTGGATTCCGGTCGAAGAATTGACACCATAAACACCGTAGTCGCGGCTCCCGGCATACACGGTGGGGTTAAAAAACGACACCGCCTCCACCTTGCTAGGGTTGATTTGCTGTTCCTTGTACGGCGTTAGCAATTGAATTAACGTGTCGGTGCGGTTCCCCCATTTATCGGAGATCACAAACCCGAACCGCTGTTCTATGGAGGGATATTGCCGGACGTACGCGGTAGTCTGGGTGGAGTCGCTGTTGTAGATGGTCTTGCTGGGGTCCTCCTGTAACGACGCGACGCCCTTTTGGAGGGTATCCTCGGTCAGCACGTGGATTGCAAACGGCTGCGCGCTTTTGTTTTGCCAATCGACTTTTACGCCTCCGAAAGCCGGCTCAACCGTCATGGTCCGCAGGGCTTCTTCCACCGGCGAGAGCAACGGAGCGGCGCTCACGTGGGTCACGGCCGACGAATTTCCGCTGGCATCCACACACACCACGGCGACCGTCACCTCCCCCGTTCCGGTCATGCCTTCCACCAAGATGGAAGAGCTGTATCGTGACACGTTGAATTCCATCAGCCTGCCCTGCTTATTGGTGTAGGAGGCCACCACCTTCTCAATGTCAGGCTCACCCTTTGGCAGGCTAAACCGGATCTCCAGCGCGCCCGGCTTCGGGATTACTTCATTAACCGTCACGCTGCCGGGGGCGTCCGAGTCTGTCTTAATCTGACTGATACCCAGATACGTATCATTGCAAGCTGCAAACAGCAGGGTACCGATGGTTCCTGCCAGCAGCAAAAGCTTCATTACCTTATTCATGTTCGTTGTCATCAACATTTGGATAAAAAAAATTACCATCCCGGATTTTGCACCAAATTTTTGTTTTGCAGCAGCGTATTGGTGCGGATCGGCATCAGATAATCCTTCATAGAAAACCGCGGCTGCAGCAAAACACGGATGTTATAAAAGTCGCCCTTATCCTCGCCGTCTTTATTCCAACCCAGAACCGGGCTATTGAACAACCCTTCGGCCATCAACCACCGCCTTACATCGTAATAAAAATGCCCTTCGAAGGCCAGTTCGTTCAGCCGTTCCCGGCGGATGATATCGCGCAGGCCATTGGCGTCATTCGGCTTATTCCGGTAGGCCGGCAACGCATACTTCTGCCAGCTCTCCACCACGCCTTCCATACCCACCCGTGCCCGGATGATATCCAGGTAGTGGTACGCATTATGGCCCTGTGAGTCCGTGGCCTGAGGTCCCCCCACTTCGTTCAGGCACTCGGCAAGGAGCAGGTACATCCCTGCAAGCCGGATGATGGGGAATGAATAGGGCTGATCAACCAACGTTACGCGTGATTCCGTGTAGGTAGTCCGCAGGTGACTTAGCTTTTTAGCCAGATAACCGGAGAAAGGATATCCACCATACGCCTCCGAATGCTTGAATCCACTGCCCATGTACCGCATCATATTGGGAAATGAAGCTTCCGTGAGCGCCTTCTCCCGTCCTTCCCAGATGCCGCCGTCAAAACCCACCGATGCATAAAACCGTAGCGAACGGTTAAAATGCAGAATAGCCGTCTCTTCCCCCCGCTTGATAAAATACTTGCTGTGTTCAGCGTCCGGAACCTGCGTGCTGTATCGGTTGTCATACCAACCGTTGTTGTACCAGTCGGCATCCTCATCAATGGGTATTCCGTTGGACGAATAAAAGCGTTCGACCACATTCAGTGTGGGAGCGTGCCGCTGCCCGATATCCGAGCCTCCGGAGCCGGCCAGGTTGAACCATTCGTCGTTGCTGAGCATGGTGCTCCATTGCTGCAAACGACGGGTACTTTCATTGGTACCCCAAATGATTTCCGTATTCCATGGCTCGGTTACAGCCTGCCTCAGGCTAACCATGGCCTTCGTGGTGTCGTTGATGTTGGTGCTGTTGATTCCCCGGATGGCGTTATTGCCACCATCGGTGGTGATCAGGATGGCGGCGCCGTCGGCCTCTGCCGACCGGACCGCTTCATCACACGCCTGCAGCGCCCGCGCCCACCGTTCGGCACGGTCACCGTCGGGGAAAAGCACCACGCCCCGGTTATCTGTGTACCCGTTGTAATAATTGTTGTTGTTAAACAACGGACTGGCCGCAAACACCAACGTCTCCGCCTTGATACAGCGGGCGATGGTCTTTGTGAATCTTCCGTATTCACTCACCACGTCAAGCTGGTTCAGATCGGGCAGCGCGGCAATGGCCTCGTCCAGGGTGGCCACGATGTAGTTAACCACGTCGTCAACCGGCTCGCGGTAAATGGCCAACTCATCCCCCTTTGCGGAAATCGGTATCACGTTGTCCACGATCGGAATCGGACCATACAACCGAAAAAGGTAAAAGTGCAAATACGCCTTGATGGTTTTAACTTCGGCAATCCATTGCTGCCTGAGCATATCGTCCAGATCCCGCGGCCCCCCGTCCTCAACGCGTATATGTTCGAGAAAAACATTGCAATGGCGGATACCTTCCCAGATGTTTTTGCCGGCTCCATTCTGGCCATCCCAGAAATTCACATACGGGTTGGCAACGTTGTTGCCTTTCAGGAAGGCCAGCATGGTTGCCGGCGGTCCGCCCGAGAGTCCGCCCCCGATGTTCAGTTCATTATAAATAATATCACCCCCTCCGGAAATTCCCAACGTGTTCAGGGGGTTCGCAAAGTCGGGCAGGCTGCCATAACACGTAAACAGGTACTTCTCCGCGTTATAACGGTCCTTAAACGCATCTTCCAGCACCGGTTTGTCGTCGGGCAGAATGTCCAGATAGGGGTTGCACCCTGCCAGCGTCAGCACCATGCAAGTCAGTAAATAGCGAAAGCTCTTCATCTGATTTATTTTTACCATTAAAAGTTGATTTGCACTCCTAGATTGAATACTTTTTGCAGCGGATACGCCAGCCCATTTCCCCGCATTTCGGGGTCCCACAGCTTAAAGTCGGAAAGCGTGAGTAAGTTGGTACCGCTGGCATAGATCCGGCACGACACGCCTTTTACGTCGGGCAATTTGTAGCCGGCTTCTACCGACTTCAGCCGCAGGTAGCTGGCCGTGCGCAACCAGTAATTGCTCCGCACAAAATTGTTGTTGTTACCTACGGCAGCCCCCGCAATGTCTGGCGACAGCCGCGGCCAGGCGGCATACACATCCCGGTTGGTCTCGGTCCACAGGCTTTCCGCAATAAAATTCAACATTGCCCTGTTGCCTCGCTTACCTTCGGAGGTCACCTCCACGAAGGGCGCCATCGACTCGGCATCCAGGAAAAACGAGAACCGGGCGGATCCCTGTACAAACGCTGAGATATCAAAATTCCGGTATCCAAACGAGGCCCCCAGCCCGTATTGAATTTCCGGGTTGGCAGGATACCCCATCGGCACAATATCGAACTCATTGATCACCCCGTCGCCGTTGATATCGCGGTACTTAATGTCTCCAGCTTGGTAGTCGCCCCCGGCACTGTTCACCTGCTGCACGGGCGAGTTACGCACCTCGTTGTCGTCAATGAACAGGCGCTCCGCCACGTAGCCTCTGGACTGACCTACCTTTTGCCCGACGACAGACTTCCACGGCGCAACGCCGGAATAATCCAGTTCGTCATACACCGTTATGTTAGCCGTTCCATAGGTGTAGTTGCCCCGAATAATATACCACATGGAATTCGGGAGCGCCTTGCTGAAATTCAGTGTCAGGTCCAGCCCCTTGCCCACAGCTTCCCCGTAGTTGGTCCGCACACCCGTGGTCAGCCCCACAATGGAAGGAATGTCTTGACGCTCCTGTACAATATTGGTCCGGTTTTCACGGTACACCTCCGCAATGATCGAGAGGTCGTTATTAAACAGGCCCAATTCAAGTGCCAGATTGGTTTTGTACGATACCTCCCAGGTAATATGCGGGTTGGCGTACCGGAGCATCTGGATCGTCGGCCTGCTGAAGGTCGCCCGCGGGTCGTTCCCGAAAAAGCCGGCATTCGGTCCGTTGAGGTTGATGTTCGACGTAAAGAAGAACCGGTCCTGTTGGGATACGATGACGTCATTCCCTACGAGGCCGTACGTTCCGCGGATCTTCAACAGTGGGATTACCTTTTCAAGGCCGGCCCAGAATTTCTCCTTCGACAGCTGCCATCCCGCACCGATGGACGGAAAAAATCCCCACCGGAACCTGGGGTCAAACCGTTCGGAACCGTTAAGACCGAAATTAAACTCGACAAAATACTTTTGGTCCAGTCCATAGGTGAAGCGGCCCGCCAGCGCCACATTCCTCGACGGAAGCGACGAGTCCAGGTTACTGGGGCTACCGTCCATCGATTCCTTCACCGAGCCCACCAGCAGCCCACCCACGTCATGCCTTTCCTGAAACCGCCGGTTGTAAAGAACCGCGCCTTCGGCATAATACCGCGCCTGCACAAATTTATCCCCGGCCGTATAATCGATATGGTCCGACCCGCCTTCGGGATTCAGAGCGGCAAGCTCATAGGGAAACGCCGCCCCGGGATCGTAGGTTCCTTTGATGTACTGGTAATAGTACGGCTTATAGCTCCGTTGAATATTAAATCCGGAGTACCTCGTTACACTACCGATGAAACGGGCTTTCAAACCTTCGGTAAGCATACCCAGGTCCTGGTGCAATTCCAGCTGCGCCAAAAACGTATTGTTGCGCACGTCTTCGTATCCCCGCATCACATCGGCATACGGGTTGATGTATTCCGGCGAGCCGGTGCCGTAGTCGTCCCCCGTATGGTTACCGAAGAGAATACGGTCCACGTACTGCGTCTCGCGATCGGCGGCATAGTAGGCCGGAAACAGCACCGGGTTAGCCAGCAAGGTTTTGCCGTACGTATAGGCACCGCCGCTGCCCGATTCGCCGATGGGCCCCGTATAATCATCAAAATTGGCACTCACCCGTACCTTGGCTTCCAATGCCTTCGTTAAATTCAGATTAACGTTTGACCGGATGGAATACTTCTTCAGGTCAATATTGGTATTGAAGGGGTTGGCCTGGTCCACCTGTAGAATGCCGTTGTCATGAGAAAATGAACCGGCGAGGTAATACTGAGCAGCGTTCCCCCCGCCCGTAAGGTTTAGGTTGGCCCGCTTATTAAACGAGTAGTCGCGCGTTAACATGTCCTTCCAGTCAACTGCCGGATATACATACCTATCGCGGTTCGGATCTTTGGTAAAGTCGATCTTGCTCCGCGGATACGTAAGTTGGCCATGGCGCGTCATGCTCGCCTCGTTGGAATACTCCATAAATGCGATCGGGTCCGCAATATCTACCGTAGCGGTGGGCGTGGATAGAGAGGTTTCATAGCGAAACGACGTTTTCACTTTTCCCTTCTCCCCTTCCTTGGTAGTTACGAGCACCACTCCATTGGCACCCCGCGCTCCGTACAACGCCGTGGCCGAGGCATCCTTCAGGATGGAGAAACTGGCAATATCGTCCGGGTTCAGTCGCGCAAGGTCCCTGGACGTCATTTCGATGTTATCAATCAGGATCAACGGTGCCGTCAGCCCGCTACCAAAGGAGGTCACGCTGCGCACAAAAAACTGTGCATCCTCCTCCCCGGGCGCACCCGTCGACTGGTAGGCCACCAATCCGGCGAGTCTTCCGGCGAGCGCCGTCGTTAAATTGCTGGAAGGCGTCCGTAGGTCCTTCACATTGATCGTGGTAATGGACGACACCACACTTTCCTTTGCTTGCTTTCCGAAGGCAACCACCACCGCTTCATCCAGCGATTCAGTATCCTGTGAAAGCCGGATGTTGATGATCTTCACCTGTCCCACTTCGGCTTTTTGGGTGACATAGCCAACGAACGAAAAAATCAGCGAATCGCCTTCATTAGCAACCAATTCATACACCCCGGCGGTGTCGGTCGTTGTGCCGCCGGTCCGTCCCGCGATGGAAACGCTTACTCCCGCCAGGGGGGTGTCATCAAACGCATCCGTCACTTTTCCCGTTACGGCACGCTGGGCTCCCGGGCGTCGGTCCCGCGGAATGACCGAAATCACCCGCCCCTTTACCCCGTAGGTCAGAGGCTGCTTCTCAAAAATCAGGGACAGCACGTCGGCCAGATCCTTGTTTTTCACATGTACACTGACCGGCCGCGACTTAGCAAGATCGCTTTCGTCATAGAGAAAGGCATACCCGCTCTGCTTACGCAGCTCCTGCAGTACCGTCACAAGCGGGCGATTATTGACTTTCAGATCTATCTTTTGCGCCAAGGCTCCAGCGGTTGCCTGGAGGGCAAACACGGCGGTGAGAACGAAGGTGAGCTTCACGGCAATGAGTATGTTAAATGGGTATAAGCCAAATCCCTTGAAGGTGGCATGGAAATCTTTATTCATTTATACATCTGTTGTACAATGCGCACTTATCAGCCCGATGAGCGGCCCGTAAAATAGCTTTCGTATACAGCCTATTTTACCTAAGTTTGCATTGTCTGGTAATATTAAAAATTGCTTTAGCCAAGTACTATTTTAACCATTGCCAAACATGGGCCGGGGGTGTGCGACCACCCTCGGCTTTCTGCTTGCCACAAACGTTACGTGTATTTTATTTGTTCACGAACACCCTCCTTCCTTCAATTTTAAAGGTGACATCTATATACATTTCCAGTGCTCCGAGGAGTTCCGAAAGCCGGATGCCGCGGGGCAACTCTCCTGACAACGCCAACGCGCCGGAGGCATTTAATCGGTCGGCATGGACAAATTCGACATCGTACCACCGTTCAATCTGTTTAACAACGGTGGATACATCTGCGCCCTTAAGAACAATCAACCCGTCTTTCCAGGCTGTGTGGGTGAGCACATTCACTTCTTGTTTTTCAATCGATGCGGCCTTCAGAATACCCTGTTCGCCCGGCCGCAGCACAGTCCCTTCCCCATCATTGGCTTTTAACCGCACGGCCCCCTCCACCAGGGTGGTCTTTACTTCCTGATCGTCCGGGTAAGCCGAAATCCCGAAAGCGGTGCCCAATACTTCCACCGTCTGCCCGTTCGTGACTACTTTGAAAGGGGCCTTTGACGTCCGGGCGACGTCAAAAAAAGCTTCCCCAACCAGGGTTACCACGCGCTCGGATTCCGAAAACCGGGCGGGGTACCTCAACGTGGAAGCCGCATTGAGCCAAACGCGCGTGCCGTCCGACAAGGTAACCGAATACGTGCCTCCCTTCGGCGTGGAAAGTTGGTAAACGCCCGACGGATCCCGATCGCCCCTGCTCACCTCCGTAACATCGCTTCCATCCAGATAGGTCACGCCTTCTCCCACAACAATTCCCTGCTGCCTTTCGCTCAGGTATACCGCGTGGCCGCCATCAAAAAACAACGTTGCCCGGTTCGTGCCGGGTTGTACATCCCCACCGTATCGACTTACCAGCCGATCCGGGGAAGCATATCTTACCAACCCGTATATACCGAACGACAAAAGTACGATGCAGGCCGCGGCATAAGGCCACAGCCGGTAAACAGAGCGCCGCCTGGCGGCCGGTTCGCGGCGGCCCGCCACCGATTCCGTCAGCTTTCGGTGAACACGGTCCAGAATGACCTTCCGATCCGGCGACATGGCATCCTCATCCCCACCCTGTTCCAGCGCCTCCCGGATCAAGCCCCTTAGGTTCTGAACCTCCGTTTCCGCAAAATAGCGAAGCAACCCGCGCATTTCCTCCTCGTTGCAACGGCCTTCCAGAAACTTATGGAAAAGTATTCGTTGGTCGTATGGCTGTCTTTCTTTCAAAATAAAGCTTTACAGGCCAATACGCATTCCCGTAGCAAAATCACTATCTCCCCGAAAGAAAATTCGGAACCAAAAACATAATAGACTGAAAGTCAGTCAGAAAATTTTTAAGCTATCCTAAACAGCAGTGAAGAAAAACAAGCAAGGTAGCCGGTACATTCAAGTACGAACGAATCAGTTTGTTGGCCTTGGTCATGTGGTTGCTGATCGTTGCGGTCGACATGTCAAGCTGCGAGGCCACTTCCCGGTAGCTCTTCCCTTCAATTTTGCACAGCGTATATACTTCCCGGCATTTCAGGGGAAGCTGTCCTACCGCTTCCTGCAATCGCTCCCAGTTCTGCTGGTATAGCTGACTTTCCGCATCTTCGTCAAACGGATGCTCATGAGACATTCCGGCGCGTAGCAGGTAGTCATACATGCGTCGGTCCTTGGCTGCCAGACGGTAGTAATCAGAAATGAGGTGTTCGGCAATCCGGAATAGATAGGACCTAAAAGACAATGCCGGATTGAGACTTTCCCTCCGCTCCCAGACTTTCATAAACACGTCTTGCAGCAATTCTTCAGCCACCTCCGCAGACCTCGTCAGCCGGAGAAGCTTACCGTATATACGGTTCGCATATCGCTGATACAACTGATCAAAGGCCGCCTCCTCACCCGCCCGTAGGCAGACGAGCAACTCTTTTTCGTTATCAATCGGGTCAATCGAGGGCATTTAGTAGTTTGTATAACCCAAAAATAAACCAACGTTGCAAACGGTATGTTATGAATATGTTATGAAAAGGTTATCTAACACCACAACTTAGGTTTCGTTCTGCGAACCCTCAAATTAACCAAATTCCCGCTACATAAAAAAGTTTAATCTGTAATTCCGTCCTACGCCAGCGTCTAATCAATATCCGTTATCGGCTTGTAATGCGGCACGAGCGCCTTCATAATCACCCACCCGATCAGATACGCAACCGAACAAATGGAGAAGATGATGAAATAGCCCGACTCGATTCCTTCAAAGCCCATGAACTTCATGTTTGTATCCGCGGCGTGATCAAAGAGCATACCTGATCCCTTATTGATAAACACCGAACCGATTCCTCCCGCCATACCGCCGATTCCGGTAATGGTGGCCACACTTGACCGGGGGAACATATCCCCAATGGTTGAAAAGATATTCGCCGACCACGCCTGGTGCGCTGCTGCCGCAATACCGATGATAACGACCGGCACCCATACGGAAACATGGCCCAATGGCTGAGCAAGCAGGGTCAGCAGCGGAAAGAACGCAAAAATCAACATGGATTTCATACGTCCGGCGTATGGATTCATTCCCTTCTTGTCCACAAAATACGTGGGCAACCAACCGCCGATGATGGACAACAAAGTGAGGGCATACAACACAAAAACGTGCAAGGCACTTTCGGTTGAATCCAGGTTATACACCGAGCTCAGGTAAGCCGGTGCCCAGAACAGGAAAAACCACCAGACGCCATCGGTCATGAACTTGCCTACCGCAAAGGCCCATGTCTGCCGGTATCCGAACGCCTGCAAAAAGCCCAACTTCCGCTTTACCACCGGTTCGTCGGTCGCCGACGGCTGTACCTCCGCGTCGTCCTGCCGGATGTAGGCCAGCTCGGCGGCGTTCACCCGGGGATGCAGGTGCGGCTTCTTGTACATAAACAGCCAAAAACCCATCCAGATGAAGCCCAGGGCCCCAATAATCAGGAAAGAAGCTTCCCAGCCGTACGCCGCCGCAATAAACGGGATCGTAACAGGCGCCGCCAGGGCACCCACGGTTGACCCCGCGTTAAAAATACTCGTGGCAAACCCGCGGTCCTTCTTCGGAAAAAATTCCGCCGTGGCCTTGATGGCTGCCGGAAAGTTGCCCGACTCCCCGAAAGCCAACACAATACGGGCCACAACGAATAACGACACACTCACCGAAACAACCCTCCCCACGTCGCCCACCGTTCCCAGTATTTCCTTGGCCCGTTCAAAACTCACAAACCAGTTGCCGGTAAGCACGCCCGCCGTTGCAATGCCGCAGTACGCGTGTATACAGGCCCCCACCGACCAGATGCCGATGGCCCACATGAACCCCTTTTTCGTATCCAGCCAGTCCACAAACCGCCCGGCAAACAGCATTCCGATGGCGTACACAAATGAAAAGATCGCTGCAATGTTGCCGTAGTCGCTGTTCGTCCAGTGAAACTCCGGAACAATAAAATCCTTCCAGGTTAATGAAAGAACCTGCCTATCCAGGTAATTGATTGTGGTAGCGAAAAAAAGCAAATAACAAATGGTCCATCTGTACTTACTGGCTCGTTGGCTAGAAGTCATTCTCAAATTTTTAACGTGATTAGATTTATATGGCGTAAACGTTTACGCCTAGCCAAAGATAGCAACACTTGGCGGATTTCCCATTTCCAATACCTACTTTCTTCGAAATCGTTTTCGTCAGTCACCGGAAGGCCGGTCCCACCCGAAATAGTCCTTTGCATTATGGTAGCAGATATCCTGGATGATTTTTCCGATCCAGGGGAGGTCATGGGGCAGTTCGCCCTGCTCAATTTCCGCCCCGAACAGGTCGCACAGCAACCGGCGGAAATACTCATGGCGGGGAAAAGAAAGAAAGCTCCGGGAGTCGGTCAGCATCCCCACAAAGCGGCTCAGAAGCCCCATATTGGACAGGGCGTTCAGCTGCTTCGTCATCCCGTCTTTCTGATCAAGAAACCACCAGGCCGACCCGAACTGGATCTTGCCAGCCACCGAGCCATCGTTGAAATTGCCGATCATGGTGGCCATCAACTCGTTGTCCGCCGGATTCAGGTTATAAAGTATCGTCCTCGCCAGCTGGTTGGTGCTGTCCAGCCGGTCCAGGAACTTCGATAAGGCGCGCGCCTGCCGGAAGTCACCTATGGAATCCCACCCCGTATCCGGTCCCAGCTCCGCCATCATGCGGGAGTTGTTGTTGCGCAGCGCGCCGAGGTGGAACTGCTGTACCCACCCCTTTTCGGCGTCCCACTGCGCAAACCGATGCAGCATCGCCGATCGGAACTGGCGGTGCTCCAGGTCGGATATGCTTTCCCGGTTCAGCGCCTTATCGAATATCCGGTGGATCTCATCTTCGGTATAGTCTTCCGCGTATATCTCTTCCAGCCCGTGGTCAGACACCCGGCACCCCATGGATGCAAAATAGTCGTGCCGCGACCGCAGTGCTTCGATGAAATCCGTAAACTGCAAAACCGACCGGCCGGCCGCGCGCTCCAGCGCCGCCACATAGGCATTGAACTTCGACAGGTCGCTGAGGTTCATGGCCGCATCCGGCCGAAAGGCCGGAAACACCGGAATTTCATAGGCCTCATCCCGCAGCCGGCGGTGGAAAGCGAGGGTATCCACCGGATCGTCCGTGGTACAGATCACGCTGACATTCATCCGTTTCAGCAGTCCACGCACCCGGAATTCGGGCGACTGCAACATCTCCCGGGTTTCGTCAAAAATGCGGTCCGCCGTATCGGGATTCAACAAGTCCGATATCCCGAAATACCGCTGCAGCTCCAGGTGCGTCCAGTGGTACAGCGGATTTCGCATGGTATAGGGCACCGTCTCCGCCCACTTGCGGAACTTCTCGCGGTCCGGCGCCGGTCCGGTGATGTAACGCTCGTCCACGCCGTTCGTCCGCATGGCTCGCCACTTATAATGGTCTCCGTTGAGCCATACCTGCGTAATGTTTTCAAACCGGGTATTTTCCGCGATCTGCTGCGGAGGCAGATGGCAGTGGTAATCAATAATCGGCATCGTAGCCGCATAGTCGTGATATAATACCCGCGCCGTATCGGTATGGAGCAAAAAATGCTCGTCCATAAATTTCTTCATTGTATCTTACTGTTATAAGGTTTCCGTCACGCCGGCCATGAAGTCGCGCGCCGGCCCCGCCTTCAGCCCGTTTAAAAAACGGTGCACCGCTTCCCTGACCTCGGGGAACGCCTGCAGCTCCGCGTCCCATTCGTCAAGGGCATCCTCAACGCCGGACGACTGCATCCAGGCCAGGTAACCGGCAAATCCCAGCGCCATGCAGATGGGCACGCGATTAAACCGCCGCACAAAACGGTCAAGGGTAGGTAGGTTCCGCATCCGCATTTTAGAAGCGTAGTTCGTGCTGATGCTCTCCCACTGGTGATGGAGATACGGATTGCCGAACCGGTCGATCACATGGTCTGCAAAATCGGTTGCTTCCGCTGCCTCCATTCCCGGCACTTCCAGCGTAGGAATAATTTCGCGGTCCATCAACTCCCGCACATAGGCCGAGAACACCTGATCGGCCATCGCTTCTTTCACGGTCCGGAACCCGCACAGGAGGGCCAGTCCGCAGGCGAACGTATGGCTTCCGTTGAGGAGGCGCAGCTTCAGCTCCTTAAATTTCTCAATGTCGGGAGTAATCACCACCCGGGGGTCGGCAGCCGCAAAGGACAGCACCTGCGCCACCCGCGGATGGGACGCCTCGATGGCCCAGAGGCAATACGGCTCGGCCATGATGGCCAGCTCATCGCGGTACCCCAGTTCCCGCTCTGTCTGATTCCGATCGGCCGCGCTCAGGCTGCCCGGCACGATGCGGTCCACCAGCGTATTGCAGAACAGGCAGCTGTTCCGCACCCATGCCACAAATCCGCTTTCCAACCCGGCGCGTTCCGCCAGGGCAATCACGATGTCACGCAGCACCTCCCCGTTTTTGTCGATGAGTTCCGTCGGAAGAACCACCATCCCCCGGTCGTCCGCGCCGCCGAACGCCCTAAACCGTTCATACAGCACCGCCGTCAGCTTGCCGGGAAAAGAAACCGGGGGCGACGCCAGCGGGTCATCGTTCACATCGTGTACAATGCCCACCTCCGTCGTATTGGAAATAACGGTCTCCACCGCCGGATCGCGGGCCACGTCCAGCACCGCACTCCAGCTGTCGGCGGCATGGATCACCCGGCTGATGGCGGCGATCACCCGCACATCCTGTACCTTCTTCTTCCGTTCCAGCCCCTTGATGTGCAGCGTATACAGGTTGTCCTGCCGCGCAAACGCGTCGGTGCCACCCGCGGCGGTCGATTTAACAACAGCGATGCTTCCGTTAAACAGCCCCGCCCGGTTGGCTTTGTCGATAAAATAATCCGGCAGTCCGCGCAGCAACACCCCCGTTCCAAACTGGAGCACCCGCTCCGGGCGGAACGGCTCCTGAACCCACTGCCTGCTAAGCAATTTCATGTATAAGAATAATCTTAACCCTAACCGCCGGTAAACTCATTGAACCGGCCGTTGATGGCCCCGGCGTCCAGCGTACTTCCCGCATGAATCAACACCTTATACCGGAAGCGCGCGGTGGCTCCGTTATCCAGTTTAAAGTTCAGCACGTCCTTCCCGCCGCTGAGCGCTTTCTGTCCCAGCGGATTGGCGGCAAACAGCCCGTAGCCGCGGGCATGCCAATAGGTGGGATATCCGGGGTTTTCCGTATGGTCCAGCATCACCAACGATACCGGCTCCCCTTCAATGGTTCCGTTGAGCGCTACCCATTTCCCACGGGTTCCCCATACATCGTCCACTTCGTACCCCTCGCTGCTCACGTACCTTCCCGTCACGCCGTCGTTGTTGGCTGCCGCCACCTCCGTAACGATGCCATTCGCGT
>Ga0079224_100006276_pt1 | contig 15737 bp, 16 predicted proteins | sample Stecom2015_FD_80414 | JGI IMG/M metagenome (GOLD analysis project Ga0079224, IMG submission 80414) | Agricultural soil microbial communities from Utah to study Nitrogen management - Steer compost 2015 | ecosystem: Environmental > Terrestrial > Soil > Agricultural land | place: USA: Utah...
CTCCCGGACCGACAGGATCCACTTCAGGTCGGCGCCCGCCTGGAAGTGGCGGCCATTGCCGCGCAGCAATACCGCGCGGGCGCCGGCGATGTCGGCCAGGCCGTCGAGCGCCGCGAGGATCCCATCGATCATCGCGCCGTTGTAGGCGTTGTTCACCTCGGGACGGTTGAGGGTGACGGTGACGACGCCACGGTCGTCGACCGAAACGAGGACGGGGGATTCGGACATGGACGATCTCCTGGATGTGTACCGGCATCGCGCCGGTGAAAGGCCTCATGCTGCTCGCGCGGCCGCGGGCCGGCGCGTCTGGGGTATCGTACGGGCGATTTCGACAGGGGGCTCGAAGATGGATTTCCACGGCGTCTATCCCTACCTCGTCTCGCCGATCGACGGAGACGGTCGCGTCAAGGACAGCGTGCTTGCGCGGCTTGTCGACGACCTGGTCGAGGCCGGCGTCCACGGCCTCGCACCGCTCGGCTCCACGGGCGAGTTCGCCTATCTCGACTGGAACCAGAGGCGCCGTGTGGTCGAGGTCGTAGTCGAGGCGGCGCGCGGGCGCGTGCCCGTCGTCGCCGGCGTCGCGGCCACCACCATCGCCGAGGCGCAGCGCCAGGCGCGCGAGATGCAGGCGATCGGGTGCGACGGGATCCTCGCGATCCTCGAGGCGTACTTCCCCCTCGGCGACGACGGCGTGTACGACTATTTCGCCGCAGTGGCCGCCGCGACGCCGCTGCCGGTGGTGCTCTACACCAACCCCATCTTCCAGCGCGCCGACCTGTCGCTGCCGGTCATCGATCGGCTCTCGCGCATCGACAATGTGCTCGCGATCAAGGACGCATCGACGAACACGGGGCGGCTGCTCTCGATCATCAACCGCGTCGAGGGCCGGCTCAAGGTATGCGCGGCCTCGGCCCACATCCCCGCCTGCGTGATGCTGATCGGCGGCGTCGGCTGGATGGCGGGGCCGGCCTGCCTCGTGCCGCGCCAGAGCGTGGAGCTCTACACGCTGTGCCGCGACGGCCGCTGGCCCGAGGCGATGGCCCTGCAGGCCAGGCTCTGGGACCTGAACCAGGCCTTTGCCCGCCACAACCTTGCCGCCTGTATCAAGGGCGGGCTCGTCATGCAGGGATACGAGGTCGGGGACCCCCTCCCGCCGCAGGCGCCGCTGTCGCCCGCGGGCCAGGCCGAGGTGCGTGCCGCCCTCGAGGTCGTCGGGGCCCTGCCGGCGCGCGGCTAGCGAGTTTTCGTCGAGGTCCGGACGGGCTCGCCGCGCGCGGCGAGCGCCATGTCGTAGCCCCGGCGGAAGTCCCGGATCTGCCGCAGCATCCAGCGCTCGGCCTCGTCCGCATCGCCCGCGCGCAGCGCGGCGAGGATGGCCCTGCGGGCAACGAGGAGCCGCTCCCCGGCGACGGGCACGTTCTCGAAGACGAAGGTCTGGAAGCGACGATAGGAGCGACCGTTGAGCTGGCCGTGCGCGAGCATCAGGGCCCGGTTGCCGCTCATGCGCGCCAGCAGGTCGCTGAACCGCGCATTGAGCTCGGTCGGTACCTCGCGCCTCGCCACGGCCGCCTCGATCCGCTCGAGCACCGCGGCGAGTTCCTCCAGCTGCGCGGGCGCGCGACGCAGCGCCGCCAGCCGGATGAGCGGTGGCTCGACCACCGAGACTGCCTCGAACAGCTCCTCGAAGCTGATGTCCTGCAGTCGCAGGACGCGTTCGAACTGCTGGCCCATGTCTTCGGGCGAGGGATGGCTGACGACGAGGCGCTTGGCGCTCTCGCGATGAAGGAGCCGCGCCTCCTCCAGCACCCGGATCGCCTCGCGCACGGTGGAGCGGTTCACGCCGAACGCCTCGCACAGCTCCATCTCCGTCGGCAGGAGGTCGCCGGCGCGCATCTCGCCGGCGAGCACCTTCTCGGCGATGGCATCGGCGAGCGCGCGATAGCCCGGCACCCGGCGCTGCCTGGGCTGTCGGGCGCCGTCGCGGCCTGCGGTCGTCGAGGATCGGGGCAAGGGGACTCCGGGGGCAATGCTGGGCGGTGTCGGGCCCGGCGGCTCGAACGGCCGCCGGTGCCGCATCGGGCTGATATGATAATCGCCGTTTGTCAGACAAACGGACCGATCTCGGCGGCGCGTGCCGCACGACCGACTCCCCAGCAGAAGGAACCATCCGATGGCTGAAGCACTGATCATCGACGCCTGCCGCACGCCGCGCGGCATCGGCAAGGCCGGCAAGGGCGCCCTTGCCGACATGCACCCGCAGCATCTCGCCGCGACGGTGCTGCGCGCCCTCGCCGAACGCAATTCGCTTCGCACCGCCGACGTCGATGACGTGATCTGGGGCACGAGCGCCCAGGTCGGCAAGCAGGCGGGCGACCTCGGGCGCATGGCGGCGCTCGATGCCGGCTACGACATCCGTTCCTCGGGCGTCACGCTCGACCGGTACTGCGGGTCGGGCATCACCAGCGTCGCGTTCGCGGCCGCGCAGGTCATGTCGGGCATGGAAGACCTCGTCGTCGCGGGCGGCACGGAAATGATGTCGATGCCGCGCAATCGCGGCAGCGACGGCCCGCCGATGATGGACAGCGGCAACCTGCGGCTGCGGGCGAAGCATCCCCAGTCGCAGCAGGGCGTGTGCGCCGATGCGATCGCCGGCATGGAGGGCATCACCCGCGCCGATGTCGATGCCCTCGCGTACGACAGCCAGCAGAAGGCGGCCCGCGCCATCGAGGGCGGCCACTTCAAGCGCAGCCTGGTACCGGTGTACCGCGAGGATGGCACGCTCGCGCTCGACCACGAGGAGTATCCGCGTCCCGGCACCACGATGGAGGTCCTCGCGGGGCTCAAGCCGGCGTTCGAGGCGATGGCGAACGTCGAGGTGGACGACCGGGGTACCACCTACGCCAGCCTCATCCGCCAGAAGTACCCGGATATCAGGTTCAACCATGTCCACCATGCCGGCAATTCCTCGGGGGTGGTGGACGGTGCCGCGGCGATCCTGCTCGCATCGCCCTCCTACGCGAAGAAGCACGGCCTGAAGCCGCGCGCCCGCGTGGTTGCCACCGCCAATGTCGGCGACTATCCGACGCTCATGCTCAACGCGCCGGTGCCCGCCACGCGCAAGGTGCTCCAGAAGGCGGGCCTGACCATCGACGACATCGACCTCTTCGAGATCAACGAGGCCTTCGCCGTCGTGGCCGAGAAGTTCATCCGCGACCTGCGCCTCGATCGCGAGAAGGTCAACGTGAACGGGGGCGCGATCGCGCTCGGGCACCCGATCGGCGCGACGGGATCGATCCTCATCGGCACGCTGCTCGACGAGCTCGAGCGCCGTGACCTGCGCCGGGGGCTGGTGACGATGTGCGCCGCCGGCGGCATGGCACCGGCGATCATCATCGAGCGGGTCTGAGGCATGCGCAATCCACTCGACTTCACCGGCAAGACCGTGCTGGTGGCCGGCGGGTCGAGCGGCATTGGCAACGGTATCGCCCGCGCCTTCCTCGAGCAGGGTGCGACGGTGCACGTCTGGGGCACCCGGCCCTCGGCCGCCGACTATTCGGCGGAAGAGGGCTCGGACCTCTCCGGGCTGCACTACGCGCAGGTCGACCTCATGCAGCCCGGCGCGGTGCAGGCCTGGCAGCCGCCCTTTGACCGGCTCGACGTCCTCGTGCTCTCGCAGGGCACCGTCATTTACCGGCGGGGCGAGTTCGATCCGGTGGGCTTTCGCAAGGTCGTCGAGCTGAACCTCAACAGCCTGATGGATTGCAGCCTGAGGTTCCGCGACATGCTGCGCGCGGCCAGGGGGGCGCTCATCACGGTGAGCTCGACCGCGGCCTACCACGCGACGAAGGGCAATCCCGCCTACAACGCGTCGAAGACGGGCGTCATCGGGCTCACCCGCACGCTGGCGCAGGCATGGGCGGGCGAGGGCATCCGGGTCAACGGGATCGCGCCCGGCCTGGTGGATACCAAGCTCACCAGGGTGACGACCGGGAACCCGGAGCGGCTGGCGGCCAGCCTGCGCAGGATCCCGGCCGGGCGGCTCGGCTTGCCGTCCGACATGGCCGGCGCGGCGCTGTTCCTCGCCTCGCCGCTCGCCGCCTACGTCTACGGGCAGACGATTCCCGTGGACGGCGGCCTCATCCTGTAGGCGCCTCGCGATGAACCTCCTGCGCCCGCGCCCGCTCGACCCCCGGGCCTTCGCGCCGTACGGCGACGTGATCGAGGCCGGCGCGGCGGCGCATCGCTACGAGATCAACGAGGGCACGACGACGCGTTTCCACGATCTCGCGCGGATCGAACCGGGCCGCGGGGGCCGGGCCATCGTCAGCATCTTCCGTTGCCGCGCGGGCGACGGATCGCCCGTGACGATCCGCATGATGGAGCGCCATCCGCGCGGATCCCAGGCCTTCGTTCCGCTCGGGGGCGGCCCATGGCTGGTCGTGGTGGCCCCGCCCGGGGAGACCGTGGCGGCCGATGCCATCGAGGCCTTCGTCGCCCGCGGTGACCAGGGCATCAATATCGCCCCGGGCGTCTGGCACCATCCGTTGATCCCGTCCGCCGTGGAGCGGGACTTCCTCGTCATCGACCGGGATGGCGAGGGCGAAAACTGCGACGTGATCGAGCTGTCCGTCGAGCGGGTGCTCGACACCGGCCCGTAGCGCACCGCCCTGCGCGGTTTCGCGCGAGGCCTGGCGCCGGCCCGCGGCCGCCGGTCAGCCGTCTCCCTGGCGCAGCCGCCGGGCGACCGTGTCCGCGACCCGGATCGCCAGCGCGACGATCGTCAGCGTGGGATTCGCATGCCCGGCGGTGGGAAACACCGCGCTGCTCGCGACATACAGGTTGCGAATCCCGTGGACCCGGCACTGGGGATCGACGACACCATCGCGCGGCGATGCGGACATGCGCGCGGTGCCGGCCGGATGATGGGTGGACATCTGCGTGACCAGCGCGACGCCATCGCGGCGCTCGGAGCGCAGTTCCCCGATGCCCGCGCGCGACAGGCCGGCGGCGAGCAACTCGATGCTGCGACCGGCGCTTCTCTGGTCGATCGCGTTCCAGCGAAATCGCACGCGAGGCCGGGGGACACCGAGGGCGTCGCGCTCGCGGCCCAGCGTGATGCGGTTGTCGGGGTCGGGCGCCTGCTCGCACAGGAGGAATACGTCGAGCCCGTCGAAGCGCGACCGCCAGTCCTTCGCCTCGCTCCAGCCGCCGTGGTCGATATCGAAGGCGGGCCGGAACGCGCGGCGGTAGCGCGTGTGGTGGAAGAGCACGTCGTCGAGGCCGCCGGCGATCCGTCCCAGCCGCCGCAGTCGATCGGCCGCGCCCAGGGCCGGGCCGGAGCCGCGCAGGGCGGCGCGAAGCTCGTGCAGGGCGTGGCGCGCGGGCGAGCGCCAGGTCACCCCCCGCCCGAAGGGGCGCTGGATTCGCCGGCGCAGCGAGCGTCGCGGCCGCGGCAGCAGCAGCACGGCGGCCGACAGCAGCCCCTCGCGATCGCGCAGCTGCGGCGCGAGCCCGAACGTGGGAAGCCCCCACGCGCCGTCGATGCGGCGGATGTCGTATGCGCCCGCGCCCGATGGCAGGCCACCGTCGAGGCCCGGCGCCCGCAGGGTGCCCGCGTCGATGATCTGGTGGTCCATCAGGAACCGGCCGACATGGCCGTGCGCATTGCCCAGGCCCGCGGCGACCACCTCGTTCGAGGCGAGGAGCAGGCGGGGCACTTCGAAGCCGCCCTGGGCGAGGACGACCTCACGGGCGCGAACCCTGAACTCGCCGCCGCCCGGGCAGCGAACCCGTATCGCGGTGACGGCATCGGCCTGCGGACCGGTCTCGAGCGCGACCGCGCACGAATTGACCAGGCAGCGCAGGTTCCGGGCGGCCTCGATCGCCTGGCGGGCCTCGCCGGTGAATGCATCCTGGGGCGCGAAGAGAAAGAGGCCGGGCTCGATGTCGTCCGCGAACCGGAAGCCCGCGGGCCCGGCCTGCGACCATGCCGCCGGATCGAACCGGCCCTGCGGGCAACCCATGCGCTTCATCGCCCGCGCGATGTACGGCGCGAGGGTCGTCTCGTCGATCGGCCAGCCGCTGTGGGGCAGCCAGTGCCGGGCGCGATAGTCGATCGGATCGAGCAGCGCGAGGCGAGCCCACGTACGACCCTCGATCTCGATGCACCAGTGCCGGGCCGTGCCGCCGAAACCCGAGCCGCGCAGGCCGGCGATGCCCGGGTAGAGGTCGGGTCCGGGATCGGGGTCCGGCTCGGACGCGAACAGTTCCCGGCCGCTGGAGCCGGGACCGAGTTCGCCCGCCTCGAGGAGCACGACATCCAGCCCACGTTCTCCCAGTTCCATCGCGAGGGTCAGGCCCGCCGGGCCGGCGCCGACGATGCACACGTCGGCATCGAGCACGCTGCCGGCGGGAACGCCTCGTCCGTCGTCGATCATGGCGGGGCGGGCCTTCGATGGGGCGGTCCGGACGAAGGAACCCCGGCTCGGCCTCAGTCGGCCGGGGCGAGCAGGCAGTGCGCGCGGGCCACCGCGATGGGAACGTCGGGGCGTCGCTGCCACAGGCGCACCTGCACGAGCGCCACGCGGTTGCCGCGGCGCACGACGTCGCAGGCGGCGAACGTCTCTTCCGGGCGGCCGCCGCGCAGGTAGTCGAGCGCGAAGTCGATGCCCTTGGGCAGCTTCTCCCCGCGCAGGGTCTGGTTGAGGTGCAGGATTGCGGCCGTCTCGGCGAATCCCGCCACGACGCCCCCGTGCAGGGCGGGCAGGGTGGGGTTGCCGACCAGCTTCGGATGAAAGGGCAGGCGGAAGACGGGCGCCACGGGGTCGGGGGCCACGCGAATGCCGAGATAGTCGAGATAGGGGATGGCCCCCGGAGGCATGGCGGGCTCGCTCGCCGCCGGCGCGCGCCAGTCCGACGGCCCCGCCTGGTCGCGGCCGCCGGCCGCCGTGCCGGCGGCCGCGGCATCCGGTGGCTGCGCCGCCTGCGCATGGGACGCCCCCGCCCCCGGCACCGGGCGCGGCCCGGAAGGGGTCGACAGCATGAAGGCGGCCTGGACGGCCGCCACCGGTTCGTCCCGGTCCTCCTGCCAGACCTCCGCGCGGACGAAGGCGACGCTCCGGGTGAGGCGGTAGCAGTGCGCGTCGCAATGGGTCTCGAGCGAGGGCGAGGCGGGGCGCAGGTAGTCGATCCGCAGGTCGAGGGTGGCGTAGGTGACGTGGGTGTCGAGCGCCGCCCCCACCGCGAGGCCGCAGCAGGAATCCGCGAGCACGGTGATGGCCCCGGGGTGCATCAGGTTGCGCGCGGGATCGCCCATCCATTGCGGGCGCGGCGGCATCGACATGGAGCCCCGGTTTTTCTCCAGGCGGGTCACCACGAGCCCGATGTCCTGCATGTGGGGCGTGCCCTGGACGAAGTTCCTGACGAGGGTGTCGAGATGGTCGGACATGATGTGTCGGGGAAGGCGGCCGGGGCACCCGGCAACGGATCGGGGCCGATCATCGAGTGTAGCGCGGGCATGGAGGGGTGCGCCTGCACGGACGCGCCCGCGGCCGTAACATCGGGGCATGCCCGCACGTCATGGAAGCCTTCGCATGGAACCCGTCTTCCGGATCGATTTCGTCTCCGATGTCTCCTGTCCCTGGTGCGCGATCGGCCTGGGCTCGCTCGAGATCGCGCTCGAGCGCCTGCTCGGCGAACTGGATGCGCGCATCCACTTCCAGCCGTTCGAGCTCAATCCACGGATGGGGCCGCTGGGGCAGGACATCGCCGAGCACCTCACGCAGAAGTACGGTTCCTCGCCGCAGCAGCAGGCGGCGACCCGCGAGATGATCCGCCAGCGCGGGGCCGAGGTCGGCTTCGAGTTCCGCCCGCAGGGGCGCGACCGCATCTACAACACCTTCGATGCCCATCGCCTGCTGCACTGGGCGCACGAGGAAGGGCGGCCCGACGGCGGCGTCGATGCGCCGGGACAGCAGCGCCTGCTGAAGAAGGCGCTGTTCGTCGCGTATTTCACCGAGGGTCGCAGCCCCGCTTCGCACGAGGTGCTGGTGGACGCGGCGCAAGCTGCCGGGCTGGATGCCGATCGCGCCCGCGAGGTGCTGTCCTCGGGCGAGTACGTCGGGCAGGTGCGCGAGCGCGAGGAATTCTGGCGCGAGCGCGACATCCACGCGGTGCCGGCCATCGTCATCGACGACACGCACCTGGTCTCCGGCGGACAGCCTCCGGAGGTGTTCGAACGCATCCTGCGCAAGCTTGCCGAGCGGCGGCGGGAAGCCGGGTCCGACGCATGAGGCACCTCGTGGCCGCCGACACCGGCGGCACCTTTACTGACAGCGCCGTCCACGACACGCGCGACGGCACGAGGCGCGTCATCCATGCACTGATCCAGCGGCGGGGCGGACGGACCGCGGCGCGCCGTGGGTGGGGCCGGCAAAACCTCGGCCGGACGACGGCGGGCGGCTAGTCGGCGGGCGCCGCGTCGACCGCGGCGGGGGCCGCGGTGCCCTCCGTGCCGGAATTCGCCGCGCCCCGTTCGCCGGGGGCTCCCCGTTCTTCGCCCGTCCGGCCCGCCGCCACTTCGTCGCCCGGCTGCGTGATGAAGCCGAGCTTCTGCACACCCGCTCGCTGCGCCGCCGCCATCACCTGGAGCACCGACTCGTACTCGGCCTTGCGGTCGCCGCGGATGTGCAGTTCCGGTTGCGGATCCTGGCGAGCCGCCTCCTCGAGACGCACCCGCAGCACGTCGGCATCGATCGGCTCGTTGTTCCAGAACACCTGGGCCTGCGCATCGACCGAGATGGTGATCCTGTCGGGCTCCTCGAGGTTGCGCTCGGCGCTCGCGCGCGGCAGGTCGATCGCCACGCGCTGGGTGAGGACCGGCATCGTGATCATGAAGATGATCAGCATGACGAGCATGATGTCGATCAGCGGGACCATGTTGATCTCGCTGACCTCGCCGTCCTCGTCCTCGAAATCGCTGACGGAAATTCCCATGCTAGCCCTCCGCCGCCGCGAATGCCGAGGGCGAATCCTTGTCCTTCCTGCCGGCCGGGCCGGTCCGGCCCACGGCGTGCAGCGTGCCGCCATGGCTTGCGCCGGCGACCCGCCCCTCGCGCGTTGCGTCGAGCGAATCGCCGGTCAGGAAATAGCCGCTGAGCTGCCGGGCGAAGCGCCGCAGCTGGCTGCCGAGCGCGCGATTGGCGCGGCTGAGCGCGTTGTAGCCGAGCACCGCCGGAATCGCGACCGCGAGGCCGAAGGCGGTCATGATGAGTGCCTCGCCGACGGGCCCTGCGACCTGGTCGATGCTTGCCTGCTGCGCGACGCCGATGCCGAGCAGCGCGTGGTAGATCCCCCAGACGGTGCCGAGAAGCCCCACGAAGGGCGCCGTCGATCCGATCGACGCGAGCACCGAAAGGCCGGAACGCAGTCGTTCACTGCTGTCGTCGATCGATCCGCGCAGCGCTTCCGTCACCCACTCGGCGAGGCTCAGCTGCCCGTGGAGTTCCTTGCTGTTGGCCTCGTGGTGTGCGACGGCGGCGTGTCCCTCGAGCGCGAGCTGGAGGAAGGGATTGAGCGCCGGCGGCGGCGCGCCGCGCACCTGCAGCGCGCGCAGGCCCTCCTCGAAGCTGCGCGTGTGCCAGAAGGCGTTGGCGGCGCGCGCCGCGCGGCGCAGGCGCAGCAGGCGCCAGGCGCGTGTCACGATCAGCCACCAGGTCACGATGGACATCAGCAGCAGGATGATGGCGACCGACTTGATCACCAGGTCTCCCTGGTTCCAAAGGGTCGCCAGGCCGTAGGGGGAAGTGCTTGTCAGCTCCATCGCATGTCTTCCTGGAAGTCCTGGATCCGGTGATTGATAAGGGCCCGGCCGCGGCTCACGACCGCAGCGAGAAGATCACGGGCAGCTCGTAGCGGTACGGAATCGGCTCGTCGCCCCGCTTCGCGGGAACGAACTTCCAGCGCCGCACCGCTTCGAGCGCCGCCTCGTCGAGGGCCGCGTAGCCGCTCGTCTGCTTGACCTTGATCTCGCCCACGCGTCCATTCGGCAGTATGAGCACTTCGAGCACCACGCGGCCCTCCTCGCCGAGCCGCCGCGAGCGGGTCGGATAGACCGGTGCCGGATTGTTCAGGTGGGCGGCATCGGAGATCGGCGGCGCGACCGGCGGGGCCGGCGTCGGCGCCGGAGCGGGGGCCGGCGGTGCGGGCGAGGGCGCCGCCGCGACCGGGGGCGGCGCGGGCTGGGGCGGCGCGGGCGCCGGGGCGGGCTCCTGTGCGACCGGCGGCTCCTCGGGTACCGTCACGGAACGTTCGGTCGGCGGCGCCTTCACGGGCGGTGCCCGCTCGGGCTTCGGCCTGGGCCTGGGCTTCGGCTTGGGCTCAGGCTTCGGCTCCGGCTTCGGCGGAGGAGGCGGCGCGGGCTCCGGCTCCGGTTTCGGGGGCGGGGGCGGCGGCACCACCTCGGGATCCGCCTTCGGCATTTCCCGAGGCGGCGGGGCGGGCGGGGGCGTCGGCGCGGGCGGCGCTTCGGCCAGTTTGCGCGACGCTTCGGCGACCAGTACCCCGGTGATGGCCGGCGGCGTGATCACCGGCTCAGGTTCCACGACACCGAGGCCGCGCAGCGCCGCCACGCCGGCGACTGCATGCAGCACCAGCACCGCGAAGGCGGCGGGAATGCCGTCGCGCCACCGCGTGCGCCGCGACCCCGCCGCCCACGCGGGGCGGCGCTCGAAGGCGGGTCGGGGCGAATCATCGCCGTACGGACCGGGAACCGGCGAAGTTTGCGCAGTGTCTGTAGGCACGGTGGGCCCCGCGGGCTGTCGCGCGGGGAGGAGCAGGAGCGGTAGATGAGATCGATTCGCATTCTATACGAATCGACCGGGCCCGGGAAAGGCGAATGGGGACCGTGCGGCGCCGGCCGACGGCGACACGTCGACGCGCAAGGCGTGCAAAAAAGAAAAAGGGGCTGGCAGCGCTGCCAACCCCTCGATGTCTGGTAGGTCGTGGCGGATTCGAACCGCCGACCAACGGATTAAAAGTCCGCTGCTCTACCAGCTGAGCTAACGACCCGTCCTTCGCGCACTGGAAAGATTCCCGAATGCGAAGCTCATCAGTATAGCGCGCGCGGCCGGTCGAGGCAACGCTCCGACCGTCCGACCGGGCATCCGGCGAGGGTCTCGCCCGGCGTTCAGGCGGTGTCCAGCGCCGCGAACATCCTCTCGGTGCGCCACGCCTGGTAGCGCACGCCCAGGACGCCACCGGCGACGATCGACGCGAGCGCGAGCATCGATCCCAGCGAGAGGGTCGAAACGCCCGTGATGCCCTGGCCGATGGTGCAGCCGAGCGCGGTCACCCCGCCGATGCCCATCAGCGCGCCCCCGACCAGATGGTTCGCGGTGTCCTCGACGCTTCCGAATCCCTCCCAGTAGAACTCGCGCGCGAGGACCGAGTGGATGAAGGCGCCCGTGATCACGCCGAGCGTCGCCGCGATGCCCACCGTCACCGTCCTGCTCGCGTCGCTCCAGAACATGAGGAGTTCCAGCGTGTAGGCAAGCGGCGCCACGAAGGTGAACGACTCCGGGCGGCCCGAGTTGGTCCGCACGAAGGCTTCCTCGAGGGTGACGGGATTCTCCTCGACATGGCCGACATGGCCGCTGACGTACCACAGCGCGACGACCGCCAGGCCGGTACCGAAGCCGCCCAGCAGCAGCTCGGGGCGCCGGAACTCCCGGTCCTTGAGGGCGAAGCCGACCAGCGCCAGCCCGAACGCGGCGCCCAGGCCGAGGCGCAGCGCCGGTCCGCCCCCGAGCAGCGACGGCAGGTCCTGTCCGGGCGACAGCTCGATCGCCACGGGATCCAGCACGCCGGCACGGAACACCCCGAAGATGCCCTTGAGGGTCATGTAGGCGGCCAGTCCCAGCACGATGAACACGACGAGGCTCTTCAGCGACCCTCCGCCGATGCGCAGGAGCGTCTTGCTGCCGCAGCCCGAGGCGAGCACCATGCCGAACCCGAAGAGGAGCCCGCCGACGATGTGCGAGAGCCAGATCATCCGCGGGACCGTGTACATCGCGGCGCCGAGGTCCACCAGCCCGGCCGCGGCGAGCGCCTGCGTGCCGAGGACGGCGACACCGATGGCGCAGATCCACATGCGCATGCGGATCCAGTCGCCCATGTTCACGATGTCGGCGATCGCGCCCATCGTGCAGAAGCGCGAGCGCGTCATGGCGACGCCCAGCGCGACCGCGATCCCGAAGGTGAGCCAGACCACGCGGTCGCCGAGCGCCGCGAACTCGATCTCGGACATCATCGCGGATGGCCCCGAGGGTGCCGGGACGCCGGGCGCCTAGCGCAGGGCGGCCAGGCGGTCGCGCGCCGCCTGCGCCGCGGGGGCCGAGGGATACCGTTCGAGCAGGGTCTGGAGGGTCTGGCGGCCCGCCGCCTTCTTGCCGCTCTCTATCTGCGCATAGGCCTGGTTGAGCATCGCGTCCGGCGCCCGGGGGCTCTCCGGATGCTTCGCGACCAGGTTCGCGTGCGTCTCGATGGCCGCGGCGTAGTCCTTGAGGGCGAACTGGCTGCTGCCGAGCCAGAAGGTGGCGCTCGGCACGTACGGGCTGTCGGGGTACTGTGCGAGGAACGCCTCGAAGGCGCCGCGGGCGGCATTGAAGTCGCCGCTGCGGAACAGCGCCAGCGCGGACTCGAAGGCGCGGCGTTCGGCCTGGTCGACGGTCACCGTCTTGCCGTCGATCGTCACCTCGATCGGTTCGAGGCGCTTGAGGCGCGAATCGATGCTGTTCGCGAGCTCGCGCTGCTGTTTCTGGGTCTTGGCGATGGTGTTCGCCTGGACCTCGATCTGGCCGCGCAGGGAAGCGATCTCCTGGCGCATCGCGTCGATCTGGCTCTGCAGCTGGAGCTGGCCGTGCGAGACCTGCTCGAGACGCGAGAGACGGGCCTCGAAGTCGTTGGCGAGCTGGTCGACCCGGGCGCGCAGCTCGAGGATGGCCTTGCGGGCGCCGTCGTCCTGGAACAGGGCATGGGCGGGCATGCTGCCGAGCATGAGCAGGGCGACGAGCAGGGCACGCCCCGTGGTGGCGGCGGAGGGAAGGATCGTTCGGCTCATGGCGCTCCTGCCAGCGACCGCGGCCGGCTGCCGCTGCGGGCGCCGGCCGTCGGCACTGCTCCTGTTACTGGTAGACGATGTCCGCGCGGCGGTTCTCCGCATGGGAGGCCTCGTCGTTTCCGAGGGCGCGCGGGCGTTCCTCACCGAAGCTTACCGCTTCCATCTGCTGGTCGCTCACGCCCAGCACCGCGAGGGCCCGGCGCACGGCCTCGGCCCGCTTCTGGCCGAGCGCGAGGTTGTACTCGCGGCTGCCGCGCTCGTCGGTATTGCCCTGGATGACGATGCGGCGATTGCGGTTCGTCGTCAGGTAGCGGGCGTGCGCCTCGATGATCGGGCGGTACTCGTCCTCGACCACGAAGCTGTCGAACGCGAAGTAGATGCTCCGCTTGGCGAGGATGCCCTGGGGATCGTTGAGCGGGTCCTGCGCCTGGTCGCCGGCATCGATCTGCTGGACGGCACGGCTGGAGTCGCCGATCCCGCCCGCGCCGGCGCCGGCGCCGGTCTCGCGCGATTCGATGGTGGCATCCTGGCTTTCGTCGAGCTCGACGCTGGAGCCGCAGCCGGCCAGGGCGGCGCACAGGAGAAGGGTCCAGAGGGTCCGTGTACGGTTCATTGAGGGATTCTCCAATCGGGATCCAGTTGCGGTTGCTAGCCGGATGTGGTCGGGAGGAAGGACGTCAGGGGCCGAACGGGCCCCAGGTCGGTTCGCGGATGTCCCCGGTGTCGGAGCTCATCCGCTGCTTCACGCGGCCGTCGACGGACGCGGCCATCAGCATGTCGCGCCCGTTCGCGCGCGTGGCGTACATGACCCACAGGCCGTTGGGCGCGAAGCTCGGGGATTCTTCCTGGCCACCGTCGGACAGGCGGGTCTCGGCCCCGCTGGCGAGGTCCTTGATCATGATGTAGAACCCGCCGTCGCGACGAGTGACGAAGGCGAGCTTGCGGCCGTCCGGCGACACGCGCGGGCTGACGTTGTAGTTGCCCTCGAACGTCACCCGGCTGACCTGGCCGCCATCGACCGCCACGCGATAGATCTGCGGCGAGCCCCCGCGGTCGGACGTGAAGTAGATGTACTTGCCGTCGGGCGAATAGAAGGGCTCGGTGTCGATGCCGCTCGACGAGACCAGGCGACGGGGCTCGCCGCCGCCGTCCGAGGGAATCAGGTAGATCTGTGAGAGCCCGTCGCGGGTCAGCGCCACCGCGAGTGTCTTGCCGTCGGGCGACCATGCGGGCGCGCTGTTGCTGCCCTTGAAGTTCGCGACCGCCTTGCGCTGGCCGGTGCTAAGGGTGTGCACGTACACCACCGGCTTCTTCGATTCGAAGGAGACGTAGGCGAGCCGACTGCCGTCCGGTGCCCAGGACGGTGAGATGATGGGCTCGGGCGAGGTGAGCGAGGTCTGCTCGTTGCGCCCGTCCCAGTCGGCGATCTTGAGCCGGTAGCGCCCGCCCTGCCGCGTGATGAACGCGATGCGCGTGGAGAAGATGCCCTTCTGGCCGGTGAGCTTCTCGAAGATGAAGTCCGCGGCCCGGTGTCCCGCATAGCGCAGGTCGTTCGCGCCGGCGACGATCGACTCGCCGCCGAGGCTGCGCTGGCGCACGGTGTCCGAGAGGCGGTAGCGCACGTCGTAGCGGCCGTCCGCGAGCCGGCTGTACGAGCCGCCGACGACGGAGTCGGCGCCCTGCGAGCGCAGCGTGGCGAAGTCCGGCGTGGCGCTGTCCGAGATGACGGCGTTCGTCTCGATGATGCGGAACAGGCCGCTGGCGGCCAGGTCGTTGCGGATCACCGCCGCGATGTCCTCGGGCAGCTGGCCCTCGCCCGCGAAGCTGCCGATCGCGATCGGGTATTGGGTAGCGCCGACGCCGGAGACGTCGAGCCGCATCTCCTGCGCCTGCGCCCATGCGGTTGCGCCGGCCAGGATGAACGCCGCGGCGCATCGGGAAAGAACACGGGTGCGGTTCATGATTCGGCGATCGGTCATTGCTCGGGTCGTCGGAACGGGAACGACGCGCCCGCCACGACGCGCGACGGACGGAGGGAGAGAGAGTTGCGGGGATTATAGCGGACGCCCCGGGCCCCGACGGGCCGCCCCGTCCGTCGCGACGTCGCACGCGCTCAGTTGTCCCGCGGGCCACGGAGGATCACGAGGCTCGAGGGACAGGTGCCGTCGGCCTGGCGCGGGAGGGGGCTGGCGCGCTGGATGCCCCGCTCGGCCGCCGCGTCCCAGTCGGGATGGCCGCTCGACTGGCGCAGCGTCACCGATGCGACCGTGCAGTCGGCGTTCAGGCGCACCGCGAACTCCGCCTTGGGATTGCCGGTCAGTCCCGCAGGGATGACGTAGTGCGTCGCGTTGCGGATCGCGGCCGCCACCCTGGCCTGGTAGCCGGCGTCCATGCCGGTGCCGCCGGCGGAGGCGCGCGCGCCGCTGGCACCGCCGGCGGGCGCGCCGCCCGGGGCCCCGGTCTCGCTGCCGGCGGCCGCCTGCCGCAGGCTCTCGAGGTAGGCCGCGCGCTGGCGTTCGGCCTCCTCCCGCTCGCGACGGGCCTGCTCGGCCGCCTTGCGCTTCTGCTCCTCGGCGAGCTTGCGCTTGCGCTCCTCGTCGGCCTTGCGCTTCCGCTCCTC
>Ga0079224_100006277_pt1 | contig 15737 bp, 13 predicted proteins | sample Stecom2015_FD_80414 | JGI IMG/M metagenome (GOLD analysis project Ga0079224, IMG submission 80414) | Agricultural soil microbial communities from Utah to study Nitrogen management - Steer compost 2015 | ecosystem: Environmental > Terrestrial > Soil > Agricultural land | place: USA: Utah...
AGCAGGGTGAGGAAGAGGAGGAAGAGCCGCTCCGAGTCGGTGGTGCTGGTCACCGACGCGAGCAGCTCCGGCCGGATGCGCGCCTCGATGGTCGCCTGATGCTGCCGGAAGTCGGTGAGGGTCCCGTTGTGCATGAAGACCCAGCGGCCGCGGACGAAGGGGTGGACGTTGGCCATGTTGATGGCGCCCACGCTCGCTTGGCGCACGTGGGCGAGCAGCAGGCGCGTGGGGCCGGGATCCGCAGCGGTGATGAAGTGCGCGTCGGCATGCGCCGGATCGAGCCGGCGCACCACCTGCGGCAGGCCGCCATCGAAGGTGGCGATTCCCCATCCATCGGGGTGCTCGCGGGACTGGACGCGCAGGCAGTTGGGCGCGGTCAGCAGGGCGTCGCGGACATCGACGGGCGCGTGGGTGCGGATGGCGTAGAGGCGGCACACGGGACGGCTCCTGATGGGAGTGAAGCGCGCCGCGTGGCTGGCGGCGGACGGACTGTCAGCGCCCGAAGCGTGAGGAGGCCCCGGGCGGCGGTCAAGCGGCCCGGCAGCCGGTCCCTTCGGGGGCACGGTGAACCGGGCGACCGCCCTTGAACACCTCGGACACGTGGTTGATGCCCAGGTGGTAGGGCAGGTGGGTCACGTCCGGGCAGCTGAAGATCACCAGGTCCGCCGGCCCGTCCTGGCGGATGCGCCCCAGCGCCTCCTGGCGCAGCGCCTTGGCCGCGCCCAGGGTGGCGGCCCGGTAGGCCTCGAAGGCCGTCAGGCCGTTGAGCAGGCAGGCCAGCCCCAGGGTGAGGGCCAGGTTCTCGCTCATGGCCGAGCCGGGGTTCACGTTGGTTCCCAGGGCCAACTCCACCCCGGCCTCGATCAGCGCGCGGCCCGGAGCCGCCGGCGTCTGGCGCAGGAAGAGGGTGGACGCGGGAACCAGGATGGCGACCACGCCCGCTTCGGCCATGGCGCGCATCCCTCCCGCGTCGATGTGCTCCAGGTGGTCCGCGCTGGACGCCTTCAGCTCCGCTGCCAGACGGCTCGCCCCTGCCTGCGACATCTGATCCGCGTGCAGTCGTGGGGTGAGGCCGTGCGCGAGCCCCGCCTCGAGAATCCTGCGACCCTCCTCGAGCGTGAAGGCGCCCTGTTCGATGAAGACGTCACAGAAGACCGCCAGGTTCTCCGCCGCAGCCGCCGGGATGATCTCCTTCACGCAGAGCTCCACGTAGGCCTCCCGGCGATCGGCGTACTCCGGAGGGATGGCGTGGGCGCAGAGGAGGCTGGGCACCAGGGTGATCGGCTGCATCCCGTTGAGGGTGCGGATGGCCCGCAGCATCTTGAGCTCGTCTTCGAGGTTGAGCCCGTAGCCGCTCTTCGCTTCGGCGGTGGTGATGCCGAAGGAACACATCCGCTCCAGGCGGGGCAGGGCGAGCTCGACCAGTTGCGCTTCACTCGCCGCCCGGACGGCCTTCATGGTGTTGGCGATGCCACCGCCCTCGCGCGCGATCTCGAGGTAGCTCGCGCCGCTGGCCCGCTGTTCGAACTCGCGGCTGCGATCCCCCGCGAAGACCACGTGGGTGTGCGGATCCACGAAGCCCGGACCCACGAAGCCGCCCTGTGCGTCGTGCACCACGGTCTCGGGCCCGATGCGATCCTGGGGCAATCCGGATTCGGGACCGACCCAGGCCACCCGGTCACCCACAAGGCCGATGGCGCCCTGGGCGATGCCCTCAGCATCCTCGAGGGTGTGGACACGGGAGGTGTTGCGGATGACGCGATCGAACATGGCAGGTCGTCCAGCTGGAGTCGGGCAGCGGCGTCGCTGCCGGAGAATGGGAGAGGGGACGCAACGCCTTCACCGTGAGCCGGCTTCATCCCGGCACAACGGGCCTCGGGACGCGGGCGCTTGAGGCCGCGTCGACCTCCCGGAGAAGGGAGCGCCGACGCGGGCCCTATTTTGCGGACTCAGTCGGCGATGCCGGGGATGCGGACCCCGCGCTCCTTGGCCACCGAGATCGCCTCCTCGTAACCCGCATCCGCGTGTCGCAACACGCCCATGGCCGGGTCGCTGGTGAGCACCCGCTCGATGCGGCGCGCGGCCTCGTCGGTCCCGTCCGCGACGATCACCTGACCGGCGTGGAGGCTGTAGCCCATGCCCACGCCTCCGCCGTGGTGGAAGGAGACCCAGCTCGCGCCGTTCACCGCGTTGACCAGGGCGTTGAGGATGGGCCAGTCGGCGACCGCGTCGGTGCCGTCCTTCATGGCCTCGGTCTCACGGTTGGGCGAGGCCACCGAGCCGCAGTCCAGGTGATCGCGGCCGATGACGATGGGCGCCTTCACCGCGCCGCTCTTGACCAGCTCGTTGAAGCGCAGCCCGGCCTTCACCCGCTCGCCATAGCCCAGCCAGCAGATGCGCGCCGGCAGCCCCTGGAAGGCGACCCGCTCGCCGGCGAGCTTCAGCCACCGCAGCAGCGACGCCTTCTCGGGGAAGAGCTCGGCGATGGCCTGATCGGTGACCTTGATGTCCTCGGGATCCCGGAGAGGGCCACCCAGCGGAACGGGCCCTGGCCCTCGCAGAAGAGCGGGCGGATATAGGCCGGGACGAAGCCGGGGAAGTCGAAGGCGTTTCCGACCCCTGCGGCCTGGGCGCCCGCGCGCAGGTTGTTGCCGTAGTCGAAGACGTGGCAGCCGGCCTTCTGGAAGTCGAGCATGGCCCGGACCTGATCGGCCATGGAGGCCTGGGCCCGCTTCACGTACGTCTTCGGATCCTGCTCCCGCAGTGCGTCCGCCTCTTCCAACGACAGGCCGGCGGGGATGTAGCCGCCGAGCGGATCGTGGGCGCTGGTCTGGTCGGTCACCAGATCCGGGCGCAGCCCACGGCGGTAGAGTTCGGGATAGACCTCCGCGGCGTTGCCGATGATGGCGATGGAGCGGGCCTGCCGCGCCTCCTGTGCCTCCCGCGCGAGGCGGAGCGCATGGTCGAGATCCTCTGCGACCACGTCCAGGTAGCGGGTCTCCACGCGGCGCTGCGCACGCGCCGGATCGACCTCGACGCCCAGGAAGACCGCGCCTGCCATGGTGGCGGCGAGCGGCTGGGCGCCGCCCATTCCGCCCAGTCCGCCGGAGAGGACCAGCCGACCGGTGAGGTCATCACTGCCGAAGTGGACCCGCCCGGCCTGCACGAAGGTTTCGTAGGTGCCCTGCAGGATCCCCTGGGTGCCGATGTAGATCCACGAGCCGGCCGTCATCTGGCCGTACATCATCAGGCCCCTCTGCTCGAGCTCGCGGAAGTGGTCCCAGTTGGCCCACTCACCCACCAGGTTGGAGTTGGCGATGAGCACCCGGGGGGCGTCCTTGTGGGTGCGGAGGATCCCCACCGGCTTGCCGGACTGGACCAGCAGCGTCTCCTCATCACCGAGTGACTTCAGCGAGGCCACGATCCGCTCGAAGTCCGGCCAGCTCCGCGCGGCCTTGCCGGTCCCGCCGTAGACCACCAGATCCTCGGGGCGCTCGGCCACCTCCGGATCGAGGTTGTTCATCAACATCCGCAGCGCGGCTTCCTGAACCCAGCCCTTGCACTCCAGCTGTGAACCCCTGGTGGCACGAACGACGCGAGACATGTGGGACGACTCCTCTTTTGCTGCGCGGTGAAGGCGGGCCACACTAGACGAACTGCTCATGAGGTGCGCGCCGATGTTCCAGACCCAGAGGGTCCCGCCTGGAGGGACGATCCGATGAGCCGCAGGAAGATCCGCGTGGTGGGCGCGATGCTCGAATCCACGCCCGGCAGCTACCTCATCACCCAGCGCAAGCCGAGCTCTTCGCTGCCCCTGCTGTGGGAGTTCCCCGGGGGGAGGGTGGAGGAGGGGGAGTCCGACGAGGTCGCCCTGGCGCGCGAGCTCGACGAGGACCTGGGCATCCGCATCCGCGTCACCCGTCAGGTCAACGTGATCCACCACGCCTACGACGATTACGACGTGGAGCTGGTGATCCTCGCCTGCCACCTGGTGGGGGACCCGGACGCGCTCGTGCATCGGGGCGTGCACGATCACCGCTGGGTGACAGTGGAGGAGTTGCCCAACTACCGGTTCCCGCCTGCCGACGCCCAGACGGTGGCGCGGCTCCTGGGGCTGTAGCGGGTGCGAACTGGTGCCCATCCGTCCGTTACCGAGGTGAGGGCAGTCGCTTCCCGCTTGACGCTCCACTCCCGGTGCACACCTTCGCCCGGACCCGATGCAACCGGGCCTGTGTCTCTGCAGGCCGTTTCGAGACAGGGGTCGGGAAGGTGGCGGCGTGGCGTCGGTCTCTCCGGAGAACCCCCCTCAGGGGGATAAGCAGCCAGAACGTGGGGGGCCCGCTCCCCGCCAACCGTTCCGGTTCGGCTCACCGCTGGGCTACGTGCTCCTGCTGGTGTTGGGCTTCTTCCTCTTCCGCAGCGTCTTCAACGACGCCGGGGTCCGGCAGGTCAGCTACAGCCAGTTCCGGGCGGCGGTCGAGCGGGGGGACTTCGCGCGGGTGGAGCTCGCCGAGTCCTGGGTGAAGGGCTACCTGGCCGCACCGCAGAGCGCGTCGGAGGTGGATGCGGAGACCGAGGTCGGCGAGCGCCGCGGACCGGTTGCTCCGGACCGCATCAACGCAAGCGCCCTGCCATGGCGCGCCTACCGGGTGGACTCGGACGAGGGGCTGCTGCCGCTGCTCGAGGAGCGGGGCATCCAGTACTCGGCGGTGCCCTCGTCGAACTTCACCGAGCTGCTGCTGATCTGGATCCTGCCGCTCGGCCTGCTCTTCCTCTTCTGGACCTTCATGATGCGCCGGATGAGCGGCGGGGCCATGGGGCAGGGGCCGCAATCGGTCATGTCCTTCGGCAAGACGCGGGCGAAGATCCGCCACGAGGCGGACACCGGCGTGGGCTTCGATGACGTGGCCGGCGTCGAGGAAGCGGTCGACGAGCTGCGCGAGATCGTCGAGTTCCTCAAGACACCGGAGAAGTTCCGGCGCCTGGGGGGGCGGATCCCCAAGGGCGTGCTGCTGGTGGGGCCGCCGGGAACCGGCAAGACCCTGTTGGCGCGGGCGGTGGCAGGCGAGGCGGGGGTGCCCTTCTTCAACCTCTCGGGCTCGGAGTTCGTGGAGATGTTCGTGGGCGTGGGGGCCGCGCGCGTCCGCGACCTCTTCTCCCAGGCGGCGGCCAAGGCCCCCTGCATCATCTTCATCGACGAGCTGGACGCCATCGGCAAGAGCCGCAACGCGGGCGTCGCCGGCGGGCATGACGAGCGCGAGCAGACCCTCAACCAGCTGCTGGCGGAGATGGATGGGTTCGATGGTCGCAGCGGCCTCATCATCATCGCGGCCACCAACCGGCCCGAGATCCTCGACAGCGCGCTGATGCGCCCCGGCCGATTCGATCGCCAGGTGCTGGTGGACCGTCCCGACAAGCGCGGACGCGAAGAGGTGCTCGCCATCCACGCCAAGAACGTGCGCCTCGATCCGGGCGTGGACCTCAAGGCCATCGCCGCGCGGACTCCGGGGTTTGCCGGAGCGGATCTGGCCAACGTCGTGAACGAGGCCGCGCTCCTGGCCGCCCGCCGCAACCGCGAGCAGGTGACCACCGCCGACTTCGAAGAGGCCATCGAGCGGGTGGTGGCCGGTCTGGAGAAGAAGAACCGGCGGATGAACGAGCGGGAGAAGGAGATCGTCGCCCACCACGAGTCCGGACATGCGGTGGTGGCGTGGATGCTCCCGCACGCCGAGCGGGTCTCCAAGGTCTCCATCATCCCGCGCGGGCTCGCGGCGCTGGGCTACACCATGAGCCTGCCGCTCGAGGACCGCTACCTGATGAGTCACGCCGAGCTGCGCGACAAGATGGCGGGGATGATGGGGGGCCGGGCCGCCGAGGAGCTGTTCATCGGGGAGATCTCCACCGGCGCCTCCAACGATCTGCGGCAGGCGACCGAGATCGCCCGCGCCATGGTCCGCGACTACGGCATGAGCACCCTGGGGCCGGTGGCGTTGGGGGAGGAGCGCTCGACCTTCCTGCGCTCGGCGGGGCTGCCGGAAGCGCGCAGCTACTCCGAGAGCACGGCGCGGCTGATCGACGAGGAGGTGGCGCGGCTGGTCGGGGAGGCGCTGGAGCGCGCCCGTCAGGTGCTCCGCGAGCACAAGGACCGGGTGCAGGCGGTCGCCGCGCGGCTGCTGAGCGTGGAGGTGGTCGACGAGGAGGAGCTGACCCGGCTGTTGGGGCCCAAGGTGGTGGCCCGCGATGAGGTCCACCCCGAGGCGCAGCAGTCCCTCTCCGCCCATCCCGCCCAGGAGACCGGATCCCGGGTGCCGGGGACCCATCACCTGAGCACCCTCGACGACGGGTGACCTCTGGCTGAAGACCCGGAAGGGGCCCCGCGTGGGCGTCTGGACCGCTCCCCCTGGCTGCCCGACCGCCCTGCGAACCGGCGGCCGGGGCCGCACACTCCGCAGGATGGATTCTGCGCGGCGCAGGCGTGGCCCTTAGGTTGACTGCAGTGACCCGCCCCAATCGTCACGACACCCGCGCCATTTCCAATGGTGGAAGTCGCGGAGGGAAGCGGGCGCTCGATGAAGAGGTGGCCTGATGGACCCGCGAATCGGAAAGACCTACCTGGCCCGCAAGGAGCTCTTCCACAAGGGCATCCAGGAGGGCCGTTTGACCGTCCAGGAGATCGAGCGGGCGCTGCCGCCTGGCAGCCTGACGCCTGCCGAGCGCTGGCTGCTCTATTACTCGCTGCGCGCCGCGCGGGTGGAGATCCTCGACGAGGTGACCGGTGAGGTCGACACCGGGATCTCCCTCCAGTCCGAAGGCTCCCCTCCGTGAGCGGGGACGTTGAAGCCGTGACGCTGCGGCCGGCGGGCGGCTGAACCCGGACCGCCGGGCGCCCACCCATCGGGCGGCTCGCTGCGGAGGGCGGCCTGTCTGCGTTTGACTCGCGGAGGGCCGGGGCTAGGTTGGCGGGCAGGTGCCATGACCGACTCGTTCGATGCCGATGACACCGGGGTCCGCCCCCGGACTCCGGAACCCGCTTCCGCCGCCTTCAAGTCCCTGGAGGAGGAGCTCGCCCAGACCCGGGAGCGGGCCAACCGCCTGGCTCAGGCCTACCGTGCGCTCGAGGCTGAGCAGGAGGCCTTCCGCCAGCGGCTGGAGCGGGAACACGCCCGGACCCTGGAGGTCGATCGCGGCGTGGCGTTCTCCATCGTCATCGAGGCGCTGGACGAGCTGGATCGGGCCCTGGGGGCCGGGCCTCCCGACGATCCGCTGACCCGCGGCGTCCAGATGGTCCGGGACGGGATGCTCCGTCGCCTGGCCGAAGCCGGGGTGGAGCGCCTCACCCTGGTCGGCACCCCCTTCGACCCCCACCTGGCCGAGGCCGTGGAGACGGTGTGGACCCCTGAGCCCCAGCAGGACGGACGGGTCGTGGAGGAGCTGCGCCCGGCCTACGCCCGCCAGGAGCGGGTGATCCGACCCGCGCGGGTGAAGGTCGGACGGCACACGCCCCCGGCCGTGGCCTGACGCGCCCGGGGGGGCCGGTGCGCCCCCGAATCCCGAAGGCGCCCATGCGCGGCCGTCCGCATGGGGGTTTCCGCCCGCGCGTGGACGTGGTGGAACATGGGCGGCCCCGGGGTCGTTCTCCTGCGGATGGGGGCTTGGCTGGAGGCCGGATTGCGCGCGTGGTGGTTGGCAACACTGATGGCTGGAACCCTGTTCGCCTGGGAGGCCCGGGCGCAGGCCTCCGCGGATCCGGTGGGCAAGTGGATCGCCGAGCGCGCCGCCGACTGGCGTGAGTGGGCCGAGCCCTCCCGCCGTCCGGAGGCTCCGCTCTGGCGTGAGCGGCCCGAGGATCACGCGCCCCTGGCCGCGTTCGTTCCGCCCACCAGCCTCGCGCCGCTGATCCAGGAGGTCCGCGCCGGGGTGGTGAACATCCACACCCTGGCGACCAGCGGGAGCGGCGCCGCGGCCCGGACCACCAGCAACTCGGGCAGCGGCTTCATCATCAGCGCCGATGGACACGTGGTGACCAACGATCACGTGGTGGCCCGGGCCACGGCGATCCAGGTGCGCCTCGCCGATGGCCGCCAGTTTCCCGCCGAGGTGGTGGGCCGGGATCCCGCGACCGACGTGGCCCTGCTCCGCCTCCGGGGCGCCTCACGCGCCAAGCTCCCGGTGACGTGGCTCGGCGACTCCGACGTGCTCGAGCAGGGAGATTGGGTCGTCGCCATCGGCAACCCCTTCGGCCTCGATCACTCGGTCTCCCACGGCCTCATCTCGGCCAAGGAGCGGGTGATCGGCATGGGGATGTTCGACGACTTCATCCAGACCGACGCGCTCATCAACCCCGGCAACTCGGGCGGCCCCCTCTTCAACATGCAGGGGGAGGTGGTGGGGGTGACCACCGCCATCGTGAGTCAGGGCCAGGGGATCGGCTTCGCGGTGCCCATCAACATGGTCAAGGATCTGCTCCCCAACCTGCGGGAGAACGGGCGGCTGGAGCGCGGCTGGCTGGGTGTCACCATCGCCGACGTGGAACCGGCAGGGGAGGGGACCAAGGTCACCGTGGTGCGCGAGGTCTTCGCCGACGGACCGGCCCATCAGGCGGGCCTGCAGACCGGGGATCGGGTGGTGGCGGTGAACGGGCGCGCGGTGGAGTCCTACCTGCAGCTCATGCGGCGGGTGGCGATCCTCGCCCCCGGCACCGAGACCTCCTTCACCGTGCAGCGGGGCGCCGACACCCTGGAGCTTGCCGTGCGTCTGGGGGAGCGTCCGGCGGAGAGTCTGGGCATCCTCTCCGAGGAGTCCCTGCACATCATGGGGATGGTCCTGCGGCCCCTGGATGCGGACACCGCCAACGCCCGGGGACACGCGGGCCGCAAGGGGCTGCTGGTGGCAGGGCTGGTTCCCCGCGGACAGGCGCAGCGCGCCGGCATCGAGGTGGGGGATCTCCTGGTGGAGGTCGGCCGTCAGCCGGTGAAGGACGCCGAGAGCCTCAAGAAGGTCCTCTCCCGGGTGAACCCCGCCACGCCACTGCTGCTCAAGGTCCTCCGCGGCGAGGACGAGCAGTACCTGGCCATCGAGTCCGGCTGAGGCCTTTCAGCGGCGGACCCAGGCCACCATGGCCTCACCGCTGCGCACGTGCGTCACCCGGACGCCCAGGGCCTTCACCTCGACCCCCTGGACCGGCTTGCCACCCCGCTTGGGAAGGGTCCACACCTGCTCGGGCGTGAAGATCAGCTCGAGCTGCACCTCGCCGTTGCGGAACATGCGCTCGAAGCGGCGCTGATCGAAGCCCTGGGTGGTCCGCCCCTCCAACTTCACCAACCGCATGGTGGGAAGGCCCTGGGCGTTCAGCCGCTTGGGCCGGCCGGTGGTCAGCGCATAGCCGTAGGCCCCGAAGATCGGGGTGAGCTGCAGGGTCAGGTCGCCGGAATCCGGATCGTAGGCCTCCGCCTGCAACAGGCTGCGCACGTCATCCACCAACATCGCGTAGCGCTTGCCGTTCGCCTGCCGGCGGAAGGTGGCCGCGTTGGCTTCACAGGTCTTCTGCGTTTCCGGGTCTTCGCACCGACCCACATAGCGCTCGAGGAAGGGTCCCAGGCCCCCCAGCGGCTCGCTCTTCGACTTGAGGGCGTCGAAGTCAGCGGACTGGGCCCAGGCGGAGAGGGGAAGCAGCAGCAGGACCGGAAGCAGACGGGAGAGATGCACGGTGTGGAGATCCTCGTTCAGCGTGGGGTCAGTGGCCGAGCGGCCGAGCAGGCCCAGCTTCGCACGCGAACGGAGGATTCCGAACCCATGAAGCAGGTGTGATGGGGTGATTATTTGCCTACATCTGGCGACAAGGTAAGACATGAGTGTACACCCCGTGCCCCGGAGGCCGCCGCCTTGAGAGATCGCCGCTCCCACCTTCGCTTCGACAAGGTCTTCCCGGTCTACGTGACCACCGATGATGGGATGACCCGGGGGATCGCCCGCAACATCAGCGCGACCGGGCTGTTCGTGGAGACCCGGGAGGTCGTTCCGCTCGGCGGTCAGCTGCGGGTCACCTTCGCCGGAGAGGACGGCACCGAGATGACCTGCAAGTGCGAGGTCCGCTACCAGGTGGCGGTCCACTTCGGAAAGCGCAAGCAGGATCAGGCGCATCGCGAGGGCCACTCACGCGGCATCGGCCTGCGGATCGTGAGCTACGAGCTCCACGACAACACCACGCTCTTCGGCGCGGGCCGCGAACCGGTCATGCACTGACCGCCCGGAGACCCGACGGCGCTCTGGGATCGGTTGCAGGCGCAACCACCCCTGGCGCCGGCGTCCCTTCCACTCCCGGCACGCTCCGGTTCAGTCCCGGGCGCGCGAGGTCATCGGCCCGGTGCTTCTGCCACCCGACGCCAGAGGCTCCGAAACGGCAGAAGGGGCAGGCACGTCTCGGTGCCCACCCCTTCGATGCTCCAGGAACGTCTGTCCGGACCGGCCTCAGTCCGGGCAGACCCCTGCCGCGGTGACTACTGGCTGAAGCCCTCGAGCATGTAGTGGGCCTCGATGCGCTTGAGCGCGAGGATCATCGCGGCGCAGCGGGTGTCCACCGGCTTGCCGATGACGAACGGGCGGCTGTCGTGCATCTCGGTGCGCCGGCCCTCGCCACGGGAGATGTCCAGGATGGTGCGGTAGTTGCGCTTGAGCGCGAGCTCGAGGCGACGGTCCACGGCCTCCTCGGTCCAGCGCTCCATCCGCTTGTTCTGGATCCACTCGTAGTAGCTCACGGTCACGCCGCCGGCGTTGGCGATGATGTCCGGGATGAGCGTGATCCCGCGCTCCTGGAGAACGCGGTCGGCCTCGGGCGTGGTCGGGCCGTTGGCGCCCTCGGCGACGACCTTGACCTGGAGGGACTCGGCGACGTCGGCGGTGATCTCCCCACCGAGCGCGGCGGGGAGGCAGACGTCGGCGGGCACGCGCCAGAAGTCGGACTTGGAGATCACCTGTCCGCCGCTGAAGCCGAGCACGCTGCGCTTGAGGTTGTCGGGCGCGCGGGTGTGCTCGACGAGCGCGGGCACGTCCAGGCCCTCGGGGTTGTAGATGGTGCCGTCGGCGTCGTTCACCGCGAGGAGCTTGGCGCCCAGCTTGTGGAGGATGAGGGCGGCGTTGCTGCCCACGTTCCCGAAGCCCTGGATGATGAAGCTCTTGCCCTTGATGGTGTCACCGTGCGCCGCGTAGTAGTCCTCGACGCAGAAGATGACGCCCTGGCCGGTGGCCTTCACGCGGCCCTCGGAGCCGCCGATGCGCACGTCCTTGCCGGTGACCACGCCGCGCATGTTGTGGCGCTCGCGCTCGCCGTCCGAGTACTGGCGGTACATGAGCGCCATGATCGCGCCGTTGGTCCCCACGTCCGGAGCGGGGATGTCCAGGTCGGGGCCGATCATGTTCTTGAGCTTGTACATGTAGCGCAGGGTGATCGCCTCGAGCTCCTCCTTGCCGTACTGGCGCGGATCGATCTGCAGGCCGCCCTTGCCGCCACCGAAGGGGACCTCGGCGATCGCGGTCTTCCAGGTCATCTCCGCGGCCAGCGCCTTGAAGAGGTCCAGGCTGACGTTCAGGTGGTAGCGGGTTCCGCCCTTGTAGGGGCCGCGCGCCTGGTTGTGCTGAACGCGGTAGGCCTTGAAGCGCTCGGAGCCGCCGGGAACCAGCTCATAGATGTTGCCGTCGGAGAGGCGGAGGTGGCCGTTGCGGATCGAGACATCCGAGCCGAGGAGCGCCTTGCCGTTGAGGATGATCCGCCCGTCCATGAGGCGCTCGAGGCCTTCGGGGTTGCGGACCTGCGTGGCAGGAAGATCGGAGAACTCGCTGGCCTTCTCCGGGGACACCGGGACCAGGCGATCCCGCAGCTTCGCGGTCACGTAGAAGATGTGCTCGTAGTCGGGCTCCTCGAGCTCGAGCCGCACCCGGCTGTCGAGATTGATGAGGTCCGCGGCGCGATTGAAGATCTCCATCGCCTCCGTGTAGATGGTGCGCTTGGGCGCCGGCGCCGGTGCCCGCATGAAGCTTGCTTCTTCAGCCATGTCTTCCTCAGGGTTCCGCGGGTCGGGAATTTCCGGCCTCGGGATGAGCAAGGGGTTGCGGCGTCTATAGGCTCGCCCCACAGCATTAGCAACCGCCCCGACCGGCCCACTCTCCCAGTGATTTCGGGAACTTGCGCGACGCGGCGTGTCAGTTTGGAGCCAACGGACGCAGGCAGTGGGGATCGAATCCGCTTGCCTCCCATGCCGGCGGGGTGATAGGTCGCCGCGCGCTGCGTTCCGGGGGCTTCCGGGGCGCGGGTGTGTGCCGGCATAGCTCAGTGGTAGAGCAACTGATTCGTAATCAGTAGGTCCCCAGTTCAAGTCTGGGTGCCGGCTTTCTTCACCCCCTGCAGCGCGTCAGGGGATCGCGCCGCTTTCAACGCGGTGCTTCGAGCATCCACTCCGAAGGCCCAAGGGGCGCCAGAGGGGGGATGGACGTCCGGGGGTCGGTCAGCCAGGCGCTGCCGGCCCTTCTGTCGTTCTGGGGCCCGCCAGGGCAGGGAAGGGCGACCACGACCCGGGGGCGCGTCGGCGTCCTCCCGCGGGCGCTCACCCGGGTGCGCTGTTCGTCGGGCTTGACCTCGTGGCGCGGGGAGGCTGAATTGCCACCCGACCGGTTCCTCCACGTCGGAGGAGGTCGGTCACCCACACGCTGGGGGAGTCCCGCCGCCGGGGCTGAGAGCGTCGCAGCAGGGGCGACGAAACCCTTTTTGAACCTGACCCGGATCATGCCGGCGGAGGAAATGCGGAGCAGTTGGAGTGGCCCCCGGACGTTCCGGGGCGCGCACAGATCGGCCTGACGTATCAGGCCGGTGCAACAGCGGGTCGTGATCACCCCGGCAGCCGGGTGATCTGTCACAGGGACCCACCGGACCTGAGGGGGCACAGGCAGCGCGCCTCCAGGACGCCTCCCGCTCACAGACATCCCCGAAGCGCTCTACGGTCAGAGACCGGCGCGACGGCGTTCATCGGTGCCCACGGTCCTCGGGAGAGGTCCCTGCGGCCCCGAAGGTGCGCCGTCGTCGGGGACGTGCGCGACGAATGGCCAGCGATCCAGACCGTGCTTCTGACGCCGTCCGGACCCGGGGAGGGGAGGAGGCAGCATGGCGCAAGGCGCATCGCGGAAGTTGCACGTGGACGGAGAGGCCCTGGAGCAGATCACGACCGGCCCGCTCCCCGGCTCGCGCAAGGTGTACCTGGAGGGGCCCTCGGGCATCCGGGTTCCCTTCCGGGCGATCTCGCAGCATCCCACCCGGACGCCGGACGGGAAGCTGGTGGAGAACCCGGACATCCACGTCTACGACACCAGCGGCCCGTATACCGACCCCACGGCGACGATCGATCTGCGCCGGGGCCTGGACGGCAGCGCACGCACCGCGTGGATCGAGGCCCGGGGGGACACCGAGGTCCTCCCCGGCGTCACCAGCGCCTATGGGCGGGAGCGTGAGCAGGATCCCCGGCTCGCCAAGCTGCGCTTCGAACACCTGCGCAAGCCACGCCGCGCGAAGGCCGGACACAACGTCACCCAGCTCCACGCCGCCCGGAAGGGGATCATCACCCCGGAGATGGAGTTCATCGCCCTGCGCGAGAATCAGCGGCGGATCGCCCAGCTCGACGCGCAGCACCCTGGACAGTCGTTCGGCGCGTCGATCCCCAAGGAGATCACCCCCGAGTTCGTGCGCTCGGAGGTCGCTCGGGGCCGCGCGGTCATTCCCGCGAACGTGAACCACCCGGAGCTCGAGCCGATGATCATCGGCCGCAATTTCCTGGTGAAGATCAACGCCAACATCGGCAACTCCGCGGTGACCTCGTCGATCGAGGAAGAGGTGGAGAAGCTGGTGTGGGCGATCCGCTGGGGCGCCGACACCGTCATGGATCTCTCCACCGGTCGGAACATCCACGAGACGCGGGAGTGGCTGCTCCGCAACAGCCCCGTCCCCATCGGCACCGTGCCCATCTACCAGGCGCTCGAGAAGGTGGGCGGCAAGGCCGAGGAGCTCACCTGGGAGCTCTACCGGGACACGCTGATCGAGCAGGCCGAGCAGGGGGTGGACTACTTCACCATCCACGCCGGCGTGCGACTGGCCTACGTGCCGCTCGCGGCCAAGCGGGTCACCGGCATCGTCAGCCGCGGAGGGAGCATCCTGGCCAGCTGGTGCCTTGCGCACCACAAGGAGAACTTCCTCTACACGCACTTCGAGGAGATCTGCGAGATCATGAAGGCCTACGACGTCTCCTTCAGCCTGGGAGATGGCCTGCGGCCGGGCAGCATCGCGGATGCGAATGACGCCGCGCAGTTCGCCGAGCTCGAGACCCTGGGCGAGCTCACGAAGATCGCCTGGAAGCACGACGTGCAGACCTTCATCGAAGGCCCCGGTCACGTCCCCATGCACCTCATCCAGGAGAACATGACCCGCCAGCTCGAGGTCTGCGGGGAGGCGCCGTTCTACACCCTCGGGCCCCTCACCACGGACATCGCGCCGGGCTACGACCACATCACCAGCGGCATCGGCGCGGCGATGATCGCCTGGTACGGCACGGCGATGCTCTGCTACGTGACGCCCAAGGAGCACCTGGGGCTGCCGGACAAGAACGACGTCCGGGAAGGGGTGATCACCTACAAGATCGCCGCCCACGCCGCGGACCTCGCCAAGGGCCACCCGGGCGCGCAGCAGCGGGACAACGCCGTCTCGCAGGCCCGCTTCGAGTTCCGCTGGGAGGACCAGTTCAACCTCGCCCTCGATCCCGAGCGCGCCCGTGCCTTCCACGACGAGACCCTTCCCGCCGAGGGCGCCAAGCTCGCCCACTTCTGCTCCATGTGCGGACCGGCCTTCTGCTCGATGCGGATCAGTCAGGACGTCCGGGCGTATGCGAAGGCCCAGGACGAGGCGGCGGCCGCGGGCGGAGAGGTGCGTGCGGGGGCGCAGGAGATCGAAGAAGGCATGCGCCAGAAGGCCGAGGAGTTCCGACAGGGCGGTGGTCAGCTTTACCGCTGACCGGGTCGTGACAAAGTCCCCCCTTCGGTGTCAGAAGACGCACTGCAGGATCCCGGAGGGGGGACGTCAGCTGGGCGCGTGGTGGCGCCTCTCCTCGGGGCGCCGTCCGATCGTCACCGCACCGGGTGCCGGCATCGGCACAGTGCGGATCGGCCAAGCGCCATGGACCCACCCACGCCACGATCTTCCCGAACCGGGAACACGCAATTGCAGGAGAGAGAGACGATGGATCCGACGCAGGACCGAGAAGGATTGGGCGACTACGTCGCCGGAACGGGCGGCAGCATCACCGGAGGTCCGGGCGGCAACCCGACCGCGGATGACAAGACCATGGGCATGCTCGCCCACGTGGGAGCGGCGCTGGGGACCCTCATCGGTCTGCCCTTCCTCGCGCCGCTCATCCTGTTGCTGACCAAGGGCAAGGACAGCCCGTACATCCGCTACCACGCGGTGGAGTCGCTCAACCTCCAGATCACCAGCCTCATCCCCTACGTGGCCACGGTGATCCTGGGCGTCGTCACCTGCGGCCTCGGCTTCATGCTCACGCCGCTGGTGACCGTGGCCGTGGTGGTGCTCAACATCATCGCCGGCCTCAAGGCGAACGACGGCGAGCTCTACCGCTACCCGGTGCCGATGGTCCGCCTGATCAAGTAGTCGGCGGAAGTGGACGAAGGGCCGGACCTTCCTGAACTGG
>Ga0079224_100006278_pt1 | contig 15734 bp, 15 predicted proteins | sample Stecom2015_FD_80414 | JGI IMG/M metagenome (GOLD analysis project Ga0079224, IMG submission 80414) | Agricultural soil microbial communities from Utah to study Nitrogen management - Steer compost 2015 | ecosystem: Environmental > Terrestrial > Soil > Agricultural land | place: USA: Utah...
CCAAGGCTTAACAATTCGCACCCTATGCGGTTGTCTCTGCTGTCACATACTCTGTGTGACGAGACCACCCCCGGAACCGGTCTCGACGTGCACGAGGAGGGCGGCCTTCGTGACTATCAGTAGTTCCGGCCACCGGCCGGCGCGCAGGACGGCTCACGCCGACGATGCGCTCGCGAGCGACACCCGAGTCGAGCGGCTGCCCGCGCCGCGTCGTCCAGGAGATGTCGACGCGAGTGGCGACCCCGCCTCGGCCGTGGTCCGGCCGAGTGTCGTCCACGTTCCTGCGCCGCTGCTCCCACTGATCGCCGCTGAACGCCGCACCTCGGGTCGGTCCAACGGGCAGATCCTCATCGCTGCCATCGAGGACGGCCACGACCACCTGGTGCGCATGCACCAAGACGCCGCGAGCATCGGCGGCCGCTTGTTCGCGGCCCGTGCGGCCAAACCCCGCTTACCCGTCGCCCAGCCGTTGTGCCCGCTCAACATCCGCCTCTACGAGCAGGACTACGAGGTCCTCGACCAGCTGGTCGCCGAACTCGAGGTCGGTTCGCGCAGCCGGCTGGCCACGCTGGCCCTGTCGCTGTACCTCGAGGAGACCACGTAACCACCGACCCGAATGACCACCCGACCCGATTCGCCAGTTCGCCCCCACAGCCATCAGGACGGCCCGGATGAGTTCGCCCCCCACCCATCAGCCGACCCAGGACCAGCAGGACGCCCCTGACGTCGACATCCCCGAGTCCACACTGACCCCTGCGGTCGCTGCTCCGCCGAAGCAACGCCGGCGGCCCGCTGTCATCGGGCTGGGCGTCGCCCTCGTGGCACTCGGGGGTCTGGGCGCCGCCTGGCTTGCGACGAGCGTGAGTGACACCGTGTCGGTCATCGCCGTCAACGCCGACGTGGCCCGCGGTGAAGTCATCGAGAGCAGCGATCTGACGACGGCCGACATCAACGCCGATCCCAGCCTGCGACCCATCCGGGCCTCGCGCATGGACGAGATCGTCGGCCAGCACGCCCGCAACGACCTCTCCAAGGGCACCCTGCTGACCAGCGACGCCGTAGCTGACGTCATCGTGCCCGGCGAGGGCGAAGCCATGGTCGGGGTCGCGGTCACCGCAGCCCAGTTGCCCGCTCGACCGCTGCGGCCCGGCGACACCGTGCACATCGTCGACACGCCGAACGCGCAGGACGACCCGCCTCGAAGCACCCCGGAGTCCATCGAGGGGGTCGTCGTCGACTCCACCGTGGACGAGGAGTCCGGCCAGCGCGTCGTCGACGTCGTGGTGCCGGACAGCGACGCGAACGCCCTGGCCGCCCGGGTCGCCACCGGACGTATCGCCATCGTCTTGATGTCACGAGAAGGGGGTGGGTGATGGCAATCGTCGCCTTGACCTCTGCACGGGGCGCACCAGGGGTCACCACCAGCGCGTTGGCCATGGCCATGTTGTGGCCGCGCCCGGTGGTGCTGGTCGAGGCCGACGTCGCGGGTAGCAGCAGCATCCTGGCCGGCTACTTACGTGGCAGCGTGCCCCCCGACCGCGGGCTGGTCAGCCTCGCTGTGGCACACCGGCGTGGCGTGCTGGCCGAACGCTTCTTCGACCAGACGGTTCGGCTGATCGAGGACCGTGTTCGACTGGTCCCGGGCCTGGTCAACGCGCAGCAGGCCACCAGCATGGACCGACTGTGGTCGCCGCTGAGCATGGTGCTGGCAAGCCTCGAACGCACCGGCACCGACGTCATCGTCGACGCCGGACGGCTGGGCATGCTGCACGCGCCGATGCCACTGATCCGATCGGCGGACGCCGTCCTCCTGGTGACGCGTACGAGCTTGCCGGCGGTGAGCGCGGCACGCGCCCGGATCGAGTCGTTGCGTACCGACCTGGTGGAGCTGGGCCAGGGCGACGACACGCTGTCGGTGCTCCTGGTCGGCGAGGGGCAGCCCTACCGGGCTCGCGAGATCCACGCGTCTCTGCGAACGCCGGTGCTGACGTCCATGGCCTGGGACCAGGCCGCCGCCGATTCTCTGAGTCACGGCGCGCCGTACGGCCGTCGTTTCGCTGCAGCACCACTGTTCCGGAGCACGAGGGTGGTCGTCGGCGCCGTCCACGAGCTCATCGATCGCCACCGAGCTCGGCTGGCTCCTGCGTCCGGAGAGAAATTGATCGAGGAGCCGACCTATGGCTGACCAGCACAACGCAGCCGCGAACCTCGAGAACCTCCCGCTGTTCGCCGAGACCGATCCCCCTCTCGACCTCGACGACTGGAGCGAGACGCACCCGGGCCGCGGCCCCGCACGATCGAGTCCGACCGACTTGAGACGGTCGCTGCAGGCCAAGCTCGCCTCGGCCACCACGGCGGCCCCGTCCGGCGAGCGCTCGGACAGCCAGCACGACTCCACGGCGCGCCCAGGGCTGCACGCCCGGCAACGGCCCACCGGAACCGGCGACCAGGACGCGCCACACTCCCCGAGCCGCACGGTCGGCCGGGGCGAGAACATCGACTGGGGCTTGGTCCGCGCTTACCGCGAACAAGCCGCTGACCAGCTTGCCCACGCACTGCGCAGCCGTGAGGGCCTGGACGAAGCCGGGCGCCGCGAACTCGGCCGCAGCATCGTCGTCGAGTTGCTCGCCGACCATGCCGAGCGTGCCCTGACCCGGGGCCTGCCCATCATCACGCAGGACGAGCAGATCCAGCTCGCCGACGCCATCATGGCCGCGCTGTTCGGTCTCGGCCGCCTGCAGCCCCTCGTCGACGACCCCGAGATCGAGAACATCGAGATCAACGGGCACGACAACGTCTACCTGATCTACAGCGACGGGCGCATCGAGGCCGGGCCACCGGTGGCCGACAGTGACGAGGAGCTCATCGAGACGCTGTCTTTCCTGGCCACCCGGACCAGTTCCAACGAGCGCCCGTTCTCACCCACCAGCCCACGCTTGCATCTGAGGCTGCGCGACGGTTCACGACTGGCCGCGACGGCATGGATCACCCCGCGACCGGTGGCGGTGATCCGTCGGCACCGCCTGACCGACATCGGCATCGACGACCTCGTCGAACTCGACATGCTCAGCCCGGCGGCCGCGGCGTTCCTGGCCGCCGCCGTCCGCGCCCGCAAGAGCGTCGTCGTCTCCGGCGCGCAAGGTGCTGGGAAGACGACGCTGGTCAGGGCGCTGACGAACGAACTCGATCCGCTCGAACGCATCGGCACCATCGAAACCGAGTACGAGCTGCACCTGCACGACATGCCGGAGCGGCACAAGCGCATCGTGGCGTGGGAGGCCCGTCCGGGCAGCGGCGAGCGCGGACCTGACGGTCGCGCCGCAGGCGAGATCACTTTGGACGATCTCGTCTTCGATTCGCTGCGGATGAACCTCTCCCGCCTCATCGTCGGCGAGGTCCGTGGACGTGAAGTGTTGCCCATGTTCAAGGCGATGCAGTCCGGAGCCGGATCGCTGTCCACGACGCACGCACATTCCGCACGCGCCGCCATCGAACGGTTGGTGACCTGTGCCATGGAGGCCGGCCAGCACGTCACCGAATCTTTCGCCTACCGTCAGATCGCCGAGCACATCGACCTCATCGTGCAGATCGAGCTGCAGGACGACAGCCAGGCCGGTGGGAAACGCACCCGGTACATCTCCGAGATCATCGCCATCGAACCGGGCGAGCACGGGATGCCCGCGGTCACCGACGTGTTCCGGCCGGGACCCCACGGCTTCGCCGTGCCGGGAACACCGCCGATCTGGCTGCCCGACCTCGAACGTGTCGGCTTCAACTCTCGACTACTCGACCAGGAGGGGTGAGAGATGTCTCCGTTCGCGGCAGCGCTGGCAGCGATCCTCGTCCTGGGTGGGTCGATGCTCATCGTCGTGGGCCTGATCCCGCGGCCTGCGCTCGCGCGCCCGAGCACGCGGAGCCAACGGATCAAGCACCGTTTCATCACCCTCACCGGAGGACGTGACGACAAGGCGCGGCGATTCCGCCTGCTCCTCGCGATCGGTCTCGGCGTGGGCATGCTGGGCTGGCTGTTCACCGGCTGGCTGATTCTGGTCATCATCGCGCCGGCTGCGCTGGTCGGTCTGCCGATCCTGCTCACCCCTCCGGCCAGCGCCACCCCCGTCGCCAAGCTCGAGGCCATGGAGGAGTGGACGCGGTCGCTGGCGGGCGTCCTGACCGTCGGCGTCGGCATCGAACAGGCCATCACCGCGACCATGAAGTCCAGTCCCGAGGCCATTCGTCCCGAGGTGACCACGCTCGTGGCCAGGCTCCGGGCCCGTTGGCCGACCGTGGCCGCACTCCGGGCGTTCGCCGACGACCTCGACGACGCCACCGGCGACCTGATCGCGTCGTCGCTGATCCTCGGCGCCACCCGGCGCGGGGCCGGACTCGCCGCCGTGCTGGAGGGGCTGGCCGCGACGGTCGCTCAAGACGTGCAAGTGCGTCGCAAGATCGAGGCGGACCGCTCCAAGCCGCGCACCACCGCACGCATGGTCACCATCGTCACGCTGATCGCACTGGCGTTCATGGCGTTCAACAGCACCTACATCCAGCCTTACGGCACGCCTGTCGGGCAGATCGTTCTGGCCGTCCTGCTCAGCTTCTACGTCCTGTGTCTGCTGTGGATGCGCCAGATCACCAAGCCCCAGCCGCTGCCGCGCATCATGGGCTGGAACCTGCGTGTTCCCGGTCAACAGGCTGAATCTGCCCCCGCGGAGGCTTCATGAACTGGGAACTGGGGATCCTCGCAGGTGCCGTCGCGGGTCTGGGCCTCACCGTGGTCGTGCGCGAACTCGTCCCTGCGCACCCCCATCTGCGGGCCACGCTGGGCCGGCTGCATGACGATCTGCGCCCGGAGTCCCCGAAGGCGCCGGAGTCGCCGACCCGACAATCCTCGTTGTTCCAGGACCGCATCGGCCGCCTGCTCGAGCACCGGTTCCCGGCGATGGTCACCTTCCGGCTCCCTCGGCGCGAGCTCGACCTGCTGCGCATCCCCACGTATCGATACTTCGGTGAGAAAGCTCTGTGGGCGCTGCTCGGGCTGTGTTTCCCGGCGATCCTGATGCTGACGCTCGCGGTGACGGGCGTGACGCTGCCGTTCAGCGTCCCCGCCTTCGTCGGGCTCATCCTCGCCGTCGTGATGTGGTTCCTGCCGGACGTGGAGACCCGGCAGAAGGCCACCAAGGCGCGTGAGGAGTTCACCCGGGCCCTGGGTGCCTACATCGACCTCGTGGCCCTCGAACGGGCCGGCGGCGCGGGCTCGACGCAGGCCCTGGAGAACGCGGCCGAGGTCGGCGACTCCTGGGTCTTCCAACGCCTGCGCGAAGAGCTGGCCCGGGCACGCTGGTCGGGCTCCACGCCGTGGGAAGCGCTGCACATCCTTTCCCGGCAACTCGGCCTCAGCGACCTCGACGACCTGGCCGACATCATGCGCCTGTCCGGTGAGGAAGGCGCCACGGTGTATGAGAGCCTGCGTGCCCGCGCCAGCGGGTTGCGCGATGCGACACTGTCCGCCGAGCACACTCGGGCCAACGCAGACAGTGAGCGCATGGTCATGCCCGTAGCACTGCTGGGCGTGGTGTTCATGGCCCTCCTCGCAGCTCCGACGGTGATGCGTATGCTCGAATGATCTTCGTCCACTCGAGCGCTCAGCCGAGATTTCTCCAGGACTCCCGTCACAGGAAGCCACCTTCAGCCGCCTACAGCTGTGACGGGGTGGACAGCCCGCACCCCCCGGAAGGAACACCCAACATGCTGCAACTCCAGACATGGATCACCGTCATGTCGGGCGAGCTGCGCGACCGCTACGCCGAAGCGCTCCGACAGCGCCCGGAACGCGGCGCGACGACGCTCGAGTACGTCGTGATCGCCGCGGCCGTCTTCGTCGCCGCGGTGGCCCTCGTCGGCATCATCATCGGCGTCATCAACCGCGAACAGGCGAAGATCGAGTAGCCCCATGGGTACCCGACCACGAGTCCATCCACCGGCGGCGGCGCGCCGGCGCACGCGCGGAGTCGAGCGCGGCGCCGCCACGCTGGAGCTCGTGGTGATCTTCCCGGTCGTGCTGCTCATCACGTTCGGCGTGATCGAGGCGGCGCTGTGGTACCACGCTCGCAACGTCGCGCTCGCCGCGGCCGAGGAAGGCGTCCGGGTGGCCACCGGTGACGGTGGCTCCCTCGACGCCGGCATCGGCGAGGCGAGAGACTTCGCGTTACGCGCTGGAGCCGACGACATCCTCAGCGCCGTCACCGTGGACTTCGCCGGCGACGACACCGAAGTCAGCATCACCGTCTCCGGGCACTCGCTGAGCCTGTTCCCGGGCTGGTCCGGGCACGAGGTGTCGCAAACGGCCAGCGGCCCGGTCGAGCGATTCACGATGCCGGACTGATCATGTGCCGCCACATCGGTTCGCCCCAACGAGGCTCCGCCACCACGGAGCTCGCGGTCGTGGCTCCGGGACTGCTGATGATCATCGCGCTGCTCGTGATGGGCGGGCGCATCACGATCGCGGGCGGGTCGGTCGAGCATGCCGCGGCCGAGGCGGCCCGGGCCGCCTCCATCGCGCGCACCGCGAGCGACGCCGTCGCCGCCGGCACCGCCGCGGCGCAACGGTCGCTGGAACAGCAAGGTCTGAGTTGCGTCGGCGCGCCCGCCATCACCATCAACGCCCAGGAGTTCGCCCGGCCGCCGGGCGAACCGGCCGCCGTCTCGGCCACGGTGACGTGCGAAGTGCAGCTCTCCGACATCACCATCCCGGTGGTTCCCGGGTCGCGCACCATCACCGAAACCGTCCAGAGCCCGCTCGACACCTACCGGATGCGCCGATGAAGACCATGAACCCGGGCGACGAACGCGGCGCGGTGGCCATCTTCGCCGTCGTCATCGTCATGGCGTTGTTCCTGGCCATCGGCCTGGTCGTCGACGGCGGCAGTCGCATCCGCGCGATGCAGCGAGCCGACGCCCTGGCTTCCGCGGCGGCTCGAACCGGCGCCCAAGCAGTCGTCTTCGGCGGTGAAGCGGGCCATCCGACCATCGATGTCGGACCGGCGTGCCGGGCCGCGGCGGATTACCTCGTGCAAGCCGGCGTAGAACCGACCGACTGTGTCCGCGTCGACGACTCCACGCTGCGCGTCGGCGCGACCGTCTCGTACGAAAACGTCTTCCTGTCCTTGATCGGTCCGTCCACATCCCAGGTCACCGGAAGTGCCCAGGCGCGGCTCGCGCGCGGTGTAGGCGACGAACAGTGAGGAGATTCCCGTGACTTCTCGAACCCGGTCGGCGCCCGGGCGCCGGCGCACCACTCGGGTCGTGCGCGGCCTACTCGCGCTCGCGGCGATCCTCGCGCTGGTGATCGGCATCCCGGTCGCGCTGATCGCCCTTGCCGGCAACCCGCTGCCGGATTCCGCACCGACGTGGAACGACGTGACGTCGGCGCTCACGGCACCGGATGACGGAACGCTGTTCCTGACCGCGCTGACGTGGCTGGCCTGGCTCGGTTGGGCGAGCTTCGCCGTAGGTGTACTGGTCGAGATCATCGCCGCGGTCCGGGGCCGGCCGGCACCACGGATTCGGCTGCTCGGGTTCCAGCAGCGCGCGGCAGCGGGCCTGGTCACGGCGGTGGTCGCCGTGTTCATCGTCGGACCGGTCGGCATGGCCACGGCCACCACGCCGGCCAGTGCCACCCCGTCACCGCCGCCCACCGCCGAGGCGCAGCAGGCTTCGACGGCCACCCCGCAGGCGCCACCGGCCACCGCGCCCCAAGCAGCGGAGTCGACGACGGACAACACGACGGCGGACGTCCCCGCCACCCGGACGCACACCGTCCAAAGCGGGGAGTCCTTGTGGCGCATCGCTGCTGACCACCTCGGCGACGGCGCTCGCTGGCCCGAGATCGCCGAACTCAACTACGGCGTCCAGCAACCGTATGGCGGTGCGCTCGACCGCAACCACTGGATCGCTCCAGGCTGGCAACTCGACATTCCGGCCGACGCGGATTCGGCCGCGGAACGCCCTGCCGACGAGGCCGCGGAAGCAACCACACATGTCGTGGTCGAGGGCGACACGTTGTGGGACATCGCTGAACAGAAGTTGGGGGACGGAGCCAGGTATCCGGAGATCTTCGAGGCGTCACGGCACACGGTTCAGCCCGACGGTCGACGGCTGACCGATCCAGACCTGATCATCCCCGGGTGGACCATGACCATTCCGGTCGCCGCACCGCCCAGCGACGATTCCACCGAGGATCAGCCGCGTGAGGAGGAGCCCGACCACGAGCAGCCCCCGCCCGACCAGCCACCCGTGGACGAGGAACCCCCCGTCGACGAGTCGCCGGTCGACGAGAAACCCCCGGTGGACGACACGATCGACGACGACGCCGGTGGGCAAGACCAAGCCGAGTTCGACGGCCCGGGTGCCTCCACGGCCGACATCGGCGATGCCGACTTCCCGGTGCGGACGACCGCGGGTATCGGTTCGCTGCTCGCCGCAGGTGTCCTGGCGTACCTGGCGGCCAAGCGGCGCTCACAACAGCGCCATCGACGCTTCGGCGAACGCATCGCGATGCCGACCGGTGCCACGGCCGACGCCGAACGGGAGCTGCGTGGCGTTGCAGACCCGATCAGCGTGGAGTCCGTCGATCTGGCCCTGCGTGGGCTCGCCGCGAGCTGTGCCCAGCGTGGCGTCCCCTTGCCGGCGCTGCGTGTCGCGCGACTGACCGCTGATCAGTTCGAGCTCTACCTCGCTGAGCCGGCCGAGCTGCCCGCGCCGTTCGTGGCCACCGAGCAGGAGCACGTGTGGTTCCTGCCCGCTGCCGCCGTCCACGACACACCGTCGGAGCAGGTGGCGGACGTGGCCGCTCCCTACCCCAGCCTGGTGACGATCGGCCATGGCCCCGAGCAGGGGCACCTCCTGCTCGATCTCGAACGTCTGGGCGCCCTGACCCTCACTGGTCCCGACGAACTGTCCCAGCAGGTGATGGCCGCGTTGGCGGTCGAACTGGCGACCAGCCCGTGGGCTGACGACCTACAGGTCACACTGGTCGGTACGTGCGCTGACCTGGCCAGCGGTCTGGACACCGGCCGGGTGCGGCATCTGCCGTCCGTCGGCACGTTGCTCGACGAACTCTCGCGGCGCGCCGAGCACGACCGCGCCGCACTGACGGACTCCGGTGCACAATCTCTCGACGAAGCCCGGGTTCGCGGTCTGGCTCCGGCGGCATGGACCCCCGAGATCGTGCTGCTGGCCGAGCCGCTGACGTCGGCTCAACATGAGCAGCTCATCGACCTGGTCGATGAGCTGCCCCGGGTCGCAGTCGCCGCCGTCACGAATGACGACGACGCACCGAGCACCTGGTCGCTGGAGTTGGACGCCGACGATCCCGACGTCGCCGTACTGCAGCCGGTCGGGGTCGAAGTCAGCCCGCAGCGCCTCGACGACGACCAATACCGCCGGATTCTCGACCTCCTCGGCATCGCCGAACAGGCTTCGGTCGCCGTACCCACGCCGGAACCGGAGCCGATCGCTCCGGACGGTCCGGTCACAGAAGCACCCGTCGGTGCGCCGGTGGATTCACCGCCCAGGCCACTGGTCGGCTCCACCGTGACCTCGACACCGCCCGCGCCGTCTTTCGCCGACCTCGACGCCGAGCTGGCCCGGCTCGACACGCCACGCGACGGACCGACGATTCTGCTGCTCGGCCCGGTGGAGGTCGACAACGCCACCGGCCCGATCGAACAGTCGAAGTATCGCCAGCTGACCGAGATCGCCGCGTACATCGCGCTGAACCCGGGGCTGGGCCACGCCGCCTTGGATGAAGCGATCTGGCCCGGCAACCGGGTCACGCAGAACACCCGGAACACCGCGATCTCCAAACTGCGGCGTTGGTTCGGCAGCGATGGACGAGGCGAGGACTACCTCCCCCGGGTCGACAACGGCTATCGGTTCCACCCCGCCGTGGGGACCGACTGGGACGCCTGGACGCGGTACATCGGTCCCGATCCGCGAATCGCAGGTACCGACCAACTGCTTCAGGCGCTCGAGCTCGTCCGCGGCCAGCCGTTCACGGGCGTCAATCCGCGGCGCTACGGCTGGGCCGAGCATCTGAAGCAGGAGATGATCGCCGCCATCGTCGACGCCGCCCATGAGCTCGCCCAACGCGGGCTGCGTGCCGGCGACCCGTACCTTGCGCGTAAGGCCGCGACCATCGGACTGCAGGCCGAACCCGGCATGGAGGTGCTGTGGCGCGACCGGATCGAGGCGGAACACCTGGCCGGAAACCGTGCCGGCATCGACGACGCGGTCGCTCGGCTGACGGCCATCACCGACGACCTCGGCGATGATCTGGAGGAGGCGACCGTCAACCTCATTCAGGAGCTGGTGCCTGGTCGGAGCGCAGGAGTACCGTTCGGCGCGGTGTAAGCGCAAGGCCGGCACCGTGATCAGCGCCGGCACGGATGTGGGTGTCGAGACCCGTGGTCCGGCGCTACCGGCGACCGACGCCTGTCAACTCACTGCACCAGAACCTGAATCTCGCCCACCGGGACCAACGTGCCGTTCCACGGGCTCTCCAGCGTGTCCGGCACACCCGGCAGCGAGATCGGTTCGCCGCGCAGGGTGTAGGTGACGTCATAGACCAGGCGTGCCTGCGCGGTGTAGGCGCCGCGACCATCGAGGTCCTGCGCGGGCTGATCGTGCGAGGTCTCCAGGTACACGTGCTCGCAATCGTCGGTGTCGGGTTTGTTGTCGCACGTGAACGTCCCGGACGAATCGCCTGGATCGATTTCGACGTGACTGAACGTTCCGAAGGCCTGCAGCGGACCGGCCTGTCCGCCCACGATCTCGCCGTCCCCGATGCCGTCGACCTCGAACCTGGTGTCGGCGCCGACGTAGGTCAGTTCGTTCGGCTCGAACGACAGGGTGAACGCAGGGGTCTGCAGCTTCCCCCAGGCCGCCCAGCCCTCGTCCGGTAACGATTCGTCGTACGGATCGATCCAGCCGAAGCGGCCGTCGGGCTCACCGTCGGGCGGCAGGAAACACTCGTAGTAGGTGAAGATCTCGCTGTCGGACTCGCGGCCGCGCTCGGGCCAGTTCTCTTCGGGAATCGTGGACGGAATGTCGGCCCAGCAGGCTCGCTCGCCCATGCAGAACTCCGAATACGGCTCGTGCGACAGGTCGCAGGTGGGACCGTCCCATTCACCTTCACCGTCGTCCTCGCCGCTGTCGTCCTCGCCGGGCGTTTCGCACACATAGACGTATTCGTGCCGGCCCGGCGAAACCTCGACCCATTCCCAGCATTCCGGCGCCGAGGACAAACCCGGAATATCGGGCGGCGTACCGGGTGACTTGGTTGGAGGTGCGGCAGGTGGAGTGTCCGTGGCATCCGTCGGCGCGTCGGTGGCGTTCTCGCTTGCAACCGACACGACCGCCGGGGTCAGCGCCATGATCACGGCGGCGGCAAGGGCGGCCGATGCGCCGCGTAGTTTCGCTGTCCTCAGCACGTTACCGCCTCTCCCGGCTCGACCGATTCTCCGACGAGCCATGAGCCACCCGATTTGATCATTTCGAACTGCACTGGATACGGCTTGAGCTGGTCATCTCGTGGCGGCAACGTCTGCCCGCCGACCTCGGCCAGCCACTCCGATTCGTCCACACACGCGGTCACCGTCGCCGATCTACCGTCGACGTCGACCTTGACGGCACTGATCACCGGCGCGCCGACGCGCACGAGACCCTGTTGCTCGTATCGTGTCGCCACGCCGACGTTCTCGTCGATGGTCTCGTCGACGGCGATGTCGCTGAACAAGGCAGCCGCGTCGGCGACTTGCCCACTTTGCGCCTGCACGACCGCGTGCCAATAGGCCTCGAAGACCGCTGTGATTTCAGTTTCGGGGTCGTCAGCGCTCGCAGCGGCAACGGGAATTGTGGCCGAGGGGTCCGAGCCGCCCGCGTCAGCATCGCCGTCGGCATTACAACCGACGGCGAGAAAGCCCAGGACGGCCAAGCCGACTGAGAAGCGCCGGCCCGCCCGGGGAAACGAGCCGTTCATGCAGGGACCATAGCGATCCGGACCGGAAAGGGGCAACACATTGTCCATGAACCGTTAGTGTCATTCGTTTTCAATGTCGCAGGTCTGCCCGCTGCGCGACCGGTCGCGACGCGCCCTCGGCGGCCCGGGTCGAACCCCGGGCGGATCGAGTGGCGCACAGGCCGACTCCTCGCCTCGAGATGGGTAGAATCGGCCGCGAGCCGTGACGGTTCGCGCGGGTTCGGCCAGTACGGGCTGACGGACGTGACGACGTCCGACCTCGGCTCGGGGAGGACACTGAGGCGGATGACCTCGCTTCGCTATCAGTTGGGTGACACCGGTCCAGCGATCGCCGAGATTCGCTCCAAGCTCACCCAACTCGGGCTGCTCGACGACACAGCACCGGGTCCCAGTACGTTCGACGAAGACGTCGATCGCGCCATCCGGCAGTTCCAACAGGAGCGGGGACTCACCGCGACCGGCATCGTCGACGCCACGACCTACCGGGTGCTCGACGAAGCCCGCTGGCGCCTGGGTGACCGGCTGCTGTCGTACGTCGTCAGCAACCCGCTCGCTGGTGACGACGTCATCGCACTTCAGCGCCGCTTGTCCGAACTCGGGTTCGATGTCGGCCGGATCGACGGTATCTTCGGTACCAGGACGGGCGAGGCGCTGCGCCAGTTCCAGCGCAACGTCGGCATTCCTGCTGACGGCACCTGCGGGCCCAGCACGTTCAAGGCGTTGGGCCGACTGGCTCCCATCGTGACCGGCGGACGGCCGGACAGTCTTCGCGCGTCCGAGGCGATCCGCCAGGCCGGCAAGCGGCTGCCCGGCAAGGTGGTCGTCATCGATCCCGGGCACGGAGGACCGGACCGCGGCAACGTCGGGCACGGCTTCGACGAAGCGTCGGTCGTCGAAGACCTCGCCGCACGCATCGAGGGCCGCCTGACGGCCACCGGCGTGCAGACGTACCTCACCCGCGGACCGGGGGCCGAGAGCTCACCGTCAGAGTCCGAGCGCGCCGCGTTCGCCAACGACACCGACGCCAACCTGCTCATCTCGCTGCATGTCGATGCGCATCCCAGCCCGGAAGCCTCCGGGGTCGCCACGTATTACTACGGCGGCCAACAGCCAGGCACCACCAGCGCCATCGGCGAGCAGTTCGCCGGCCTGGTCCAACGCGAGATCGTCGCGCGCACCGACCTCGTCGACTGCCGCAGCCATGGCAAGACGTGGGACCTGCTGCGGCATGCCCGGATGGCTGCCGTTCGCGTCGAGTTGGGCTACATCACCAACGAGGGTGACGCCGCCCGGCTGGCCGACCCGGACTTCCGCGACGTCGTCGCCGAAGCCATCGTGATCGCGATCCAGCGGGTTTACCTACCGTCCGGCGAAGATGCCGCCACGGGCGCGCTGCGGTTCCACGATCTGGCAACCAATTGACCGGTTCATGAACTATCGATTCGCCTCCGCGTTCGGCTTGAGGCATCGTGTTGTGTGGAGAGAGTCGTCGAGGGCCGGCCTAGGTGCCTCGTGACCAGCGTCAGTCGATCAACGGGAGGTGTGACGTGAGCCAGCAGCCGGGCCCCGATCGAAGGACGACTGACGCAGTAGCAGCCGCCGGCTCTCGCCTCGACTCGTACGTCGATCGCTACGCCACGCGCACCCACGGCATGACGGCGTCAGAGGTTCGCTCACTGTTCGCTGTCGCCTCTCGGCCCGAGGTCGTCTCGCTGGCCGGCGGCATGCCGAACATCTCCGGGCTGCCCCTGGACATCGTCGGTTCGCTGATGCACGACCTCGTGACCAAACGCGGCATGTCGGCCCTGCAGTACGGGTCGGGGCAGGGTGACCCTGTGCTGCGTGAGCAGATCTGCGACGTGATGCGTCCGACGGGCATCGCGGCACACCCCGACGACGTCACCGTGACGGTCGGCTCCCAGCAGGCGCTCGACCTGGTCACCCGGATCTTCATCGATCCCGGCGACGTGATTCTGGCCGAGGCACCGTCGTACGTCGGCGCGCTGGGCACGTTCCGCTCTTATCAGGCCGACGTCGTACACGTCGAGATGGACGACGACGGACTCGTCCCGGAGCGGCTGGCCGAAGCGATCACCACCACCGAAGCGTCCGGACGGCGCATCAAGTTCTTGTACACGATCCCGAGCTACCACAACCCCGGCGGCGTCACGCTCACGTCCGCGCGCCGCGCCGAGGTGCTGGAGATCTGTCGCCGCGCCGACGTGCTGATCATCGAGGACGACCCCTACGGCCTGCTCGGCTTCGATGGCGAGGTACCCCGGGCGATGCGCGCCGACGACACCGAGCGTGTGGTCTACCTGGGCTCGTTCTCCAAGACGTTCGCGCCCGGCCTGCGGGTCGGCTGGGCGCTGGCGCCGCACGCTGTCCGCGAGAAGCTGGTTCTCGCCGCTGAGAACAGTGTGTTGTGCCCGCCGGCGTTCAGTCAGCTCGCAGTGTCGGAGTACCTGTCCGGCCACGACTGGCTCGGGCAGGTCAAGGACTTCCGTGAGACGTACCGGGAGCGCCGCGACGCGATGCTCTCGTCGCTGCAAGATCTGATGCCTGAATCCGCACACTGGACCCGTCCGTCGGGCGGATTCTATGTCTGGTTGACACTGCCTGAAGGCATCGACACCAAGGCCATGCTGCCCCGGGCGGTGACGAACCGGGTCGCCTACGTCCCTGGTACGGCGTTCTACGCCGATGGATTCGGGTCGCGATCGATGCGGCTGTCGTACTGTTATCCGACACCAGATCGAATCCGTGAGGGCGTGCGGCGGTTGGCTCAAGTGGTCGAGCAGGAGATGGAGTTGCGCGCCACGTTCGGAGCATGGGGTTCCCCGCAGCGCCCTGGGTTGGACGCACCGGCACCTGATCAGAGTTAGAAGGGTCTTTTTCAGCATGAGCGACCTCGGCCGCGTCCTCGTTCTCGCCGGTGGGCTCTCCCACGAGCGCGACGTCTCCTTGCGATCAGGTCGTCGAGTAGCCGAGGCGTTGCGCGATGTCGGTGTCGACGTGGAGCAACGCGATGCCGACGCCGACCTGTTCGCCACCCTGCGGCGCGATCGCCCACACGTGGTGTTTCCGTTGCTGCACGGTGCCCAGGGCGAGGACGGGGCGATCCAGGAGGTCCTGTCCCTGTTCGGGCTGCCGTTCGTCGGCTCGGGTGCGGCGGCCTGCCGCCAGGCTTTCGACAAGCCAGTGGCCAAGTCGATCGTCGAACGTGGTGGGCTGTCGACGCCCGCCTGTGCGGTTCTGCCGCAATCGACCTTCCGCGAGCTCGGCGCTGGTGTCCTGCTCGACGCCCTGCTGGACCGGCTCGGCCTTCCGGTGGTGGTGAAGCCCGCGCGTGGCGGTTCGGCTCTGGGCACATCGGTCGTCCGCGACGCCGACGCCTTGCCTGCGGCCATGGTCGAGTGCTTCGCCTACGGGGAAGCGGCGCTGGTCGAGCAGTGGATCGACGGGACCGAAGTGGCCGTGTCGGTCGTCGACACCGGCGACGGCCCACAGGCGCTGCCGGCCGTCGAGATCGTTCCGGAGTCCGGCACGTACGACTACCATGCTCGCTACACCGCCGGTACCACCGAGTTCTTCGTTCCGGCCCGCCTCGACAGCGCCGTCAGCCTGGCGACCGCCGACGCGGCGGTCGCGGCACATCGCCTCCTGGGCCTGCGTGATGTCTCGCGCACCGATC
>Ga0079224_100006279_pt1 | contig 15732 bp, 13 predicted proteins | sample Stecom2015_FD_80414 | JGI IMG/M metagenome (GOLD analysis project Ga0079224, IMG submission 80414) | Agricultural soil microbial communities from Utah to study Nitrogen management - Steer compost 2015 | ecosystem: Environmental > Terrestrial > Soil > Agricultural land | place: USA: Utah...
TCAGGCGCAGATTACTGAGTGACACACTGAATGTCTGACACAGCCACCTCTTCGCGTGAAACACCATATGCTTGGATGCGCCTTTTCGCGTCGCTGACACTGATGACCCTCGGCGGCTCGGGCATGTACGCCATCACCGTCATGCTGCCAGCCATTCAGGCAGAATTTGGTGTTTCCCGCTCCATGGCTTCGCTGCCGTACACTGTGACCATGATTGCGTTCGGCCTCGGTGGCATCCTCATGGGTCGCATTTCGGACCGCCTTGGGGTCATTGCGACCATCGTGACCGGTACGCTAGCGCTAGGGTTGGGGTACACACTGTCGGGCATGGCGCCGGGCATCTGGAGCTTCACCCTGATTCATGGCCTGATCGTCGGCATGCTGGGCACGGCCGCCACCTTCGCTCCTTTGGTGGCCGATACGGCTCTCTGGTTTGACCGCCGCAGAGGGATTGCGCTTGCGATCTGCATGAGTGGCAATTATCTGGCCGGTGCCGTCTGGCCACCCATTGTGCAGTATTTCATGCAGGCTGAGGGCTGGCGCAGCACATATATTGGGATGGGTGTGTTCTGCCTGCTCGCAATGCTGCCTGTTGCCCTGTTCTATCGACGGCGTCCACAGAACTTGCCCGCCGTAACCGGTGGGCCCCGCCAGGGCAAGCAAGCGCGTCACCTGCAGGAAATTGCCGCGTCGCGCCCGGAGCGCCCCCTGGGAATGTCTCCTGCGGCCCTTCAGGGGCTGCTCAGCGTGGCAGGTGTTGCTTGTTGCGTGGCCATGGCCATGCCCCAAGTTCACATCGTGGCCTTGTGCGGTGACATGGGCTATGGCCTGGCACGGGGCGCCGAAATGCTGGCGCTCATGCTGGGCATGGGCATCGTCAGCCGGCTGCTTTCCGGCTGGATTTCCGACCATATCGGCGGCTTGCGTACGCTTTGGTTGGGCTCCCTGCTGCAGGGCGTGGCGCTCATTCTCTTCCTGAACAGTTCGGGGCTCGCATCGCTTTACTTCATATCCGGCCTGTTCGGGCTGTTCCAGGGCGGTATCGTGCCCTCTTACGCCCTGATCGTGCGCGAGTACTTCTCTCCCCAGGAAGCTGGTGCAAGGGTCGGCACGGTACTGATGGCTACCTTGCTGGGCATGGCCCTGGGTGGTTGGATGGCGGGTGCCTTGTACGACCTGACCGGCAGTTACGATGCGGCGTTCATGAACGGCATTGCCTGGAACGGGCTGAATCTCTTCATTGTCACTATGCTGCTGTTCCGGGCGCGGCGAGCACTCGCGAATGGCCCGGCTGAGAGGCCAAACCCGGTCCAACTCGGTTCAAACTAGGGCGAACACCTAGAATAACGATTAAGAATTTCGTGTAAGCCACTAATAAATCGTATTTTTTCTGATACTATCTTGACCATTATGCTGTCGTGAATCGAGATATGCCCGTGATTCCCGCCTTTCTTTCGCGCTTTTTTTCCCGCGCCCTGCTGTGTCTGGGTATCTCCGGCTTGCTGGCCACAGCCTCTTCCGTTCACGCCCAATCCGGCTCGGCTGCGATGGAAGCCGCCCTTAGAGCAGAAGTCGCCCTGGTTTACGACCTGGAATCCGGCGCACCGGTCTTTGAGAAGAACAGCGACGAACTACGGCCCATTGCCTCCATCACCAAACTCATGACAGCGCTTGTGGTGATCGAGTCCGGGCAGCCCATGGACGAGGTCCTGACCATCACCAGTGACGACATTGACCGTATGCGTCATTCCCGCTCTCGGCTGGCTGTTGGCACACGGCTGACACGCGGCGAAATGCTGCATCTTGCCCTCATGTCGTCCGAGAACCGGGCAGCCAATGCCCTGGGTCGCCATTACCCCGGGGGGTTGCCGGCGTTCGTGCGGGCCATGAACGACAAGGCCCGGGCACTGGGCATGCGTCACAGCCGCTTCGTTGAGCCTACCGGTCTGTCCAGTGAAAACGTCGCCACTTCGCACGACCTGGTCAAGCTGCTGCGCGCCACCGACAAACACCCCCGCATCCGCTTCTACGCCACGGATGACACCGAGGTCTTCAACGTGGGGCGCGGTCGTCAGCTCACCTATAACAACACTAACAGGCTGGTGCGCCGCAACGATTGGGACATCCGCGTCTCCAAGACGGGTTTCATCAACGAAGCCGGTCAGTGCCTGGTCATGCTGACCCGCATTGACGAGCGTGACCTTGCCATCGTACTGCTCAATGCAGATGGGCGGGCATCCCGCCTGGGCGACGCCAACCGGCTGCGGCAAATGGTTGAATCCTCTGCCCCAGCCCTGGCCCTGGCGTCCAGCGGCTCCTGATTCCCATGTGCATTGCGTACTTGAGTCTGGGGACACACCCCGACTGGCCCCTGCTCATTGCGGCCAATCGCGACGAATACCATGCTCGCCCTGCCCTGCCCGCGCGTCCGTGGCCGGAATCACCTCAAATCATTGCGGGGCGCGACCTGTCTGCGGGCGGTACGTGGCTCGGCTTGAACCTGAATGGCCGCTGGGGCCTGCTTACCAACTTCCGTGACCCCACTTCTCACCGGGACGATGTGCTGAGCCGGGGCAGCCTGGTCAGCGATTTCCTGCAGAATGCCTGCCCCGCCAAGAAATATACAGAGTATATCCATGCCCGCTCCGGGCTCTACAACGGCTTCAATCTGATCGTGGGAGAGGGGCCGAACGCGTGGTATGTGGGAAATCATGCCGCATGCACCGGCCCGGTCCAAATGCAGCCCGGGCGTTATGCCTTGTCCAACCATGCACTGGATACGCCCTGGCCCAAGGTGGAACGCCTGCGCAACCACCTGGATGCCGCCCTGCCCCAAGGCAGCACCCTGGACCTAGAACCCATTTACGACGCCTTGCGTGATGGTGAACGTGCACACGACCACACCCTTCCCAGCACCGGCGTCTCGCTGGAAATGGAGCGACTGCTGAGCAGCATTTTCATTGTCAGCCCCAATTACGGCACCCGCTGCTCCACCATCATTGCGCTTGATGCCCAGGGCAGCGGCATCTTCAGCGAAACCAGCTACAACGCGGCTGGGGTGCCGGTAGAGCGGCACGACTGGCCGCTACGCGTCTCAATGCAGAGTGGGAGGCTTTGAGGGGTCGATTTCGCTACAGCCTTCGCGCAGGCTCAGTTCGCCATAGGCTTCTTTCCAGCTGCGCAAGGGCACACAGGTCTGCAGGCGCACAATGGCTTGCTCGATCAGGGCCGGATGCATTTCATGGCCCACGGTAGAGGCCACATCCACAGTGACGTCGGCTTCGATGGAACTCAGATGCTGCAGCATTTCCTCCACTTCCCCCAATGGCAGCAGTTTGTCATCGGCACCGTGAAAGAAGTGGATCATTGTGGTTTCCGGCAAGGCTGCCGGGCGCTCTGAATACAGCCCGGAAAATGCCAGCACACGCCCGGCCAGACCACCATTCTGGCGGCTGGTTTCCAACGCCACCCGCGCCCCTTGGGAGAAACCCGCGAGCGCAGTCTGTTCCCCGGAAATTCCGTAATGCTGCTGAACCTGGCGCACAAATGCCGCCAGAGCATCGAGTTCATGCTCGTCACCCAGCGGCGGAAGAATCACCATGGCCCGTGGAAACGCATGCTTGAGGGCCTGGACTAGGGGATAGAGCTGCTCCGGCCCGGCAGCCTCGCCATGCAGCAACACAAACAGAAGATTGGGTTTCTCTTCCTTGGGAATGAGAGCCAGCGTGGCTGAAAAATCAGTTTGGGACATGAAAGAATCCTGTATTCACCAGCCGATTGTACTGTGCAGGTAGTTTGGCCGGCCTCGAAAAAAGACTGTATATTTATACAGTATCAATATCGGTTTTACCCCAAACATGAGCCTTTCTGCCTTTCTGCTTCGACACCCGGAACAGATCCACCCTGCCCTCTGGCGGGCGAACCAGCTTGCCCGGCCACCGGGGGCCACTGTTCCCACCGGCTTTGCAAGTCTCGACCAAGCCTTGCCGGGTCAGGGCTGGCCGGTCGGGCAATTGGTCGAAATCCTCATCCAACGGCCCGGCTGCGGTGAACTTCAACTCTTTCGTCCTGCTCTGGCCAGGCAACTTCCCGAACGCAGCATTGCCTTGGTCAAACCGCCCCATCCGCCCTGCATTCAGGCTTGGGCACATTGGCAGCTGGCCCCTGAACGCCTCTTGTGGTTGCAACCTACCCGTACGGTTGACGCCCTTTGGGCCACCGAACAAATACTCCGGCACAACAGCTGTGCGGCCGTTTTCTGCTGGGCTCATCCCGTGCACACCACCAGTCTGCGGCGCATTCAGCTGCTGGCCAGGCAAAGCGAAAGCCTGTGCATTCTGCTGCGGCCCAGCTCCGTCATGTGCCAGGCCAGCATGGCTGTATTGCGCCTGGCCATCGAGCCCTGCCGGCAGGGCATCCGCCTGCATATTCTGAAGCGGCAGGGTGCCGCAGCGTCCTCACCGATCAACCTCGAACTGTACGCCCCCCAAGGGGGGGCGCTTCCCCGTCATGTCCCTGTGGGTCTGCCTGCGCTGGCCTGATGCCTCCTGTGCCGGGCAAGCCTCCCTCCAGCTGCAGCACCTGGCGCTTGCCATGTTGCGCTACAGCCCGAAGGTGGCATGTTACAGGCACGATTCGGTGGTGCTGGAAGTGGCTGCCAGCCTGGCGCTGTTCGGCGGCATCCGGGCGTTGTGCCGGCGCATACGCCACACCGCATACAAGGTGCTCACTCCCTTGAATCTGGGCATGGCACCATCGGCAAGCGGGGCCTGGCTGCTGGCCGGCTCGCCCCGGCCAGGGTGCAGGCGCGTGGTAAGGCAAGCCAGCCTCGTGCGTCACCTTGCCGGCCTGCCCGTTCACCATCTGCCAGAGGCCCGCCCTCACCAGGAATGGCTCGATAACATCGGCTGCCACAGTCTGGGAGATCTCCGCCAACTTCCCCGTCCGGCGCTGCAGCAACGCAGCAGTCCCCTTCTCCTGCACTCTCTGGATGCTGCCTACGCACAGGCCCAGGAAACCATTTCCTGGTTCCTGCCCCCTGCCCGCTTGCGCCCGGCCTGCGACGTCGACCTCCCCCGTCTGCACGCCAATGCCATCCTGGCTGCCACCCAACCCCTGTTGCTGGCACTCTGCGGCTGGCTGCAGGGCCGGCAGGAAGCTCTGCACGACATCTCCCTGCTCATCCACCATGCAAAAGGTCGGGATTCCTGCCCGCCCACCCGTGTGGCCTTGCGCTTTTCAGCCGCCACCTGGCGTCTCGAAGACTTCAACCGCATCCTCAAGGAACAACTGCAGCATGTTGTACTGAAACGCCCGGCCATCCGCCTGGAACTTGCCGCCGGTGTCTCCCACCCCCGCGCCCCGGCCAGTGAAACGCTCTTTCCCGACCCAGGCCAGCATTTCCAGGAAGAAAAAAGGCTGCTCGACCTGCTGTCAGCCCGTCTTGGCATTGGCAGCATCAGGCGGCCACGGCCCCGCGCACACCACCTTCCTGAACAGGCAAACAACTGGGCGGAGCTCACCACAGCCCCGGTTTCCGTTTCCGTGCCGGCTTCGCTGGGCATCAACCCCCGGCCTTTCTGGCTGCTGGAAGAGCCCCGTCAACTGGGCATCCACCTGGAAAGGCCGGTGCATCAGGGGAGGCCTCTGCGTCTTGTGCAAGGCCCAGAACGTATCGAAACCGGCTGGTACGAAGGCATTCACCACCGGCGCGATTATTTCGTTGCCGAAGATCCCGATGGCGCCCGCTATTGGGTCTATCGCGAACGGGAAACCGGAGACGGCTGGTTTCTGCACGGCCTGTTTGCCTGAACAGATCCAAGCCATGACACAGGTATTCGCATCAATGGCATGACGCCCGCTTTTTCTGAGCACCACCATGAAGCCCACCTTTTCCTTCCTCAGCTCCTATGCCGAGCTGGACTGCATCTCCAACTTCAGCTTCCTTACAGGAGCCTCCCACCCGGAGGAACTGGTCGAACGGGCGGCGGGGCTGGGCTATAGCGGCCTTGCCCTAGCCGATGAATGTTCTCTGGCAGGGGTGGTCAGGGCCCATGTCGAAGCCCGCCGCCACCCCCTGAAGTTCGTGGTCGGCAGCCGCTTTCGGCTACAAGAAGGTCTGCACCTCATTGTTCTGGCCACCAACCTCAATGGTTACGGGAATTTATCCGAAACCATCACGCTGGCGCGCCGACGCAGCCCCAAGGGGGAATACCGGCTGAGCCTGGCCGACCTCTCCACACCACCTGCCGGGCTTGAATACCTGCGCGGTCTGCCGGATTGCCTAGTGATTCTCAAACCGGGTTATGGCTGTTCCACCCAATGGCTCGATGCGCAACTGCCTGCGCTGGCGAAGCTCTTCGTCCAGCGCCTCTGGCTGGGGGTTGCCCTGCATTACGGTGCGTCGGACGCCCGCCATCTTTCCACCCTGCAACAGGCTGGCCGGCGGCATCACATTCCGCTGGTGGCCCTAGGTGGTGTGGAAATGCACCGCCGTTCCCGTCAGCCCCTGCACGATGCGCTGGTTGCCATCCGCCATGGCAAACCCGTCACGGAAATCCTCGAGCAGCTGCACCCCAATGCAGAGCGCCATCTTCGCAGCCGTCTGCGGCTGGCCAATATGTACCCTGCCGAGCTGCTCCATGAAACGCTCAACATCCTGGAGCATTGCCGGTTCTCACTTGATGAACTTCGCCTTCAATATCAATACCCGGAGGAAATCGTTCCACAGGGCATGACCCCCAGCACCTACCTTCGCCAGGAAACCATGGCCGGCGCCCGGCGCCGCTATCCGCAGGGCATCCCTGCCAGCGTCCTGGCACAGCTGGAAAACGAACTGTCCATCATCCGGGATCTTGCTTATGAGCCTTATTTCCTGACGGTTTACGATATCGTCAAATTCGCCCGCAGCCGCGGCATACTCTGCCAGGGGCGTGGTTCGGCCGCCAATTCTGCGGTCTGCTATTGCCTGGGCATCACCGAAGTCGACCCGGCCAGCGGCAACACCCTCTTCGCCCGGTTCATCAGCCGGGCGCGCAACGAGCCCCCGGATATCGACGTGGATTTCGAGCATGAGCGCCGCGAAGAAGTCATTCAGTACATCTACGAGCGCTATGGCCGGGAACGCGCGGCACTAGCTGCCGTGGCCATCCGTTATCGTCATCGCAGCGTTCTGCGCGATACGGGCAAGGCCTTGAATGTGCCTCCCGAACGAATCGAAGTCGTCGCCCGCTCCTTTCATTACTGGAATGGCAGGAAAGACATTCTGGAGAAAATCCATGCCCACGGCTTTCCCGCTACCAGCCGTATCGCACGGTTGTGGGCGGGGCTGAGCGATACCCTGAGGGGGTTTCCGCGTCATCTTTCCCAACACCCCGGTGGCTTCGTCATTTCTCAGGGCAAGCTTTCCCGCCTGGTGCCCATTGAGAACGCCGCCATGCCGGAGCGCAGTGTGGTGCAGTGGGATAAGGACGATCTTGATGCCATGGGTCTGCTGAAAGTGGATGTGCTCGCCCTGGGCATGCTCAGCGCCCTGCAGCGCTGCCTTCAATTGGCCAGCCGTTTGCGGGGCCGCCCCTACGAACTGCAGGATATTCCCCCTGACGACTCCCCCACTTTCGAAATGATCTGCCGCGCAGACACCATAGGCGTCTTCCAGATCGAATCCCGCGCCCAGATGAGCATGCTGCCCCGCTTGCGCCCCCGCGAGTTCTACGACCTCGTCATCCAGGTGGCCATAGTTCGTCCAGGCCCAATTCAAGGCGGCATGGTCCACCCTTTTTTGCGACGCCGCCAGAACCTGGAACCGGCCCACTGCCCGTATCCCGAACTGGAAAAGGTACTGGGCCGCACCCTGGGGGTACCCATCTTTCAAGAGCAGGCCATGCAGATAGCCATGGAAGCCGCTGGCTTCAGCCCTGACGAAGCCGACGAACTGCGCCGTGCCATGGCCGCCTGGCGGCGCAGTGGCAGCGTGGAACGCTTCCGGCTGCGACTGCTGCAGGGCATGATAGCAAAGGGCTACGACGAACAATTTGCCGAGCAGATCTTTCTGCAGCTGCAGGGGTTCGGGGAATACGGCTTTCCTGAAAGCCATTCAGCCAGTTTCGCCAGGCTGGCCTATTGCAGCGCCTGGTTCAAATGCCACGAACCGGCGGTGTTTCTGGCAGCCTTGCTCAACTCTCAACCCATGGGTTTCTATGCACCCAGCCAATTGGTGCAGGATGCCCGGCGCCATGGAGTGGAAGTACGTCCCGTCGATATCCGCTACAGCGAGTGGGAAGCGACGCTTGAGCCGTCCACCTTCGAAGAGGCCACGTTCCAACAGGACACTACAAATACAACAGCCCAGGGCTCTGCAGGCCTCCCTCAGCCGGCTGTGCGTCTGGGACTGTGTCAGATCAAAGGTCTGTCCCGTAATGCTGCCCTGCGGATTGAGCAGGCCCGGCGTCAGGCACCCTTCCGTTCCACCCAGGATCTCGCCTCCCGTGCGAGCCTGGACAGAAAGGAAATGAATGCCCTGGCTGCTGCCAACGCACTCCAACCTCTGGCCGGCGAAAGGCGTCAGGCCCAGTGGCATGCTGCCTTGCAAAGGCCGCCCGGTATGCTGCGCAGCACCATCATTAGCGAGAATCAGGTCCCGCTTCTGCCCGACATGCCGGAAGGCGAGCAGATTGTTAACGACTACAGGCTTCTGGGCCTTACCCTGGGGCGTCATCCCCTGGCACTGTTGCGTACCCGCCTGGATCAACAACGTTTCATTCCGGCAGAGCGGCTGCTTTCCAGCGACTGGCCCGATGGCCGCCTGACACGTGCATGCGGGCTGGTGACGACCCGGCAACGGCCTGGTACGGCCAAAGGCGTGGTGTTCGTCACCATTGAGGACGAGACCGGCCACGTGAACATCATCGTGCGGCCCGAACTGTCCATCCGTCAGCATGCAGAACTGGTGAATGCCCAATTACTGGGTGTGTATGGCGTCTGGCAGCGGCATGAATCTGTCTGTCACCTGGTGGCCGGCCGCCTGGTGGATCTCACCCCGCTGCTTGGCGCCTTGCACACGCGCAGCCGGGACTTCCACTAAAATCATGGCTTTGGCAGAAACTACAGGAAGACCACCATGAGCAGTTCGCTCAAGACCCAACTTTCCAATGCCGTGAAAGATGCCATGCGCGCCCGTGACAGCGCCCGTCTAGGCACTTTGCGTCTGTTGCAGGCCGCCATCAAGCAAAAGGAAGTGGACGAACGCAAAGAGCTGACCGACGCCGACATTACGGCCATCATAGAAAAACAGGTCAAGCAGCGCCGCGAATCTGTTGCTGCCTATGAACAGGCAGGCCGTACCGAGACCGCCGAGCTGGAAAAGGCGGAAATCGCAGTACTGCAGGAATTTCTGCCTGCGGCAGCCGACACCGCAGAAATAGAAGCCGCCATCACAGCCGCCCTGCAAGAGGTGCAGGCCGAAGGCGCGACAGGCCCCGCCGCCATGGGCAAGGTCATGGGCCTGCTGAAGGCCCGCCTGGCAGGCCGCGCCGACATGGCCGCCGTGTCGGCCCAGGTGAAGGCTCGCCTCTGATCTCGGCCGGCCCTTCACGGGCCGCCCATGAAAAACGGCAGGGTTGCCTCAGGGGCTCCCTGCCGATTGAGCATCACTGTGCGAGAGTTCAGGCTTCGTTCAGAACTGGAACATCTGCACAAGCGCTACAGGTGTAATCCACATAGCCAGCCGCACCTTCACCATAAAACGTGGAAGGGTCCTATTCCCGCAATTCAATGCCTTGCTTCAGCCGGCGTACGAGATCCGGGTTCGAAATGAAGGGGCGGCCAAAGGCAACGGCATCTGCCCTCTCTTCCTTCAGAGCTTCCTGTGCACGTTCCAGGGTATATTCCTGGTTCACAATCACGCTGCCACCGAATTCACGACGCAATTCAGCTGTCAGCGCCTGCTTGCCCGCCGCCTCGCGCACAAAGATAAAACCCACCCCACGCTGACCCAATTCACGCGCCACATAGGTGAACAAAGCTTCGGGGTTGGAATCGTGCATGTCGTGCGAAGTGCCATAAGGCGAAAGATGAACCCCTATGCGGCCTGCCCCCCAGACACCCGAGCAAGCATCCACGATCTCAAGCAGAAAGCGGGCACGGTTCTCAATGCTGCCGCCATAGTTGTCTTGCCGCTTGTTAGTGCCATCCTGCAGGAACTGGTCAATGAGATAGCCGTTCGCCGCGTGAATCTCTATTCCATCGAACCCGGCGTCACGTGCATGGCCCGCTGCGTCGGCGAAGTCTTGAACAATATGAGGAATCTCTTCGGCATGCAGGGCGCGGGGAACCACATAATTGCGCAGGGGACGCAGCACACTGACATGCCCACCGCACGCAATGGCACTGGGAGCCACGGGAATTTCACCGTTCAGGTGCTCGGGATCGGACACCCTTCCGACATGCCAGAGCTGGACGAAAATTTTTCCGCCCTTGTCATGAACTGCAGAAGTCACCTTCCTCCAGCCATCAACTTGGGCAGAAGACCATATGCCCGGCGTATTGGGATACCCCACCCCCTGAGGAGACACAGAGGTTGCCTCGGAGAGAATCAGCCCGGCGCTGGCGCGCTGGCTGTAATATTGCCGCATAAGATCATTCGGAATTCGTCCGTCACTGGCGCGGCAACGTGTCATGGGTGCCATGACGATACGATTGCGCAAAGCTACCGCCCCCAGTTGAATGGGGTCAAACAAGCTTGTCATAGGGAAGGCCGGCGTTCGATTTTCGGAACCACATATAAGGGTTTTTACCAGAATTTGAACCATACTGCATCTCACAACCAGGGGTCACCCTCTAGAGACAACAAGGATTCGCTTACGAAATGGCACAATTCGCCGTGATTGGACTGGGCAGGTTCGGAGCCGCTGCAGCCCTGGAACTAGTCAAAATGGGCCATCTGGTGCTGGGCATCGACGCCGAGGCAAAGATTGCCGACAAATATGCGGACAGGCTGACGCGCACCGTAATCGCCGACGTATCGGACAGCGCAACTGTGGCAGAACTCGGCCTCGAAAATTACGATGTGGTTCTCGTGGCCATAGGCGAGAACATTCAGGCCAGCCTGCTTTGCGTCGTGCATTTGAAGAGCCTCGGCATACGCAATATCTGGGTCAAGGCTTCCTCCCATTCGCATCATCTCATCCTCAACAAGCTGGGCGTGACCCGCATCATTCATCCCGAGGAAGAGATGGGCTTGAGAGTCGCCCAGGCTTTGAACTACCCCATGGTGAATGATTACATTCCGCTCGGTAATGGGGAATTCGTCGTAGAGATTCGCGTGAGCGAAAGCCTCGAGGGAAAACCACTGGCCAGTGTGGTGAAGGACGACCCCACCCTGCCCAAAGCACTCCTGGTCAAACACAGGAGCCAGGCCACAGCCCATCCGGCAGACGACCACATACTTCACGCCAACGACATCCTGGTAATGTATGGCTCACTGGAAGCACTGCGCGCCCTGGCGCCGCGGCTGATGTGAACCATGCACAAGCTGGATCCCCGACGCGGCCTGGACACATTCCGGCGCATTCACCGTGGCGGCAGTCTTGGCGCCAGCCCGCCGGCCGTCCTGGCATCAGGCTTTCTGCTATTGATTGCAGTCGGCACTTTGCTGCTCGCCCTTCCCTTTGCCCGCACGGAAAAGCCGCTAGATCTCTTTGAGGCCCTATTTACCGCCACCGCAGCGGTCACTGTCACCGGCCTGTCAATTGTTCCAACTCAGGACCTGAGCTTATTCGGCCAGTTTGTCAGCATCATCCTGGTGCAGATTGGTGGTTTGGGATTCGTCACGTTCGCGGTGGTGTCGGCCATAACCCTCGGGCATCGCATCAGCCTGAGGCAACAATCACTTGCTCTGGAAGCGTTCAATCAGACTAGCACGGCCAGGGTCAAGGACACTGCTACTTCAGTGCTGCGCATTACGGCAATCATCGAAATCTCCACCGCCCTGTTGCTGTTTTTCTGGTGGTGGGGCAGCGGGCGCCTTCCGTTGGGTAAGGCACTGTACTACGCAATCTTTCACTCCATCGCTGCCTTCAATAATGCAGGCTACGCATTGTTTTCCGATAGCCTGAGATCGTTTACAGGGGATGGCGTCACCATAGCGATCATTTCGGCCACCGTCATACTTGGAGGCCTTGGCTTTCCCGTGATCGTGGATGCCCTGCGCAAAAAACGCTGGAATCGCATCCAGCCCTACGCCCGCTTGGTGATTCTGACCACCCTTGCCCTGAACCTTGCAGGGTTTATCCTCATATGGCTGCTTGAATCACGAAACCCTCTCACCCTGGGTGTGCTCGATTGGCCGGAACAGGCCAGAGCCGCGTGGATGCAGAGTATTTCGCTGCGCACTGCGGGCTTTACCACCTTCAACGTGGAACTCATGGACGACAGCACAACCCTGCTGGCAGCCGTGCTCATGTTCATAGGCGGTGGTTCCATGAGCACGGCCGGGGGAATAAAGCTAGGAACTTTCATCGTCATCATGGCAGCCGTGTTCGCTTACCTCACGCAGCGCAAGGAAGTGGTGTTAATGGAGCGCAGCATCTCGGCAGAAAGCATACAGAAGGCGCTGGCAGTTGTGGTCATCAGCCTACTTGCTGCCTGCCTCGCCCTATTCCTGCTTACGATTTTCGAAGACATCGCATTCTCCAACCTGTTTCTTGAAGTGATTGCGGCTCTAAGTACCACCGGGCTCAGCCATGGAATTACCGCCGAACTTTCACGCCCTAGCCAATGTGTATTGTTACTACTGATGTTCATGGGTCGAGTCGGCCCGCTGACCCTGGTATACAGTCTGGCAGTGCGCAGCCGTGTCCGGAACAGAGTTCGTTACCCGGAAATGGAGTTCCAGGTGGGGTAGACATAGCAGCCGCTTGCATTCCAAAAAAGACTTATGTTATAGTTATGTTCTTCGCGGCGCAGCAAATGCTTCACTAAGCTGCATTAAGCGAAAATTCGGGGCGTAGCGCAGCCTGGTAGCGCACTTGCATGGGGTGCAAGGGGTCGCGAGTTCGAATCCCGCCGTCCCGACCAATTCTCAAGGGCTTACAGTGAAATGCTGTAAGCCCTTGTCCTTTTCCGCGCCCAGAAAAAACAGATACTCGGAACGTTATGCCACCCCTTCACATACGCCCCGCCACTGTGGAAGATACAGACCTAATTCTGCACTTTGTGCGCGAACTGGCAGTTTATGAAAAGGCGGAAGACCAGGTGCGGGCGACCCAGGATCACGTGCGTCGCACACTGTTTTGCGCACACCCGACCGTGCATTGCATAATCTGTGAGCAAGGGGAAACTCCCCTTGGCTTTGCCGTCTACTTCTTCAATTATTCAACCTGGCAGGGGCAACACGGGCTTTATCTGGAAGATTTGTACGTATCTCCCGAGCACCGTCGCAAGGGGGCAGGCAAAGCCATGTTGCGCCACCTTGCCCGCGTGGCAGTGGACAACGATTGTGGCCGTTTCGAGTGGTCGGTGCTCGACTGGAACACACCCTCCATCGCGTTTTATGAAAGACTTGGGGCACAAGCACAAAAGGAATGGATACGTTACCGGCTCACCGGCCAGGCACTGAAAGACCTGGCTACCTGAGCAACTTCACTAACCGAGAAGGATGATAAACCCGCCCGCTTACACCGGCGGTTTTTTTTGGGTCTCTGCAGCATGTAACCCGGCACCATATCAAAGCAGCCAACGTAAAATAAGGTATATAAATAAAACATATTCTTACAGGAAGTGTGCATGGCCTCTGACACCCCCGAAGACCAACATGCCCAACTTGACGCCCGAGCACAAGCACTGCTGGCTCGAATCTCGGGATCAGTCTCGCCCCAATCCGTGGCGCTCGCCTGGTTTGACTGGGCTTCGCATCTCGCATCCTCACCGGGCAAGATTGCCGAGCTGTCCCATCTGGCCGTGGAGCAATCGACGGCCATGAGTCGCTTTGCTCAGCAGAGCTTGGCCGCAGCGATTGCCGCCGCACTGGGTGGCACTAACAGCGATGCCAGCGGAACCCGCATCCCGCAGCCAGCACTGCTGTTGAACGACCGCCGCTTTCGTGACCCGGAATGGCAGAACTACCCCTTCAACATATTGCACCAGGCCTTCCTGATGAATCAGCGCTGGTGGAATACCGCTACTCGCGGGGTCCGCGGTGTCGAACCGCATCATGCCGATGTCATCAACTTCATTGCCCGGCAGCTCACCGACTTGCTGTCTCCAGCCAATCAGCTGCTGACCAACCCACTCGCACTAAACCTCACGGTGAAGGAAGGCGGTGCCAATCTGGTCAGGGGCGCGCAGCATTTTCTGGAAGACCTGCAACGCCTGCAAAACGGTAATCCCCCTCCCGGCACCGAGCAGTATCGGGTTGGAAAGGAAGTCGCCGTCACTCCCGGCAAGGTCGTGCTGCGCACACCTGTCATGGAGCTGATCCAGTATGCGCCACAAACCGACAAGGTGCATCCTGAACCCGTGCTGGTGATCCCGGCCTGGATCATGAAGTACTACGTGCTCGATCTTTCTCCGCACAATTCGCTGGTTCGCTATTTGGTCGAAAACGGTTACACGGTCTTCTGCATTTCGTGGAAAAACCCCGGCGAAGAGGAACGCAACTTGGGCATGGACGACTACATCAAGCAGGGCTTCATTGCAGCGCTTGATGCCATCCAGGCCATCGTGCCCGAAAGCAAGGTACACGCGACAGGCTATTGTCTGGGCGGCACCCTGCTGGCCATCGGCGCCGCCGCCCTGGCGCGCGACGGGCAAGTCGACCGCCTGGCTTCGCTGACCCTGCTGACTGCACAAGTCGACTTTTCCGAGCCTGGGGAAATCAGCCTGTTCATCGACGAAAGCCAGGTCAGCATGCTTGAGGCGGAGATGGAACTGGCAGGCTATCTGCGTGCCGACCAGATGGCCGGCGCCTTCCAGATGCTGCGTTCCTATGACCTGCTTTGGTCGAAGATGGTGCAGGAATACTTGATGGGCGAACGCCAACAGTTGAACGACCTGATGGCCTGGAACGCCGACGCGACCCGCATGCCTGCACGCATGCATGCACAGTACCTGCGCCGGCTCTACCTGAACAATGAGCTGTCTGCCAGCCGTTACCCGGTCAATGGCCGGGCTGTGACCCTGGCCAACCTCACCCTGCCAACCTTCTGCGTCGGTACCGTGACCGACCACGTGGCGCCCTGGCACTCTGTCTATAAATTGCATGACTATTGCCCGGCCGAAATCACCTTCGTGCTGACCAATGGCGGCCACAATGCAGGAGTGGTAAACCCGCCTGGCGGCTCGTCCCGCCGTCGATATCAAGTAGCCACGCGCCCCGCCAATGGTGGTGTCCGACATCCCGACGAATGGCAGGCCAGTGCGCCAATGCACGAAGGCTCGTGGTGGCCAGAGTGGGTAAACTGGCTCAAAGCCCGCTCTGGCGAACCTGTCGACCCACCTTCCATGGGCGCACCTCGAAAAGGCTACAAACCCCTGGACGATGCACCCGGCCAATACGTGCTGGAACGATAACCCTCCAACTCAAACAATAAGGATTCAACATGACTCAACGCTGCGCACTGATCACCGGCGGCACCAGTGGCCTGGGCGAGGCCATGGCAAAACGCCTGCACGATGCAGGCCACACCGTACTGGTCACCCACCCAACAGGTCTCGACGGAGCAGAAGAATGCCTCA
>Ga0079224_100006280_pt1 | contig 15732 bp, 13 predicted proteins | sample Stecom2015_FD_80414 | JGI IMG/M metagenome (GOLD analysis project Ga0079224, IMG submission 80414) | Agricultural soil microbial communities from Utah to study Nitrogen management - Steer compost 2015 | ecosystem: Environmental > Terrestrial > Soil > Agricultural land | place: USA: Utah...
ACCGAACGCGCGCCTGCCGCCGAGCCTCACCGTACTGAGGCGAGATCCGAAGGGATCCCAGCGGTCTCGAGATGATTCGAAATCGCGCCGCCGACACCTCGAGTTCTCGTACACAAAGCAAACACACCGCCACACACGCGCATCGAGTGGTCCCACCATCGCGAGTTTGCGGATCGCGGATCCGGCAATTAGGATTCGTGACGCTCGCTCCGGTCCCGCGAGGATCACCAGAGCAAGCGATACTTGGAGTCTGAGATCATCGATGCGTAACCCCCTCTTCATGGCCCTTTCCGTCGCCCTTTTCGCTCTTCCCGTGGCGTGCGGCGACGACGACGAGTCCTACACCGGCCCGCTGACGGGCGGCACGGCCGGTACGCCCGGCTCGGGAGGCAAGAGCGAAAGCGGCGGCACGGCCAATGGCGGCAGCGGCACCGGAGGAAGCACGGGCGGCAACGGCGCGGCGGGCAGCACGTCGGAGGGCGGCAGCGGAGGAGCGGTTTCGCCCGCGGAGGGCGGCAGCGCCGGGGATCCGATGACCGGAAGCGCCGGGGAGGGAGCGACCGTCGGGAGCGGCGGCGACGCGAACGGCCTGGCAGGCGCGGGCGGCGATGACGGGAACGGTCTGGCAGGCGCGGGCGGTGCCCCCGTCGAGGGCGGCGCCGGCGCCGGCGGAGACGGCGCCACGACGGAGCCCACCCTCGAGGAGCTCGCCGCCGAAGTCTGCACGAAGGAACCCGAAGGCGAGGCGTGCGAGGACGACGACGACTGCGAGACGCGCTTCGTCGAGGCGTACACGTTGTTCGGAAGCTGCACCGACATGCCGGAGAGCCACGCTCTCCTCGCTTGCTTCGCCGCGCTCGATAGCGATGCGTTCACGTGCGACGTTGTCGGTTTGACGGCTCCAGGAAAAGACGACGCGTGTACGGAAGAGTACTGCGCATGGCTCGCCGAATGCGCCGGTTATCCATGCGAGTGAGCCCGAGTCTCGAATTCGGATGATGCCTCGACTGCGCGTTGCGGCGAGGAAACGAGAGAGCCGGCCCCGACGGGGTCGGCTCTCTCGCATTTCCGGGGAATTATTGCAAATCACGACCGCGATCGAGCAACGCGCGGGGAAGACGAATGCTCCGTTCGATTGTGCAACCGAGACGAGTTGTGCAACGGAATCTGCACAACTCGCGCAGCGCCGGATATGGAGCGATGTAGTCGCGCATCACGCATCGGGAATGATATTTAGCTGTGCCACTGTATGCGGGCGGGCTCGCAAAGTGGCTTCAAAACCGAAGGTTGAGGACATCGTCTCTCCGCGAGACAGCGCGGGCACGCGACCCAATGCGCATTGGGTGCCGTGTTTCCAACACTCGACACTGCTGGCACGTGACATGCAGTGACTCCGGCTGCCCCCCTCAACCACAACGGAGAAGCCAACTCATGCGCAAACTCGTTTCCTGGATCGCAGCCGCCGCCACCGTGGCCGGCCTCACTTCGGCCTGCGCCGTCGCCGAACCCACCGAGGAGGAGCTCGGAGCCTCGTCGGAGGCATGGTGCACCAACCCCGAGGGTACCAACGCGATGATCGCGTCCCTCGCCGTCAGCATCGGGCGCGAGCTCGGACGCTGGCAGATTCCGACCGACTTCATGATCGTCAGAGGCACCTACAATCAGGAAATGCTGCAACTGACGAACACGGGCATGCAGCAGTGCTATTCGAGAGGCAACACCTGCGCCAACACCAAGGCGCTCCTGGCGTTCCAGGACGCGCGATACGACCAGATGCTCGAGTTTCCCGGCGGACAGAAGCTGAGCTCGTGGTCGTACGCATCACGCCTGGTGGCGGGCTACCGCGAGCAGGTCACCTGCGAAAGCCGCCCGTCGAACAACTGGTGGAACTCGAACAACTGCCCTGCCGAGCAGCACAAGCTCACGCACGTGGGCTCGTTCCCGGGTGGGTGTGACACGTTCCACTCCTTCCGGGCGACGGCACCGAGCGGAGGCCCTCTCGCGGCGCCCGCCCTGCTCAAGAACAAGCTGCTCTGGGCGGGAAACAACAACCCGTACATCTCGTTCCAGTCGAATGGAGACGTGGTCTCGATCGATCCGACGTACGGCTTCATCGATGGCGACAACACGTTGTCCGGGTCGTGCAACGTCACCTGCGCGAAGTTCAGCGCCTGGAGCGTGGCCGGTCAGTGCTGCAGCTGCAACGGGCGCTCGGGCAAGTTCGTGTCCTCCCCAACGCCTCAAATGTATCTCTGCAGGTGAGAGTGCGTAGACTCGTCCACCGGGGCAAGCTCGCATAAGAGTCGGCACTCCACGAAACCAGTAGAGAAACGCGCGAGAGCGGACCGTCGAGAGACGTGTCCGCTCTCGCGTTTTTTGTTCGCCCGCTCGGGCGGCGCACCGAGCACTCCGCTGCGCCCATATCGTGCGCGGTGGGAGCTTCGCTTCGCGATGCGTTCAGGGGTCGAACGGGTCGGGCCCGGCCCGCCGGCGGAGACGGCAACGGCCGAGCTCGACGGATTCGATAGCCGCGAGCGACCGCGGGGCTTCCCGAAGGAGCTGCACGATCGCGGAGGTCCCGTCCCTTCCCTCGGGGCGGCACGAGGCGAGGCCAAGAGCCTGCCGCGTTGACGGCGCAGCCCCCGCGTTCGAGCGCAAATCCTTCGCGCGGCCCCGCGGCCCCGCGGGGGATCCTCGTGTTTTTCCAGGAAATTCGCGCCAATCGTGCGAGGCACGCGGCTTGCTCAAGCCGCCTCACGATGAAACACGAGGCGAAGGACATGAACGGGCGCGTGGCGTTGGTGACGGGGGGTGCCGCCGGCATCGGAAAGGCGGCGGTACTCGCGTTCGCGGCGCGGGGTGCCAACGTCGTCATTGCCGACGTGAAGGTCGAACGGGGCGAAGAGCTGGCCCGCGCGGTCGCGGACCGCGGTGGCGAGGCGATCTTCGTGAGCACGGACGTGAGCAAGCCCGAGCAGGTCGACGCGCTCGTGAGCCGAGCCGTGGGCACGTTCGGCCGCCTCGACTACGCCTTCAACAACGCCGGCATCGAAGGGCGCTTCGGGGCCACGGCGGAGTGCACGGAAGAGAACTTCGATCGAGTGCTCGCCGTGAACCTGAAAGGACTCTGGCTCTGCATGCGCCGCGAGGTCGAGCGGATGCTCGAGCAGCCCGACGGCGGCGTGATCGTGAACATGTCCTCCGTCGCCGGCCTCGTCGGCTTCGCCAACCTCCCGGCGTACGTGGCGAGCAAGCACGCGGTGCTCGGGCTGACGAAGGCCGCGGCGCTCGAGTACGCGCAACGCCGCATCCGCGTGAACGCCGTTTGCCCCGGGGTGATTCACACCGAGATGGTGGATCGCATCACGGGCAAGGAGCCGGCCATGGAAAAACAGTTCATCGGGCTCGAGCCGATCGGGAGAATGGGCACTCCCGAGGAAATTGCCGATGCCGTGATTTGGCTCTGCTCGAGCGGCGCCTCGTTCGTCACGGGTCACGCCCTGACCGTCGATGGAGGCTTGGTTGCCCAGTGACCCCTGCCCGATCCAGCATGTCGCTCGAGACCGCGTCCCCCGAGTCCGTTGTGGAGAAACACCGATGATCGTCCAAGAAATCATGAGCCCCGATCCCTATGCAGCTCAGGTCACGAGCACGATCCGCGAGGTCATGCGCGTGCTCACGGAAGCCGACGTCCGGCACGTTCCCATCGTCGAGAACGGCGCGCTCGTGGGGATCGTGAGCGACCGCGATCTCAGGAGCTTCATGCCGAGCGCGCTCCTGGAGCTCGATCGGCCGCGCGAGATCGAGCAGGCGCTCAATCAGCCAATCTCGACGGTGATGAACGCCGACGTCGTCTGCCTCCACCCGGAGAGCGATCTGCTCGAGGGGATCGATCTCATGATCGAGCACAAGATCGGCGCGATCCCCGTGGTGGAGCCCGACAGCGCGAAGCTGGTCGGGATCGTGAGCTACGTCGACGTGCTCCGCGCCGCGCGCGACCTCATCTGAGCGCCTCGATACCGAGCCGCTCAAAGCAGCCGATGGGGCGCGGTGTACGCGCCCCGGAGCGGCACGTCCCCGGATCCCGAGTAGAACTCCTGCCACCACTTGGCGGCCTGCCAGACCATCTCGGGGCAGCTCGCGCCCTGAACCGACCCAGGGGTCAGGTTCACGCCGGCTGCCCCGAGCACGAGCTCCACCATCACGGCAGACGGGATGCCGCGGCCATCGAGCAACGGATTGCCCATCTTGCCTGCGCCCCAGGCGAAGGCGAGCCACGTGAGCAAAAGCTCCGTCAGGTCGACGGCGGCGCGCTGCCGGCGCAGTCGGTCCACGTGCCGTTCGATGACCTCCCAGGTGCCCCGCACCTGGATCAGCGCGAGGTTCGGGTACGCCTTCGGGTCGCCGTATCGTCCGAGCTCCGCCGTTTGCACGGCGTTGACCGGCACCGGGAACCCAAAACCGGTCGGGGGCGTCAGGGAAACCTCGAAGATGGGTGTGCTCTCGAGGGCTGCGGCTCGCGGCGCCACCAGAAGCACGTGCGACCAGTGACTCGGGCTGAGATCGTGCCGAGCGTGCGCCTGGGCGATGCGCAGCCGAAAATCGACGGGACCGCGGCCGCCGAGCAGCAAGACCTCGATCGTGCCCTCTTGCGGCTCGATCGCTTCGATCCAGCGCAGGTTGTCGGCGCCCTCGTCGCGCGGTTTCTCGGTGAACGCCTGATTGGGCTCGGTGGCTTTGGAAGTGAGAATGCTCAGCATGGGTCACTCCGGAGTACGCAGAGAGAACGGCGAGAGCACGGTCGGGCGCCTCACGGACTCGCGCGCGTGGATCGGCCAGTACGAAACGCGGAGCTGAACGGTGCCGGCAAACCGGCGAAACGAGAGCACCGCGACCTGATCGCCTTTCTGCTGATGAATCGTGCGGCAGCGCCAGCGCTCCGCCCCGGCGCCGATCGCGTACGGCGGCTCGACACCGTCCGGATGGCGCGGAAAATCCGCTTCGTGGTGGACGATCCGGCCATAGAAGTCCCACGGTGAGGCCACCAGGGAGGACGGCGAGCAGATCACCTCGAAGGCGCGCGGCGTTCCCGTGCTCCATTCCGTCGCGTAGACGACGCGACCGAAATGGACGTCGCCCGTCACGCACACGACGGCGCGCCCGCGCTCCGAGACCTGCCGCAAGCACTGGGTGATCGCCGCATAGTCCCCGTAGTTGGCGAGCGCGCGGTCGCCGGCGCTGCCAGCAAGTTCGCCAGCCGCTGCCTCGAACACGGATTGGCCCGTGACGAACACGCCGTACAGGCGCTGATCGCGCACGCGCTTCGCCCACTGCTCGAGCTGCGCGAGCGCACTGGGGTGGAGAGAGCGCGCGCGATCCTCACGCCGGAAGGTGCGGGTATCCACGAAGAAGAACGACAACGGATGCAGGTCGAGCTCGAATCCCGCGCCCATCCCGTCTGGCGGGCCGAGCTGAAACCCGGCGTACGCCGCTCGGGCAGCCGCGGCCCAGCGTTCCCGGCCGTTCTTCGAGAACGTGTTCGCGATGAACGGGGACACGTGGGGATAGTTGTTCCAGTACTCGTGGTCGTCCGGGATGCAGATGCTCGGCGCGCGCGCGAGCACGGGGCCGTAGTGATCGCCGAACCAGCCCTCGGCGTACGCGCGCTCGAAGCGCTCGGCGAGCCACGGCGCGTCGTCGTCGTAGTCCTCGAACGTGGGGAGGTCGAGGTAGACTTGGTCTCCCGCGAGGATCGAAAAGCGCGGGGCATACGCCGCGGGCAGCGCCGAAAGCGTGGACCGGAGGTGCTTTCCGTGCTCGCCCTTCGCGTAGAAGCACGAGACGAGGAGCACGTTGAACCACGACTCACCGTCGGTCGGGAGCGCGGTGGGCAATGTCCGCGTGCGCACGACCGCCATGCCTGGCTCGGTGTCGGCGCGCACGCGCACTTCGTACGCGGTGTCCGGAGCGGCGTTGTCGAACTCGAAGACCCCGCTCCACGCGCGCCTCGCTCCCGTGTCGCGAAGCAGCGCGTCGGGGCGCACGCTGCGGAGTGGCAGCACCGTGCGCGGCTGTGCCGGGGCTCCGTTCAGCTCGAACTCGAGCTGCGGTGCGCGGGTGTTCGAGAGCGTCCCGACCCAGACGCGAAGCTTCCCCCCCGAGGTGAGCTTTGGATACGCGCGAATGGGCATCAGAGCTGGCCCCCCCCGTCGAAGCGGGGCAAGCGATCCCGTGCTTGCCGCTCGAGCGGCACGGCCACGCCCTGCGTCCCCGCGATGCCCGCCGACCAATGCTCGCTCGGCCCGCGGTGCAGCGCGCCCCCGGCCGGTCCGGCGCCGGCAGAAACCGCGAAAACCGCCCGCCCAGCGACGCATGGCCCCACGGGCCTGGGCTCGTTCCTTCGCGCACCGAGTCGGAGCGGCATGCAACCTCGTATCGTCGCAAGAGATCGCCAGTGGTGGAATGGTAAAAAATCGATATCCGCCGGAGGGCTCTCCCGCGGGAGCACCTGGAGCCTCCCAGTCGGGGTCGGGCCGAAAACTGGGGCTAGATGGAAGGACACCGTGTTCCCCTCGCGAGGCCGTGATCAGAAACGCGTTCGCACGCCATCTTCACTCTCGTGCGCAGCTCTGCTCGCCTCGTACCGGCGGCGACGGCCGCAGCCTCGAATGGGTCGTCGCTCGAACTCGTGTCCGCCTTCGGGAGGGAGCCAATGACGGAAGCGCCACCCCCTCGCCCCGCGGGCGGAGTGCGCGACGAGGGGAGATTCCGTCGAGTCGTGGCTCGCCACCTCGATACGGTGTGGCGCGTCCTGCGCCGGTCGGGGCTCGAGCCCGCGGATGCCGAGGATGCCGCACAGGACGTGTTCTGGGTGTTCGCGCAAAAACAGGAAGCCGTCCCCGAGCCCGCGGAGCGATCGTTTCTGATCTCGACCGCGCTTCGAGTGGCGTCGGACCGCAAACGGGCGAAGTGGAGCCGCGCCGTGAGCGCCTCGGGCGACCTCGACGATCGGATCCTCGACGGGCCCTCCCCCGATGAGGCGCTGGACACCTGGCGTGCCCGTCAGCTCCTCGATCAGGCGCTTCGTTCGCTTTCCGATTCGGATCGCGCCGTATTCGTCCTGGTGGAGCTCGAACAAATGACGCGCTCCGAGGCCTCCGCTGCGCTCGGAATTCCCGAGGGGACGGTGGCCTCGCGCCTCCGGCGGGCCCGCGAGGCCGTCGAGGCGGCCGTGGCGCATCTTTCCGCGATTCGCAAGGAAACCACATGAGCGAACGGCCCTCCCGAGATTCGGATCCCGCCGAGGACCCGCGGACGCTGGAGCACCTGCTCGAGGCGGCCCGGCGCGAGACGGCGCCATCCCACTTGGCCGAACGTGTCTTCGATCACGTCAAGCACCGCTCGCACCTCGAACAGCTCGCGGACTCTCCGCCGTTCACCCGCCCCGCTCGCTCCTTGCCGAGCCTCGGAAGCGTGGTCGGGGCGCTCGCTCTCGCTACCGCGGCAGCAGCGGCGACGGCCGTGGTGGTCCGCTCCACGCCGACGGCGATCGCTCCGGAGCGCATCTCGGAGCCGGTTCCAGCGGCCCCGGCCAAGAACGTCGTTCACCGCGCGCCGGAGGTCGATCCGTGCCTCGAGCGCGTGGTGGCTCCGGGTGCTTCGCCCCTCATCGACGATTTCGAGGATGGCGACGATCAGCTCGCGGTGCTCGAGCAACGCGTCGGCTACTGGCGTTGGGTCCGCGAGATCGACGCACCGGGCACGGCGCCGGCGCTCTTGCCGTTGCCGCGACCCGAGGCGACGGCAAGCAATCGGTTCGCGCTCCACGTCAAGGGCGGGCGGCTCGTCGACTGGGGCGCAGCCGTCGAGGTCACGTTCCGACCGGCGTGTTACGACGCTTCGGCCTACGGCGGCATCGCCTTCGAAGCGCGCGGCTCGGGCCGCGTGTACATCGCGCCGCGCGAGACACGAGTCATTCCCAGAGCCGAGGGGGGCACCTGCGACAGCGACTGCCACAACCCCCACGTCGCCAAGATCGAGCTCGGTGAGGGCTTTCGAACCTACGAAATCCGCTGGGAAGACGTGCGCCAGCGCGGCTTCGGAACACTGCCGCTCGATCCGACGCGCCTCAACGGCATTGCGTTCCTCGTCCGTCCCGAAGACACGCCGTACGACGTGTGGATCGACGACGTGCGCTTCCTCCCGCGCGAGCGCTGAACGCATCTCGAAAGGTGCGTTCGCAGCTTTCCCGCGGGGTGCAGCCCCCGCTCCGCCGGAGTGAATCCGGCGGAGCTTCACGCGAGCTTTCGAGAGCTACGGGACTAGAACTTCACGGCCGCAACGGCCGTCTTTCCCGGCTGAACCTCCACGGTGATCGACTTCCGACCCATCGTGGGGTGGACGAACATCACCGCGTGCTTGCCCGGTGAGAGCTCGAGCTTGCGCGGAGTGGCGCCGACCGGGCGCCCGTCGACGAGCACGTTGGAGAGCGGGATCGAGTTGATGCTGAGCGTCCCCTTGGCCGTCGCGTTCACCGCGGGCCCGGCAGGACGCGCGGGCGCCGCCGGGGCCGGGCGCGGTGTCGGGGCCGGCACGGCGGGACGCGGAGGCGCGGCCGCGACGGGAGCCACGGCAGGCCGAGCGGCCGCCGCAACGAACTGGATATGGACCGTCTTCTCCGCGTCGGAGTCACCGAAGGCGACCTCGGTCTCGTAGTCCGAAAACCCGGCGCGCGTCGCACGAACGCGGTACCGCTCGCCCGGCGAGACCTCGATGCGCGCCGGCAGTTGCGCCACGGCGCGGCGGCTGCCGTCCGCCTCGACGACCTCGACGGAGGCCCCCTCGGAGCCGGGTCCAGGCTCGATCGCAATGACCGCCTTTACCGGGACGAGCTTGGGCTCCACCGTGATCGTCTTGCCCGGGACGAGCTCGATCTTCTGCTCGAACGCGGCGTACAAGGGGTTCCCCGCGACGCGGAGCGTGGCCGTCCGCGGACGCAATCCGGCCAACGTCACGGACCCCGTGCCGCGGTCTTCGCCGTCGAGATAGATGCGGAACCCGTCTCCCGGGACGCGCACGTGTAGGCCAGCAGGATCGCTCCGGTCGAGGACGAACTTGAGCTCGGTGTCCTCTCCCGACTCGATCTCGACCTCCTGCTCGGCGATGCCGTAGCCCGGGGCGCGGACGGCGATCGTGTGCTTGCCGGAGCTGAGCTTGCCCGTCTTGCACGGCGCCGGGGCGCAGGCGGGCTGACCGTCGAGCAACACCTCCGCGTTCGCCACGGCGGTATTCTCGGAATCGACGACGCTGACCGCGACGGCGCCCTTCGCCGGCAGAACCAGCTTCGCGATACCGATGCTGAGGAGAGCGCTCACCGCGAACACGGCGCCGCCCGCGAGCAGCATGGAGCGACCGGAGCTCCGCCGTCCGGGAGTCGCCCCGGCGTCGACGAAGGGTGGATCCCCGAGCTTGCGCAAGCTCGGTCGCGTCTTCGCTGGTGTGGGGAGCGACACCGGGGCATCGGAGAGCGCCGAGAGCCGCGGCGGCTCCAGCACCGGCGGCGGCGGGAGCTTCGGGCCGGAGGAGAGCGACGGCGGCGCCGGCATCATCGGCCCGCCCGGAGTGAGCGGCGAGCTCGGGGGCAGCGGCGGGTTCGGCGCGAACGGCGAGCTCTGCGTGACGAGCGCGCTCAGCGGCACCGAGCTCGGCGAGCTCGGAACGATGGGTGGCCGCGGCGGCACGTTCATCGTCCGGGACGGAGGACGCGGAGGCGTCGGCATCCCGCCGGACGAGAGCTTCTGCAACGCGGCGTTCAAGAGTTGCGCTTCCTGCGTGACATGACCGAGCTCGTCGACCTCGTCGTCCGACACGAGCCGACCGTCACGCGACGGAGGAGACATCCGACGTGCCGAGCTCGGACGCGCCTCGCGCGCCAGCGTGTCGAGGGAGCTCGGAACGAGGACACGCGTGGGCTCCTCGTCGTCCGCATCCCCGAGCGCGGCCTCTTCGGAATCCGCGCTGGCGTCGAGCTCGGACGCGTCCTCGATCTCGTGGGCGTCCTCGATCTCCTCGGCGTCCTCGTCGGCGTTCAGCGGATTGGCAGCGGCTGCACCGGCTGCGGGAGCGTGCGCTTCGGCAGCGGGCGCTTCGGCAGCGGGCGCTTCGGCAGCCACTGCTTCGGTGTCTGCCTTCGCGTCGTTGCCGGGCGCGGCCTCGTCCGCATCCTCGACCTCCGACGCGTCGACCGGCTCGGGCTCCGCGTCGCTTTCCGCACTGGCGGTCGCTTCGGGCTCCGCGCTCGGCGCGCTGTCCCCTTCCGTACCGGGTGCCGCCTCGAGGGAGGCGCCCGGAGCCTCGGTGGAATCACCCTCCGAGCCGGGGCTGGAGTCGGAGGGTGCGGACTCCTGCTGCGCGAGCGGGCCGAGACCAGTCAGCGTGTCCGGCGCGCTGTTCTTGAGGTCGGCAGCGTGTGCCGCGCGCGACGGCAGCGACGAGAACAACTTCGGCTCCTCCTTAAGCTCTTCGTCGTTTCCGCGATCCAGACTGTCGGCCACTGAATACCTCCGCTCGAATCACTGCGCGCCCCCCAGGGCCCAAAGGCAGCATCTGCGCACCCTGGTCCGCATGTCGGAAGCGCAAGCAACAAGTAAGTGGGGAAGAGAGCACTACCGCCCAGGGTGCACCCAGGCGCATCGACAACCCGTAGCACAGCTTCGTGCCGGCCGTGCAGGTCCGTCTCCTACACCGGGGCCCCTCGCGAGATCGCCCATGTCCCCGGGGCCGGGGGAGCGCCCCCCGACGTTGCGTCCCGGAAGGGGTGGCGAGACCCCGCCCTCCACGTCGCCCGCTTTCGTGCGAACCTCGTGCCCCCACCCGATTTTTTCCCTTCGGCCCTACCATGACGCGCTCGCTCGATCGCCTCTTCCGCCCTCGTTCGATTGCCGTAATCGGCGCCTCCCGCCATCGCGGGAACATTGCCGGTGAAGTCTTTCACAATCTCGTGTCTCACGGGTTTCCGGGCCCCGTCTATCCCGTGAACCCGGCCTCCCGCGCGGTTCAGTCCGTGCGCGCCTATGCCTCGATTCGAGACATCCCGGACGAGGTCGACTTGGCGGTGCTCGTCGTTCCCCAACGGTTCGTGCTCGAGAGCGTGGAGGAGTGCCTCGAGCGCGGGGTGCGGGCGTTGGTCGTGATCACGGCGGGCTTCGCGGAAGTGGGCGCCGAGGGCAAGCGCCAGCAAGACGAGCTCTTGCGCCGAGTCCGCGAGCGCGGCGCGCGCATGCTCGGGCCGAACTGTCTCGGCCTGCTCAACACGGATCCTGCCGTCGAGGTCAACGCGACGTTCGCGCCCACCTGGCCGCCGCCCGGCGTGGTCGCGATCGCCTCGCAGTCCGGCGCGGTCGGGCTCGCCCTGCTCGACTGCGCACGCGAGCTCGGCATCGGCATCAGCCAATTCGCGAGCACGGGAAACAAGGCGGACCTCTCGGGCAACGATCTCCTCGAATACTGGGAGGACGATCCCGGCACGCGCGTGATCCTTCTCTATCTCGAGAGCTTCGGGAACCCGAAGCGCTTCATGGAAATCGCGCGACGCGTCTCGCGCAAGAAGCCCATCGTCGTCGTGAAGAGCGGACGCACCGCGGCTGGCGCGCGCGCCGCCTCGTCGCACACCGGCGCGCTCGCCGGCATGGACGTCGCCGTCGACGCCTTGCTCGGACAAGCGGGCGTGCTCCGCACGGACACCATGGAGGAGCTCTTCGACCTCACGGTGTTGCTCGCGAACCAACCGGTACCCGCGGGTCCCCGTGTCGCGATCCTCACGAACGCGGGAGGACCGGGCATCATGGCGTCGGACGCGTGCGAGAGCCGCGGGCTCACGATCGCCGCGCTCTCGCCGCTCACCGTGGAGTCCTTGCGCGCCTTCCTTCCGGGCGCGGCGTCCGCGAACAACCCCGTCGACATGCTCGCGAGCGCCTCGGAAGAGGACTACGAGCGCGCCGCGCGCATCGTGCTCCGCGACCCGGACGTGGACGCGCTGCTCGTGCTGTTCGTGCCCACCATCGTGACCGAAGCGAAGGCCATGGCCGCCGCCGTCGAGCGCGCCGCCAAGGATGCGACGAAGCCCATTCTCGCCTCCGTCATCGGCACCCATGGCGTGCCCGAAGCGCTCGCGGCGCTGCGCGCGGCGCGCATTCCGGCGTACGCCTTCCCAGAGCCGGCGGTGCTCGCGCTGTCGCGTGCGGTTCGCTACGGCAGCTGGCTCGCTCGCCCGCAAGGCGTCGCGCCGTCCCTCGACCGCATCGACGCACGCACCGCTCGCGCGGCGTTCCCCGCCGGGCGAGAGGGCTGGCTCACGCCGGACGCGGTGCGCGCGCTGCTCGAAGCCTACGGCCTCCGGGGTCCCACGGAGACGGTGGTGCACGACGCGGACACCGCGGTCGCGGCGGCGGAGCGCATCGGGTATCCGGTCGCCCTCAAGCTCGTCTCCAAAGAGATCGTGCACAAGACCGAGGTCGGCGGCGTGCTGCTCGACCTCGGCGACGCGGACGCGGTCCGCAACGCCTACCGAAAGCTGGAGCAAAACCTGGCGGACCGCGGCCTCATGCGTGCGATGGACGGCGCCCTGGTTCAGGAGATGGTGCGCGGCGGCGTCGAGACGTACGTGGGGATGGCCGAAGCTCCCGGCTTCGGCGCCTTGCTCGCCTTCGGCATCGGCGGTGTGAACGTGGAGGTGTGGAAGGACGTGGTGTTCCGCGTGCACCCGCTCACGGACGTGGACGCGCGCGAAATGCTCGACCAGATCCGCGCCCGCGTCCTGCTCGACGGGTTCCGCGGGGCTCTGCCCGTGGACAAGAATGCGCTCGCCGAGGCAATCCTGAGGGTCGATCGGCTCGTCGCGGACTTCCCGGAAATTCGGGAGCTCGACCTCAATCCCCTGCTCGCGCTCCCGGAAGGCCGCGGTGTGGTGGCGCTCGACGCCCGCATTCGCGTGGGGACGCCCCGTCCTTGAGGAGAAGCCGCGTGCCGTGCGTGACGGTGCATGAGCTCGATCCGCGCGTGCTCGATGACGTCGTCGTCTTCCTGCTCCGCTACGAGCTCGACGCAGAGCCCGGGGAAAGCGAGCTCGCGCGCCTCACCGCCGAAGAGCGCGCGCGGCTCTCGCGTTTCAGGAGGCGCGAAGACCGGGTGCGCTATGGCGGCGCGCGCGCAACGGTGCGCTCGCTCCTCGGGCAGCGTCTGGGGCTCGCGCCGCTCGACGTCCCGATCACGGTGGGCTCGATGGGGAAGCCAGTGCTCGACGAGCGCCTCGGCGTCCATTTCAACGTCTCGCACTCCGGTGAGTACGGGCTCGTGGCGATCACGGAAACCGGCGAGGTCGGCGTGGACATCGAGGCGATGCGCAACGAGCTCGCCCATCGCGAGATCGCCGAACGCGTGTTCCACCCGCTCGAGCTCGCGGAGCTCGACGCGCTCGAGTCGGAGGCCTCGCGCCTTCGCCGGTTCTTCCGAGGCTGGGCCTACAAGGAGGCGGTCTTGAAAGCGGTCGGCGTCGGGCTGAGCGGCGCTCCGCGCTCGTTTGCCGTCGTCGGCGCGGCCCCTTGCCGCCTCGTCGCCGACGCGAGCGCGTTCGCGATCGCCCCCGAGCGCGTCCGCCTCGTCGCGGTGCCAGCGCCCGAGGGGTATGCGGCGGCGCTCGCGGTGATAGGCCGCGCGGAGGTTGGCGAGCAGTAGCCGCGGATGATATCCAGCACCCAGCCTGGTCTCGTTCGCTCGACTCGCCGCGCGCGCCGCCATGGCGCTTCTGCTCATCGGCTGCGCCCGTGAACCGGGGCCCGTGCCTCGAGCGCCACTCGCCTCGAGCCCAGCAGGGGCAACGCCGCTTCCACCCCCTTCATCGCCGTCGGCGTCCCCCGCGCCGCACGAAGCGTCTGCTCCGACGAGCAACGCGCTGACGACGAGCGCGCCCGAGTCGGCCGCAGCATCGTCCCCGGCGGCGCAGGCGGCGCGGAGCACGCCGCGCCTCCCCGGACCGTATACGTATCGGCTCCTCCCGGCAGATCCGAATCCGAAGCACGCAACCGCGGGGCGGCACGCGAACCTCTCGATGGAGCAGTGTCGGAAGGAGCTCCGCGCGAGGCGCCTTCCAGCCGAACCCACCAAACCGCACAGCGGGATCGCGACTCCCCTCCGGCTCACGGGGCCGTTGCGGGGCGTCCGCTTCATCTCGCCGGGCAAGCGCAGCGTGTACGGCGTGCTCGATTGCCGGCTCGTGCTCGCCCTCGACGAGCTGTCGCGCGTGCTCGCCGAGCTCGACGTGGTCGAGGTGTACATCGACAACCTCTATCGTCCGCGCGCGCGCCTCCCTGGCAAGAAGGCACGCAGCCAGCACGCCTATGGTCTCGCGGCGGATATCATGGGATTCAAGCTCGCGGACGGGCGCGTGCTCGACATCGAGCGCGACTTTCACGGCACGATCGGCGTGCCGCCGTGCGGCCCCAAGAGCCCGCCCGTCGAGCTCCCGAGCGAGGGCGTGCTTCTTCGCGAGATCGTCTGCCGCGTGGCGCGCGAAGGCGTGTTCCACCACCTGCTTACCCCCAATTTCAATCGCGCGCATCGGAATCACCTGCACGTCGACATCAAGCGCGACGCGCGCGGCTACTTGCTCCGGTAAAGACGCTATCCATCGCCGAGCTCGCCGCCGTTCGGGCGGCCGTACGCGCGTGCGGCTCCGAGCGCGCGTTGGGGAGATATGCCGAGACGGTGATTGTCCGGTGATGATGGACGAGAATTCGGATGCGACCGAGGTGCGCCCTACCGCGCGCAAAGAGGCGAAGTAAGATGACCTCCGACCTCGAAAGGAATCCATGAGAGCTCGGAGTGCCCTGCGTCCCCCTCCCGCCCTCGCGTCCGTGCCGGCCTGCCTGGTCATCGCGGCGCTGCTGCCGGCTTGTGAACAACCGCTCGATGGCGGAACGACCCTCATCGAGGGCGGCCTCGGTACGGGCGGCGACCCCAACCCGGGCACGAGCGCGAGCGGCGGAACCCCCGCCGTGCCCAGCACCAACGGCGGCGCCCCCTCCCCGAGCGGCGGCATGGTGGGCTCGGGCGGGACGGCTGGAACCGGTCCCAGCCAGGGCGGGGCCGCGCAAGGCGGAACCCCGAGCTCCGGGGGCGCTGCTTCCGGCGGAGCGGGCGGTCTGGGCGGCGCGCCCGCGGGCGGCAGCGCCGGCGCGAGCGGAAGCGCGGGAGCGTCTGGAGCCGCGCCCACCGTGTGCGCCCCCGGGGCACCGACACCGGCGAGCGGTGGAGCCAGTCACCCCTTTCCGCAGAACCGCTTGACGACCTCCTGCATCTACCCGCCCCAGTGCAACAGCGAGGACGCGCGCGTCGGGTGGGAGGTCTACAAGCAGCGCATCATCGTCGACGGCGGCGACGGCACCTTGCGCGTCCAGCGCCCCGAGTTCGACAACGACACCGTCTCCGAGGGCATCGCCTACGGAATGCTGTTCGCCGTGTACATGGACGACAAGGAGACGTTCGATCGCATCTGGCGGTACGCGGAGAAGTACTTCGACGGAAACGGCCTGATGCATTGGCGGGTGGACGCGGGCGGGAACGTCACCGGCGCGAACTCCGCGACCGACAGCGACGAAGACATGGGATTCGCCCTCGTCATGGCGGACGTGCAGTGGGGCGGGTATGGCGACGTCGCGCGCGGCTTCCTCGACCGCG
>Ga0079224_100006281_pt1 | contig 15731 bp, 12 predicted proteins | sample Stecom2015_FD_80414 | JGI IMG/M metagenome (GOLD analysis project Ga0079224, IMG submission 80414) | Agricultural soil microbial communities from Utah to study Nitrogen management - Steer compost 2015 | ecosystem: Environmental > Terrestrial > Soil > Agricultural land | place: USA: Utah...
ATATTGGACGTAGGCTCTGACTGATGACTGCAGATGAGTCGTTTTCCACACTTCGAAATGTGCCCGTACCGAAATAGATTGAGATCGATGGTTTGGGTTGCGAGGTTTTGGCTTGTGCGACCTGTTGAGCAGTGGTTGCTTCGTTCCTTAGGTGGGTTCGGGCGATGGCTTTTTGGAAGTCGATCGTTCGGTTTTTGTTGTCGACGGTGATTTCTTCGGGTAAGAATGTAAGTGTGTTAACGGAGTCCAATTGAATGAGTGCGCTATCGTAATTTATTTCTGTGATGGGCTTTGTGATTGATGCTCTGGCAGTGAATTGTGCTGTGCGAGCGAGGAGTGTGGTTTGGTCAATTTTGGCACTAAATGATTCTGGCCGCGTTTGGCGTTGGCTGAACTTAACATAGAGAGTTGTGTCGATTGTATTTCCGAGACTGTCGCGTGCGAGGAACTGGATTGCTGAACTGTCGCGTTGGGGAAGCGTATTGTATATTCTGATATTTGCGCGGTCTTCACCGAAAGTTGTGTAGAGGGTGTCGTTTGCGGGAGACAGAATTTCGTAGTCGTGAAGGCCTTTTGATGTGCGGATGTTAAAGTAGGTGTTGTTCGGTCTGGCGCTTGTGATTGTTAATGGTCTGGCGTCAAGCTTTGTGGTGAAAATATTTATGTTTTCGACGCTTTGATCAAGGTTCAGGGAATCAGCCCTGAAGCCGTAAACTTCGGATTTACTGTCTACGATGAGATTGCGGTTTTTGTCGTCGAAGGCGTAGATGTAATAGATTCCGTGTTTGAGATTTTCAATTGAATATTCACCCTTATCGTTGGTTTTGGTGAGGTAGACAGGCTTGTGTTTGAAGATGTCGAAGGTATCAGATTGGAATAGGGCAACCGTTGCGTCTTTTACTTCTTTGTTTTGGAAGAGATCCCTGACCGTTCCCGAAATAGATAATGAGTCGATGTAGCTTCCTGTGCTGAATGCAAGACGTAGATTTCGTGCAGGATTTTTTTCAGTGATATCCTGTACGGCGTCACGAAAATTTATCGAGTATGTTGTGTTTGAGTCGAGCTTGTTTTCGAGCTGCATTATGACTCGTGTTCTCTTCGCTGTGATTTCATATTTCTTTTGGATATCGGGTGTGATAATAATTTGTTCTTTTGGATTGGCGAGAATGATGTGTTCGGTAAACTCTAGTGTAATGGTAGTGGGATTCGAGTTTAACGCCTCATGCCGTGGGAGTGAATTTATAAGACGAGGGGGAATTGTGTCTTTAGGTCCCCCGGTAGGTGATGTTTGTTTCGCGCATGCAAATATGATGGCGATGAGACCGATTGTTAATATGGAAGAACAAAATTTATGCATGCTTAAAGACATATATCAAGCTGGAGTATTCACTTGTGCGTTTAGCTCTTTGATTTGAGATAAGGCCGTTTTTAAAGGCATTAATCATACCCGAAATCGTGGTGCCGTTTCGTTTGTATTTCTCACTGAGGAGAGAGACATAAAATGCGTCGAGTTTCATTGGAATAATATGGGTGAGCGCAAAATTATGTTTGCTTAGGAGTCTGCGCATAGCGTCCTGGTTGAAATGCCAAAGATGTCGTGGAACATCGTAGGCGGCCCAATGTTCCTTATAGATGGTTGATTCCCAGGCATTTGTATTAGGCACAGCTAAGTACAAAGCTCCTTCCCGTGCTAATGAGTCTTTGAGTTTAGTCAAAAGTTGCGAGAGGTCATGCACATGCTCGAGGACATGCCATAGAGTAATTGCTTGGTAATCAGTTTGTTCGGATGGTAGTGAAGGGTGGATGCTGGGTTTACCAATCTTTTTTGCAGCGATTGATCTGGCATTTGCTGATGGTTCGATACCGGTAACGTCCCAGCCCTGGTTTTTACATGCGAGAAGAAAGTCGCCGGTGCCGCAGCCGAAATCAAGAATGTTTTCGATTTTCGGACTGTATTTTTTAACGAGGTTAATTTTGGATTTCAGGGTGAAATGCCGTGCTATTTTATAAAGCGCGTCAACTACGTTTGCTGGTTTGTCGGTATGTGATATGTAGTCGGATGACTCGTAATACTTGAGAATTTCTATTTCGTCCGGCTGCGGCGTGGTTGCGAGTAACTGGCAGGTTGCGCACTGGAGCAGCGTGAAACGTTCACGTGTGTGAGTGAAGTCAATTGATGATATAAATTCGATAAATTCCTTGCCGTCGCAGGCCGGGCAGATTGTAATGTCCTTCATTTGCCCATGTAGACTGTTAGTATGGAGATGTCGGCAGGTGAGACTCCACTTATGCGTGTAGCCTGGCCGAGAGTTTCAGGGCGTATGCGTTTGAGTTTTTCGCGCGCTTCGGCAGAAAGCGCCTTCACCCGATCGTAATCAAAGTCGGGCAGGATCATGAACTCGTCGAGCGCGCCGATCTTTTCTGCGAGTCGTTGTTCTCTTTCGATGTAGCTTTCGTATTTGATCTGGATCTCTGCTTGTTCGCATTCCTCATCAGAGTAAACGGTGAGCATGTCTTCGATTTGTGGATCGAGACTTCGCAATTCTTTTATACCGATCTCGGGGCGTCGCAATAGCAGATCCCAGGGAGTTTTCTCACGGATTGTAGACGTAGCTAACTCAGCGAGTTTGGTGTTAATGATGTCCGGTGATGACTTACCTGCTTTAAGAAGTTTTGTGATGTGGTCGATGTTTTTGCGCTTAGTTTGCAAAGCCTGGACCCGATCTTCGTCAGCGAGGCCGATATTATGTCCGATTTCTGTAAGCCGGAGGTCTGCGTTGTCTTGTCTGAGAAGTATTCGGTATTCGGCGCGTGATGTAAACATCCGGTAGGGTTCCTGTGTACCCTTGTTGATCAGGTCGTCGATAAGGACTCCGATGTATGCTTCGCTTCGTTTGAGCACAAGCGGATTCATTTCATTGTTTTTCAAATGAGCGTTGATGCCAGCCATCAATCCCTGGCAAGCTGCTTCTTCGTAACCGGTAGTTCCGTTGATTTGCCCTGCGAAGTAGAGATTCTCAATAATGTTTGTTTCGAGTGTTGGCTTTAGCTGTGTGGGTGGAAAGAAGTCGTATTCTATTGCGTATCCTGGCCGGAACATCTTCGCCTTTTCGAAACCAGGAATTTTTGTGAGCGCCTTATACTGGATATCTTCTGGCAGAGATGTAGAGAACCCGTTGACGTAGATTTCAACAGTATTCCAACCTTCTGGTTCTACGAAGATTTGGTGACGTTCCCGTTCTGCGAAGCGGTTGATTTTGTCTTCTATTGAGGGGCAATAGCGTGGGCCGAGTCCTTTAATTCGGCCTTGAAACATTGGTGATTTGTCGAAGCCCTTTTGAAGTTCCTGGTGGACGGAGTCGTTGGTGTATGTGATCCAGCAACTTACTTGTTTTGAAAGGGGCTGCGTAGCTGTGTATGAGAATTTGCCGGGGTTTTCGTCACCCGGTTGTTCTTCCATTGCTTCGTAATTCAGGGAACGACCGTCGATTCGTGGCGGTGTTCCTGTTTTCATTCGTCCGGATTCAAAGCCAAGGGAAACGAGTTGTTCTGTAAGGCCTGTCGCGGCTTTTTCTGCTGTGCGGCCGCCGCCGAAATTCTTTTCGCCTATATGAATCTTGCCGTTGAGAAACGTGCCGTTTGTTAGGACCACTGACTTTGCTCGGATTTCTAATCCCAGCGAAGTCTTCACCCCTATTGCCTTGTTGTCTTTGACAATGATTTCACGGACCATTTCCTGCCAGAAGTCGACATTTGGAGTTTGCTCCAGGGCTAGGCGCCATTCCTGGGAGAAGAGCATTCTGTCATTCTGAGTGCGTGGGCTCCACATTGCGGGACCTTTGGAGCGATTAAGCATGCGGAATTGGATCATAGACTTGTCGGAGATGATCCCAGACAGTCCGCCTAGTGCATCTATTTCACGAACAATTTGGCCTTTGGCTACGCCGCCCATGGCTGGGTTGCATGACATTTGGGCGATCGTGTTCATGTTCATTGTGACCAACAGCACACGTGACCCCATTCGTGCGGCCGCATGAGCTGCTTCGCAGCCGGCATGCCCGGCGCCCACCACAATTACATCGTACTCGTTAAACATATAAATAGCTCAAAAAAGACTCACGGAGTAAAAAGTTTCAAAATCACGGAAAAGTTTCCCACAAATTTTTTCCACAATTCCACATTAATGTTTCACGTGGAACGTGGATTACTTCTGGTCGCTTTTTGTTTCACGTGGAACAGAGGGCAAAGATAGGTGTCTGTCCTCTCTTTGTCGCATTGCCAGCTTTTCTGCTTTTGTTTTGTCATTATAGCCCAGCAGGTGTAGAACGCCATGAACCAGAACGCGGTGTAGCTCATTCTCGAACGGCACTTCGAACTTTTTGGCGTTTTCCCGGACACGTTCTACGCTGATGAATATATCGCCTTCAATTTCTCCTTCGTATTCGGCGTTGTCGAATGTGATTATGTCCGTGAGGGTGGAATGATTAAGATATTGCTGGTTCAGCGAATGGAGATACGAATCGCTGCAGAAAATGAAGTTGAGGTTGCTAAGGGTGCCCCGCTCTTTCTTGATTACTTCCTTTAGCCAGGCAGACGTCTTTCGCGGTCGTGATAATGAAAATTCAATGTCCTCGCTAAAAAAGCTAATCGTGGGCATCAGGCATTCATGTAAAAGCTTAGTTCGACGATTCTTCCCTGATCTTTGAATTCTACTTCGTCAGAAAGGTGCTTCATAAGGAAAATGCCGCGACCTCCGATCTTTTCGATGTTTTCTGGTGCCGTTGGGTCCGGAAGATTCTGATAATCGAAGCCGCTGCCCTCGTCCTTGATCACGAACTTAATTAAGCTATCCTTTAGCGACAGGCTGATCTGAACATTCTTGCTCTTGTCGCCGGCATTCCCGTGCTTGATCGCATTGTTCACCGCTTCGGTTACAGCGATCATAATGTTGCCGTAAATGTCGTCGTTCAGTTCAAATCTCTCCTTTGCATTGTCAATGAAGCTTTCGATCATTCTTATGTTTTCAATGATCGACGGAACCTGGATGCTGATGGTATTCATGTTTACCTTTCGTGGCTTTTCTTAATTGCCCATTCGTTTAAAGTAGTCAGACACTTCCTTCTTATAATAAGGGTAAAGCTTCGGAGGGACTGTTTTCAGCAATTCTACTTCTTTTTCTTTAAGCCGCAAATATTCTTCAAAAGCACGCGGGATTTCTTTGTCGTACTCCTTGGCTGTCTCCCCTTTTCTCTCATCGTCAAGATCCTGTTCACGCATTGACTTTTCTGCGTCCAGCAACCTCGTCAATATCTCCTGCTGACGCTTAATCAACTGGTCCGTCAGCTGTTTATTCACTAAATCCATTTCTGTTTGCTCCATTTTGCCGGGTATTTGATTTCCCGGCGTCGGTGAATCTCCCTGCATTTGCTCCTGCATCTGTTGCAGCGCTTTCCTTATCCTTTCCTGCTCGGCAGCGAGCTCCGCCAATTCCTCGGAAAGTTCTCTTCCTGATTTGCCACTGTTCTTGAGCTGTTCAATACGCTGATTTAATTGCTGCTGAAGTTGGCTGAGGTTCGGCTTCTGCCCCTTCTGGTTCTTTTTGGACTTTCCCATCGACGACTTTGCGTTTGCCATCATCTCCATCATCATCTCGAAATGATCGTCAAGCATCAGCGCCAGGTTATTTATTGAAGTCATCGTGGCCTGCATTTCTGTAAATGCCTGCGGCTTCCTACGCTCTTTATTCGCTTCAATCACCTTATCAAGATGACTCTTCAATTCGCCTACTTCCCGCGTAACGACTGGGCCAAGAAAGGGATCGCGCTTACCCAATGCAAGGAGACTATCTTCAATTACCTTCACGTCGTCTTTCAGTTTGAATTGATTTTGTGCGATTGTATTGAACTTCGGATCATTTTGCGTGAGCTCGCCAAATGCTTTCATCAGGTTTTCCTGATCGAAAGACAATTTCACCAGTCCATGCACAATGTGACGCAGGCTCTCCAGGTTCTCCATGTCAATTTCCATCGACATACTGCTCTGAGAACTCTCCATTTGCTGCTTCATCTGCTTCATTTGCTGGATGGCTTTCTGCTGCGATTCTTTGGAATCAGACGGATCGTTGTTCTCCAGCGTCTCCTTGCTCTCCTGTTGCTGTTCCATTATCGATTCCTGATCTTCTTCTGAAGGAAGCTCGGGACTATTGTGCAAATCTTCACTTAGCTCCTTCAATTCCTTAAGTTGATCACTATTTTGACGAACATCCTCCATCAGCTGTTCCTGCTCTTTGGCCAGTTCCTGCGATTGTTGTTTTGTCTGTTCTTCCCGCTCTTTTTTATTCAGACCAGGTGTCTTCTGTTGCTGCTTTTGTTCAAGCTGCTCGGTCTTTTCGAGAATCTCCTCCTGCTTCGCGATTTCCTTGTCGAGTTCCCGTATCATCTGATCCATCTTGAAATCAAACTGTGCCTGTTTAAAAAGCTCAAGGGCACGCTCAAGTTCCTTCTCAAGATTGTCTGCGTTTTGGTTTAGCTTGTTAAGAATTTTTTGAATGTCATTTACATCCGTGTTTTCTTTCAACAATTTCTGAAGCTCATCGAAAAGCTTTTTGGTCTCCTCGTCAAGTAGTTCGTCCATCAACTTCTGAATCTGCTCAGCCTTTTCCTTGATGCGCTGATCTTGTTCGGTGAACGTCTCCTTCTTCTGTTCAAGAAGTTTGTTTTGTTCTTTGAGTTCTTTCAACATCGCGTCAAGATCCTTTTTCTGTTGAAGCAGGTCTTCAAGCATTTTCTTATCCTGCCAATCGAGAGATTGCTTCCCTTTGAGCTTCTGCGCAGCTTGTTCAATCTGTTCCTGGAGTTTGGAAGCTTTACCAACACTTTGATCGATTTTCTCCTGTGTTTGATTTTGAGACTTCGAAATGTTCGTAATCAAATCTTCCTGTGTAGGGATGTGAAAGGAATACGTGGCTGATCGGGTGGCCTTCCTGCCGTTGACACCATCGTTGTCCCAGACCTGGAGATAATACTCAAGCTGATCGCCGGGTTTCAGGTTGAGTGAATCAACTGCCCAGTTGAAAAAGAAGTTTTGTTCGGTTTGATTTTTTTCAACCGGTATCCCAACGGATGCGTTCTTGATTGGTTTGCCGTCCTGATTCTTTACGTTAAAGAATAAGGCAAGTTGGCTGACACCATAGTCGTCGCTCACCATTCCACCCAGGAGAATGCGTTGATAAAGTATTGAATCGCGAAGGTTGTTCACGGCGATTCCGGGATACTGATCTTTTATGACTTCAATTGTATACGCGATGCGTTCCCTGTTCCTGCTGTTTTCATTTTCCAGAACCACTTCGTAAGTATCCGGAGAAGTCATCTTTCGTTCGTAGCCAAATGTTTGACTGTCAATGCGTTGCGCCTTAGCGTGCGCGCTATCGGCACCAAAATTCAGCCAGGCGTTCCTCGTATGAGGCGCTGTCAACTTCCAGGAGACTTGTGTGCCTTCGGGGATTTGAAGATTGCCAGTGTTGATCAACTGCTCATTTCTGAGGTTCAGATATCGAGGGTAAACAAGTCCGATTTTAAGTTGCCCGAGTTCAGGACGGTTGAAGATTTCAACTTTGTAAGGTTGAGAGAAGAATCCCGCCGCTTCGATTTGAAATTCAATCGGGCGTTGCAGCTTTTCAAATGTGTATGCAAAATCTCCGTCACTGTTTCTTGGGAGTTTCAATCGCAAATCATTTGTGACGAGGTACGCATTTGCCGGCACCGATGAACCCTGAAGTGAAAAGGTAATCGTGAAGTCTTCGTTATAGAACGCCTTTAGTGAAGTGTTTTTCAGAACGAAGCGAAACGGCGCCTCAGGAGAATATTCTCTGCTGAAGAAGATAATACGTTCCGCGCTTTGTGTGATGATACTTCTGTTAACGAAAAGTATCAGCAAGACAACAGAAACAGGAATGAGCAAATACTTCAGATACTTTCTATTCTGGCGGAGATCAATAACACTTTCAAAACTGAGTGGTTCGAATTCGCGGGTTTTCTGCAGAAGGCTCGCTGATGCCAGGCTGTTGGTCTGGAGGGATTCCAATTGAACATAGTTCAAAAGCCTGTCGCGAACCGAGGGAATATAGTTTCCAATCAGGCGGGCGCTTTCTTCCTCAGATAATCCTTTGTTGGCCAACCACCATCCCAACGGTTCACGGAGAAATCGCACCATGCAATAACCGGCGACCACAAAAAATGTAAGGAATGTGACAAACCGTGCCCAACCGCCTAACCACAGGTTGTATTCAAGGATCGCAGCAATAAGAAAGTAAACCGTCAGAATTGCCAGCGAGAGAATACTCCCTCTGAGAAACATATCCAGATAGTACTTTCTTTTGAAGGACCTGATCTTGTTGTGTATCCGTTCTGCTCCTGAGTCCATAAGAATATCGTTTATGTTGAGGGAAACCTGAACCCTTTATGCAACCACAACCAATTTACGTTTTAAGTTATTGCGTGTCACTAAAAAATCTCTCAGCGGTTATCCAAACGTGCGTTCCTGATGCCCGGTATCACGAAGGGTATCCTTCAGGACGTGACCAGTCATACTCTTTTTCAAAATACTCAATTACGTGCCACTTAAGAAACTTCTCTTGCTCCAACAGATCAAAGTGCGGCAGCTTCTTTACCAGTGTCCAATGTGGCCAGCCGTCCGAATCCTGTCCCTGCAGTTCGTAGAAACCGGAAAAGCTGAGAACCTTGCAGATCCCGATATGCATAAGGTCCTGCTTTTCTTCTTTGCTAAAAACTCTGTTCCCTTGTCCGAGCTCCTGCACGCCAATCAGGAAAAGTATTCCGTTTAAATCTTTGGGGCGCTTACCGATAATTTTTCCGACTTCTGTTAGCAGTGCTGCCCAGGCACGATCAAGATCTAGGTCCCGCTTATACATGACTCAACTCCTCCCAAAATTCGAATGCCCTCCGAAGGTGCGGAATTACTATTGTTCCGCCGATCAATGTAGCAATGGCCATCGCTTCCTGCACTTCAGCAGTGCCCAGGCCGGCTTCTTTGCACTTTCCCAGGTGGTATTTTACACAGTCGTCGCAACGTAGTACAAGTGAGCAAGTAAGTCCAATCAGTTCTTTGGTACGGACATCAAGATTGCCTTCCTGATATGCATTTGTATCCAGATTAAATATCCGTTTTATGATCAGGTTGTCCGATGCCAAAATCTTTTCATTCATCCGACTTCGGTATTCATTAAAGTCTTCAACAATTCGCATAGTAAATTCAAAAAGTACAGTCTGTCCAAATATGTTCCTCAACGTTCAATTTATTCAACTTTCAACGGGAATTCATAGATTAGGGTGAAAGTTGTGTTTAAAAAACTACCGTTATGTTAGCTTCATGTTCCCGACTGCTGCGGGATTTCACATCACTATTCTACCCCAATTGTTGCCCTGGTTGCGGACGGGCTCTTCTTCGGGGAGAAAAGGTCATCTGTTCCAACTGCCTCTTGTCAATGCCCCAAACCGATTTCCATCTCGACGACTCGAACCAGCTAGTTCGCCGATTGTACGGACGCTTTCCCGTTTCAAATGCACTGGCGTTCCTGAAGTTTACAAAGAACGGCCGGATTCAACATCTGCTGCATAATCTTAAATACAGGAATCAACCTGAAATCGGTTTGGCTCTAGGAACTCTCTATGGAAGAAAACTTCAAGAGACCGGGTTCAAAGGAAAGTTTGATGTGATTATGCCGGTGCCGTTACACCCGACGAGGTTGAGGAAGCGTGGTTATAATCAAAGCCTGAAGTTTGCGGAGGGGTTATCCTCCATTCTTGAGATACCCGTAGACAGCAGCTCTCTTTTTCGCCGACTAAAGACGAGCACTCAAACGCGCAAAAGCAAACTCGCGCGCTGGGAAAATGTTTCTGACGTATTCGGTTTTAATAGCAATGCGACGACAACACATCGACATGTTCTGCTTGCGGACGATGTAATTACTACCGGTGCAACGGTTGAGGCATGCGCAACGACATTGCTTCGACATCTATCATGTCAGGTGAGTGTCGTTTGTATTGCCGTGGCATAAAAAAAGCCCCGGTTAACCGGAGCTTCTTTATAATGTATTTTTTAAATCTTAGTAGTTCGAACCAGCACGGATCATCGCGCAGCGGAAACCGATTGTCGCTGTTGCTGAATCTTCGTCGAGGTAACGTCTTGTTCCAGGAGACATCCAGTAAGCGACATCTTTCCATGAGCCACCTTTATAAACGCGCGTCCTGTCAGAAATGAGAGACGTAAAGGTTGCAGGGTTCTTTTGTTCGTTGTTATATCCGATGCTAGGATCGAGGAAGCCGTCGCGACGGATCGGGTTCAGGTCATCGAAGTCCTGATACGAAGTCGGGCGGTAAATATCCTGCACCCACTCGCTTACGTTTCCCGCCATGTTATACAGACCGTAATCATTAGGCGGGAACTCATAGATATAAGAGGTGATGAGTGCGCCGTCATTCAGGCGACCTGCAATACCTGCATAGTCACCACGGCCGCGCTTGAAGTTAGCGAGCATGAAACCCATTTGTTTTCCGTAAGGGTTACGAACAGCGTGACCGTCCCAGGGATAAATTCTTTGGTGGGTCTGCATTTCTTCAAGCCATTGAGTACCAATCAAAGCCTGAGCTGCATATTCCCATTCGGCTTCAGTAGGGAGCCGGTAAGCGGGAACAACGATACCACTTTCAAGAGGAATACGTCCGTCGCTTTCTGCATATTCTTCGCCAGCGTTTTCAGCAAGCTTGATGTTTACTGCCCGTGTTCTCCAGACAGCATACTTGGCAGCTTGCGACCAGCTTACACCAACAACAGGGAAGTAACGGAAGCCGGGATAGCGCAGGTAATGTTCAACATAAGGATCATTGAATGCAAGCTTACCTACCCATACCAGTGTATCGGGAAGTGCGTTTTGATAAGCATCCTGCGATGAATCTTTAGCAAGGTAGTGGAGGTATTCCAGCCAGTGAATGTTGGCGATTTCGGTTTCGTCCATATAGAATGAGGCAACCGACACGGTACGCTCAATGTTATCACGAGAGGCCATAACATCCTCTTCATATGATCCCATCACAGCACGGCCACCTTCGATGAACACCATATTAGGTGCTTCAGGCTGTCCTTCGTAAGGCTTCACCATAAATCCGCCCTGATCTTCATCATTGAAGGCCAGTCCGGTAGCCGTACTTACTTGCCCTGGGTTAGACGCGGTAGGTTTACCTCCTCTGCCGCCAAAAAGTGAACAGGCGGACAGGGCAACTGATCCACCTACAACGTACAAGAGAACCCTAAAAGAATACCTCATTTTCATTTTTGATTTTAAACCAAATGCTAATTAAAAATATAATCCCATGTTTTCCAAGAGGTCGCAAGGTTATTGGTCAATCTCCACTAAAAGCAAAACCGGCCTCAATCAGTCGCCAAACAGGTCTCATAAGAACGCCGGAAGTGCCGCGCTATTGTTTCGGGAATTACTAATCCATTTTTGGGAAAGTTGGCACGACCGAATCGTGCGATAAGTGGCAAATTTCAACGTTCAGTCGACTGGCACAGTATTTCGAAGAGTGTTGGCCTATAACAGACCCAACATGTTTACAATTGAAGAATTCCGCCAGATGAATTTCGAAAAGAAGTGTGACGTTATCACCTTCTATGGAAATTACCTGCTTCAGCGCTCACTGGCTGACTGTAAGGTTTTCCTCTATTATGCGGAAGGTTTTTATATCGAAGTTTTCTATTCTCCGAAATACCAGAAGGTTTTAGTGATCAACGCTTTTGAAGATGCAACTGGTCTGGAACCTTATCTGGACAGGATTTCGCTCGAAAGCCTGGCCGTCGGTCCTGCCATCTGATTCAGGAGATCAATTGCTTCATCGACGGTGTGAATAGCATCGATCAACAGCATGGCCTTCCCGGCCGAATCTTTCATCTTGCACCTTCTCGGATGTTTCTGCACGAAACCGAGAATCTGACCAAATATATCAGACGAGAAATACTTGTCGTTGGTGCTGACGAAGTATGCGCGCATCTTTTCTGACTTCAACGTCAATTTCTCAAAACCAAGCCTTTCGCCGAGCCAGCGGAGGCGCACCGAATTTATCAACTCCAGCACTGACGGCGGAATGGGACCAAAGCGGTCTTTCACCTCAGTAGCGAAACTTTCGAGTTGCTGCTCATCTTTAATATTGTCCAATCGCGAATATAGCTGCAGTCTCTCTGTTGTACTGGAGACATAGGTTTCAGGAATAAGAATTTCCAGGTCGGTTTCTATGACGCAATCCTGAACAACCACTTTTGCTTTCCGCGCGAGTTCTTCAGCAAACAGTTCTTTGAAGTCTGTTTCCTTAAGTTCCTGAATAGCGTCGTCAAGAATTTTGTGATAGGTGTCAAAACCAAGATCTGTAATGAAACCGGTTTGTTCTGCGCCCAACAAATTACCGGCACCACGAATATCGAGATCGCGCATAGCCACCTTGAATCCGTCGCCGAGTTCGGAGAATTCCTCCAGTGCAGCAAGGCGTTTGCGCGAGTCGGCCGTTAGTACTGATGCTGGCGGAGTGAGCAGGTAACAGAATGCCTTCTTGTTCGACCTTCCAACCCGGCCGCGCATCTGGTGTAGGTCTGACAACCCGAACATGTGCGCCTGGTTAATGATGATTGTATTTGCATTTGGGATATCCAAGCCCGACTCAATGATGTTGGTCGAAACAAGAACATCATATTCCCCATCGATGAAACGAACCATCACTTTCTCGAGTTGGTTTCCGTCCATCTGACCGTGTGCTATTCCAATCTTTGCGTCGGGGACAAGTTTGTAAATCGTGTTGGCAACCTGTTCAATATCACTAACCCTGTTGTGAACGAAGAACACCTGGCCACCGCGTCGTATCTCATAACTTACCGCATCACGAACGATAGCTTCATTAAATGTGTGAAGCTCCGTTGTAACAGGTTGGCGATTGGGCGGAGGTGTCGCGATAACAGAAAGATCCCGCGCCCCCATCAGTGAGAAATGCAACGTACGGGGTATGGGTGTTGCAGTCAGCGTAAGAACGTCGACATTTACCTTGAGCTCTTTTAAACGATCCTTAACCTTGACACCAAACTTTTGCTCTTCGTCAATGATCAACAAACCGAGATCCTTAAATGAAACATCCTTGCTTACAATCCGGTGTGTGCCAACAAGGATATCTACTTTACCTTCTTTAACCTGTTTCAGAATTTCCTTGATTTCCTTGTCGCTTTTGAACCGTGAAACGTATTCAACGCGTACTGGAAAACCAGATAGCCGTTCCTTGAACGTGCGGTAATGCTGCATTGCAAGGATTGTTGTCGGAACCAGGACGGCCACCTGTTTACCTTCGGTTGCGGCCTTGAAGGCAGCTCTTATGGCAACTTCCGTTTTACCAAAACCAACATCGCCACACACGAGACGGTCCATCGGGTGAGGCAACTGCATGTCATGCTTAACATCTTCTGTGGCACGGGCCTGGTCGGGTGTGTCCTCGTACATGAATGACGATTCGAGTTCAGCCTGGAGGTAGCCATCTTCCGCATATGCGAAACCGGGGGCAGTCTTTCGTTTTGCGTAAAGCTCAATCAATTCCTTAGCGATGTCTTTAACGCGCTTCTTAACCTTCGACTTTTTGTTTTCCCATTCCTGCGAGCCTAACTTACTGACAAGCGGCGGCGTTCCCTCCTTTCCGGTGTATTTGGAAATTTTGTGAAGTGAGTGGATGCTTACATAAAGCAAGTCATCATCGCGAAATACCAGGCGAATCGCTTCCTGTTCGTGTCCATTCACTTCGCGCTTTTCCAGGCCGGCGAACTTTCCGATACCGTAGTCAATGTGCGTGACGAAATCTCCCGGCTGTAAAGTCTGCAGCTCGCGTAGTGTAAGCGCCTTCGACTTTGAGAACTTTTCTTTTGCTCTGTATCGATGATACCGTTCAAAAATTTGATGATCGGTGTAACAAACCACCTTCATCTGGTGATCTATAAAGCCCGCGCGCAAGGCAAAGTCAAGGGGCTGAAATTGAATTGTGATGTCGATTTCTTCAAAAATTCCCCTAAGTCGTTCGAGCTGACGCGGCATGTCGGCAGCGATGAAGTTGTTGAATCCCTGCGTCTGATGTTCATGAAGATCCTTGGTCAGCAAATCGAAGTTTTTGTTGAAGGAAGGCTGCGCAGAAGACTCAAACGTGAAAGACGCTGAAGGAGAAAGAACACTTCGGCTTCCAAACTCAATTCGCATGAACCGGCTGCTCGCAGTTTCAAATTCATCGAGTGTGAGAAACAATTTTTCCGGCGCCATCATGACACCTGAGCTGCCCTTCTTTTCCAGATGTGTGTAGCGTGACGCAATCTTTTCGAAACTCTTGCTAATAACATCACCACTAAACTGATAATCACTAAACCAGATGCGGGTTGACGTCGAAATGAAATCAAGAAATGACTGACGTTCTTCCTGAATCAATTTCGTCTGGACATCCGGGATGATGCTTGCGACGTCAAGAGACTCCACTGATAATTGAGAACCGGGTTCGAAGGTGCGGATGCTGTCAACGACATCTCCAAAGAGTTCCACACGATAAGGATACTCATTGGCAAACGAAAAGATGTCTATGATACCGCCCCGGACAGCGAATTGACCGGCTTCGTAAACAAAGTCAGTCTTTTCAAAATCGTAATTATGCAGAAACTCTTCAAGAAACCGAACATCGAGGTTTTCATTCAGTTGGATTGTGAACGTGTTCGAAGCAAGTGAACGCTTGGTGATTACGCGCTCGCTAAGTGCTTCCGGATACGTGACAATAATGACCGGCTTCTTTTTGTTTGAAAGCAGATTCAATACCTCTGCTCTCATGAGAATGTTCGCGTTTTCAGTCTCCTCGAATTCGTAAGGTCGTTTGTACGACATCGGAAAAAGGAACACTTCTCGTTCCAGGAGATTCTGAAGATCATTTTGCAGGTACGCGGCCCCTTCGCGGTCTTCCGCTACAATAAGGAAGTCGTCTTTTTGGATGGAGAACGTTGATGCAATGACGACAGCATCCAGACTCCCGGCGAGGCTCTTAATTCTTACAACGGAAGGATCGGGCGCACTGATTGCTGCGGCTACGGTCTTGATAAAACCATCCGCATTGTAAATTTTAATAAAATCGCTCGCCCTCAAAATGCGCTCGTTCTGAATAAGGGTTGCAAATATAATTGGACTTGGGAAGCCAAAACAAACTTGTTATGTTCACATTTTTATTAATTTTCCTGCCATGCGCAATGCGTTGTCAGCGCTGCTCGCGTTTGCCGGTTTCAATGCCGTCCTTTTGATTGCCGGCCTTTTCAAACCCTGGCTGCTTTTGTGGTGGAAGCCGGTTCAAACCAGACGGGCAGTGTTCCGTTTGTACGGATCGCTTACGCTGATCGCGTTGCTTTTGTATTTGCTGCTAAACACAATGAATTAAGATGAAAACGATTTTCGCGTTTGTCCTGCTCGCAATGTTCACCTCATGCACCGGTAAATCCGGGGCGAAACCCGATCCGGCGAAGTTGGCTGCCGAAACAGAACAATCTGATTTATTAATGGAGAAGGCTCCTAAGTTTAATCTTATACTGGAGAACGGCGACAAAACTACGCTCGACAAGTTGCCGGGGAAAGTCGCTTTGATTTTGTTTCAGCCCGATTGTGACCATTGCCA
>Ga0079224_100006282_pt1 | contig 15731 bp, 12 predicted proteins | sample Stecom2015_FD_80414 | JGI IMG/M metagenome (GOLD analysis project Ga0079224, IMG submission 80414) | Agricultural soil microbial communities from Utah to study Nitrogen management - Steer compost 2015 | ecosystem: Environmental > Terrestrial > Soil > Agricultural land | place: USA: Utah...
GTCTCCCGGCAGGAGCTGTCGCGGCTCGTCGGGTGCTCCCGCGAGATGGCGGGGCGCGTGCTGCAGGTGCTCGAGGACCAGGGCCTCGTGCGCGCGACCGGCAAGACGATCGTGGTGTTCAACGCCCGGCGCGAGCCGCCGAAGGTCCGGCGCCCGCAGCTGCAGCGCGTCTGAGCGGCGAGGGCCGGCCGGCCCTCGTCAGCGCCGCGGCTCGCGCAGTCCGCTACTTGAAGGCCCGGTGGGCCTTGATGCGGTCGTACGCGGCGCGAATCTCGTGCGTCTTCTGCTCCGCGAGCGCGACCATCGCCGGCGGCATCCCTCGCGACAGCAGCTTATCCGGGTGGTGCTGGTTCATCAGCCGCCGATATGCCCGCTTCACGTCACCGTCGCTCGCCGTCGCGCTGACGCCGAGCACCTTGTAAGCGCCCTCGAGATCCGGCGCATCGCCGTGATCCGACTTGAAGCGCTGGTGCGCGCGAATCAGCGCCTCGATCTGCGCGAGCTCGACCCGCCCGACGCCGAGTGCGCTCGCGATACGCCACAGGAGCCGCCGCTTCGCGAGGTCCACCGGGCCCGCCGCGATCGCCGCCTGCATCTGGATCTCGACGAACGCCCGGCAGAGGTCCGGCCGGCCTTCGAGCTGGCGGCCGAGCTCGGCCAGCCGCTCCGCGACGGGGAAATCGGCCTGCTTGCCGGCCGTGAAGTGCCCGATGGCCGACGTGACCTGCTCAGGCGTCAGCTGCATCGTGTGCATGATGCGGCGCGCGGCGCGGATCTCCTCCTCCGAGACCCGCCCGTCGACCTTCGCGACCCGGCCCATGAGCTCGAACGTCGTCCGGAAGAAGAGACCGCTGAGTTCGCGCGGCACCGGCCCGCCCTTGCCGTTCTTGCCGGCGAAGCTGTAACCCTCGTCGAACCGGTGTCCGAGAATGAGGCCCAGCAGCGACCCGATCGGCCCGGCCGCGGCAAAGCCGAGCAGGCTGCCTACGGCCTTCCCGACCCATTGCATCCGGGTTCCGGGTGACGTTATGCGCTTCCCTGTCATGAAACGAACGGGATTCCCCTAAGGATAGCGAACGCGGTTGCCTCACCGCCGTTCGACGGGTCATTATCTGGTGTTTTCCACGCAACGCAATTCCGCCGGTCTCGCGGCGGAGACCGGCGTCCGGTCCGATCATGAACGCACCGCTCAAGCCGCTGTTCGAGTCGCGTCTCCATGGCCTTCCTCCGCTGACGCGGGGCAAGGTCCGTGACATCTATCGCGTCGACGACAAGCACCTCCTGATCGTCGCGACCGATCGCATCTCGGCGTTCGACGTCGTGCTGCCGGATCCGATCCCCGGCAAGGGGGTGCTGCTCACCGCCCTGTCGAACTTCTGGTTCGACCGGCTCCGGCACGTCGTGCCGAATCATCTGACGGGAATCGACCCGGTCTCGGTCCTCGCCGATCCGCGCGACCACGCCATCGTGGCGGGCCGGGCCGTCGTCGTCGACTTCCTCAAGCCGCTGCCGATCGAGGCCGTCGTGCGCGGTTATCTTATCGGCTCCGGATGGAAGGACTATTGCCTCACCGGCCGCGTCTCGGGCGTTCGGCTCCCGCCGGGGCTCGAGCTCGCCGAGCAGCTGCCCTCTCCGATCTTCACGCCGAGCACGAAGGCGGCGCCCGGCAAGCACGACGAGAACATCACGATGGCCGAGACGCGCGACCTCATCGGCGCGGAGCTCGCGGCGCAAGTCGAGCAGATCTCGCTGCGCCTGTATGCCGAAGCGACGGAGTACGCGCGTGAGCGCGGCATCATCATCGCGGACACGAAGTTCGAGTTCGGCTTGACGGAGGACGGCGAGCTGCGGCTGATCGACGAGCTGCTGACGCCGGATTCGTCGCGCTTCTGGGCCGCGGACAGCTACCGTCCGGGCACGTCGCCGCAGAGCTTCGACAAGCAGTACGTGCGCGACTATCTCGAGACGCTCGACTGGGACAAGACCCCGCCGGGACCGCGCCTGCCCGCCGTCGTGATCGAGCGCACGCGCGAGAAGTACCACGAGGCGCTGCAGCGCCTGACCGGCATCACGCTCCCGAACTGCACGAACTAAGCGCGGCTCTTCGCGCCGCATTTGCGCCAAACGCAAACGCCAAAGCGGTCATCGTGCGGCGCTCGACCGAACGGCCTCAACGCCGAAAAGCGGTCTTCGTGCGGCGCTCGACCGAACGGCCTCGACGCCGAAAAGCGGTCTTCGTCATGACGGCATTCGTGGGAGCGTGCGCGCCATGGACGGCGCGCCCGCAGCCTCCATGGAAGGATTCACGGCGGTCCCGCGAATGCCGTCATGACGAAGACCGCCCGCCGCCGCACGCCCAACCCGTTCGGTCGAGCGCCGCGCGATGACCGCTTTGGAGTTGAGGCGTTCGGTGCGAATGCCGCGCGATGACCGCGGCGCCCCCCGAAACTCAGCCCCCGGCGACCGTCAGCCGATCCACCAGCACCGACCCCGTGCGCACCGTGCCGCGCACGTCGACGTCCGACCCGATCGCGACGATCGACTTGAACATGTCCTTCAGGTTGCCGGCGACCGTCACCTCGTTCACCGGATACGCGATCTCGCCGCGCTCGACCCAGAAGCCCGCCGCGCCCCGCGAATAGTCACCCGTCACCGGATTCACGCCCTGCCCGAGCAGCTCGCCGACGACGAACGCCTCGCTGCAGCCGGCGATGATCTCCTCGAGCGTGCCCGCGTTCGGCTTCACGATCACGTTGTGCGCGCCTCCCGCGTTGCCCGTCGTCTGCATCCCCAGCCGGCGCGCGGAGTAGCTCGACAGGAGGTAACCCCGAAGCACCCCGCCCTCGACGAGCTTCCTGCGCCGCGGCGCGACGCCCTCCGCGTCGAACGGCACGCTGCCCATGCCCCGCGGAATGAACGGATCCTCGTCGATGTCGACGAACTTCGGGAACACCGTCTCGCCGAGCGCGTCGAGCAGGAACGTCGACTTGCGGTACTGGGCCGAGCCGCGAATCGCGCCGAGCAGATGCCCGAAGAGCCCGCGCGCGAGCTCCGCCGGATAGATCACCGGCACCACCCGCGTCTTGATCTGGCGGGCGTCGAGCCGCCGCAGCGCCCGGGCCGCCGCCTCGCGGCCGACCGCCTCCGGCTCGTCGAGGTCCTCCCACGCGCGCGCGGACGTATACCAGTAGTCCCGCTCGAGCGACGCGCCGCTCTTCGCGATGACGCTGCAGCTCACCGAATGGCTGCTCACCGGATACCCGCCGACGAAGCCGTGGCTGTTCGCGTAGACGCGCACGCCCTCCCCGGTGCCGACGCTCGCGCCCTCGGAGTTCTCGATGCGCGGATCGACCGACCGCGCGGCGTTCTCGGCCCGCAGCGCGATCCCGGTCGCCGCGTCGACGTCGAGCCCGCTCGGGAAGTGCAGCTCCAGGTCCGGGATCTCGCGGGCCATGAGCTCCGGGTCCGCGAGCCCGGCGAACTCGTCCTGCGCCGTGAAGCTCGCGATGCTGAGCGCCTTCCGCACCGCATCCTCGACGCCGCGCGGCGAGAAATCGTTCGAGCTCGCCGTGCCCTTTCTGCGGTTCTTGTACACCGTCACGGCCAGGCCGCGATCGCGCTGGCGCTCGACCGACTCGAGCTCGCCCATCCGCACCGTCACCGACAACCCTTCGTCGTGACTCGCGGACGCTTCCGCCTGGTCGGCGCCGAGCCGCTTCGCGATCTCGACGGCCGACGCGGCGGCCTGCTGCAGGGTTTCGGTGACGGCTGTCGGGTCCATCCAGCCATTCTACCTGCTGTACAATGCCGCGATGAAACCGCTCGTCGGAATCATAATGGGGTCGGTCTCGGACTGGTCGACGATGCGTCATGCGGCCGAGACCCTCGAGTCGCTCGGCGTGCCGCACGAGGTGCGCGTCGTGTCCGCACACCGCACGCCCGACCTGCTTTTCGAGTACGCGTCGACCGCGGCGTCCCGCGGCATCGAGGTCATCATCGCCGGCGCGGGCGGCGCCGCGCATCTTCCCGGCATGACGGCCGCGAAAACGAGCCTGCCGGTGCTCGGCGTGCCGATCCGCTCGAAGGCTTTGAACGGCATCGACTCGCTGCTGTCGATCGCGCAGATGCCGGCCGGCGTTCCGGTCGGCACGCTGGCGATAGGCCGGCCGGGCGCGATCAATGCCGCCCTCTTCGCCTGCGCGATCCTCGCGAACAAGCACGAAAGCATCGCGGCCGAGCTCGAGCGCTTCCGCAAGCAGCAAACGGCGGCGGTGCTGGAGAATCCCGACCCGCGCGAATCCGAATGAAGCTGGCGACGGTCGGCATCGTCGGGGCCGGGCAGCTCGGCCGAATGCTCGCGCTCGCGGGCCATCCGCTCGGCATCGAGTGCGTGCTGCTCGATCGCGGCCCCGATGCGCCGGGTGCACAGGTCGCACGGCTCGTGCCCGCCGAGCTCGGCGACGTTGCGGCCATCGAAACGCTCGCGCGGCAGGTCGACGCGTTGACGGTCGAGATCGAGAACGTGCCGGCGGCCGCGCTCGAGGCCGCCGCCCGGCACGCGCCGGTCTATCCGCCCGCGAGCGCGATCGAGGCCGCACAGGACCGCCTCGTCGAGAAGCGCCTGTTCCGCTCGCTCGGCATACCGACCGCCGCCTTCGTCCCGATCGAGCGCGGCGAGGATCTCGACCGGGCGGCGGGCGAGCTCGGCGTGCCGCTCGTGCTGAAGGCAAGGCGCCTCGGCTACGACGGCCGGGGCCAGCGCATCGTGAGACGCGCCGAGGATCTGGCCGCCGCATGGGCGGCTCTCGGCCGGCCGCCGGCGATCGCCGAGGCCTGGATCGACTTCGAGCGCGAGCTTTCGCTCGTTGCCGTGCGGGGCGCAGGCGACGAGCGTGCGTACTATCCGCTCACGGAGAACGTGCACCGGGACGGCATCCTGCGCACGTCGATCGCACCGTTCGAGAATGCCGCGCTGCAACGCACCGCCGAATCCTGGCTCGACGCGCTCTTCGATCGCCTGGACTATCGAGGCGTGCTGACGGTCGAGCTTTTCCACGCCGAGAACGGTCTGCTGGCGAACGAGATGGCCCCTCGGGTGCACAATTCCGGTCACTGGACGATCGAAGGTGCGGTAACGAGCCAGTTCGAGAACCATCTGAGGGCCGTGCTCGGCTGGCCGCTCGGCGATACGGCTCCGACGGGTCATGCGGCGATGGTCAACCTGCTCGGCCGCCTGCCGCCGATCGAACGTCTGCTGGCGCTCCCCGGGTCCCGCGTGCACATCTACGGCAAGGCCCCCCGGCCGGGCCGCAAGATCGGACACTGCACGCTGGTCGATCGCGACCGCGCCCGTCTCCTCGAGCGCCTCGAGGCGCTCGAGTCCGTGATACACGTCTCCTAGCCGCTCGGCCGTTGTCGAATCCCCCGGGGGTTTGTATTAGGCTTCGGAGGTAGCCGTAGAGAATCCCGAGGCTCTCGGCGGCCGCCACGGAGCACGCCGGAATTACGGACGATGTACTGCGAGCTTTTCAACCTGAAGGAACCGCCGTTTCGGCTCACGCCCGATCCGCAGTTCCTGTTTGCGAGCAAGCAGCATGCCCGCGCCAAGGCGTACATGGAGTCCACGATCTGGCTCGCGGACGGATTCGTCGTCATTACGGGCGAGATCGGCTCGGGCAAGACCACGCTGATCGAAAGCTTTCTGAGCGAGCTTCCCGGCGACGTGGTGCTCGCGCACGTCAACCAGACGCAGCTCTCGCCGGTCGAGTTCCTGCAGGCCCTGCTCGTCGAGTTCGGCTTTCAGCCGTTCCGGATGCGCAAGGTCGAGCTGATGACGATGCTGCGCGATTTCATGGTCGAGCAGTACGCGGCCGGCAAGAAGGTGCTGCTCGTCGTCGACGAGGCGCAGAACCTGCCGCGCGCCGTGCTCGAGGAAATCCGCATGCTGTCCGGCATCGAGGCGCAGAAGGAGAAGCTGCTGCGCATCATCCTCGCCGGGCAGCCGGAGCTTTCGGCCAAGCTCGATTCGCCGCGCCTCGAGCAGCTCACGCAGCGTGTCCGGCTGCGCTTTCATCTGAGCGCGCTGTCGAAGCGCGAGACGCGCGAGTACGTGCTGCACCGTCTCGAGGTCGCCGGCGCCGAGGGCCGGCGTATCTTCACGGACGATGCGCTGGACGTCGTGTTCCGCTACTCCGGCGGCGTGCCGAGGCTGACGAACATCATCTGCGATACGGCGATGCTCTGCGCGTTCGCCGAAGAGTGCTCGACGGTCGACGCACGCCTCGTGAAAGCCGCCGCCGAGGAGCTGCAATGGGTCGAGTACAGCGAGAGGAACCGGGACCGCAGCGGCTCGACGGGCCGGTTCCTCGGGCCCGCGTCGGTCTCGCCGGCGTCCCTCGATCTGCTCTTCAACGACCAGCTCGTCACGCACGTCACCCTTTCGCCCGGCCGCCTCATCATCGGCCGCACGTCGGACAACGATTTGCAGATCCGCAGCAAGTTCATCTCGAGGCATCACGCGCAGGTGACGACGGACCTTCATCAGAGCGTCATCGAGGACCTGAACAGCACGAACGGGCTGTACATCGGCGCGCGCCGCGTCAAGCATCACGTCCTGCGGCACGGCGACGTGATTCAGATCGGCGAGCACAAGCTCGTCTACCGCGACGGACGCTCGAGCTTCCGCTACACCGAGCAGGATCCCGCCGCGGGAACGGGAACGCTGCGCGGCGAGGGCGATGAGTGGCTCGACCGGGCCGCGGATGCGGACGGCGACGAGGACGAGCTGGTCGAAGGTGACGGCCCCGATCGCGAGCCGGACGCGGATCGCGCCGCGGAGGAGCACGCCGCGGACGGCCGCGCGCAGGTCAACGGCCACGAGGGCCCGAGCAAGGACGCCTTCGACGAGACGCTTCCGGACGCCGCCGCCGCGAGCGACGCAGGCAGCGGCGAGGCCGACCGCCCGAACGAGGATTCACGCGCGGATGAGCGAGCGCAGCGCGCCCAAGGCGCGGGCGAGCGCTGACGATCCCGTGCGTGCGGAGCCCGGTCAGGGCAGCTCGTCGAACGCCTCCCGGCTGCGGCTCGCCCGATAGCCGCGCCGCCTCAGCAGCACGACGAGCCCGCCGGTCACGCACGCCAGCCCGAGAACGGCCATGAGCGCGGCCCACGCGCTGTCACGGAAGTACAGGCTTACGAGCAGCAAGGCCGCGCCGGCGCCCATGTACGCGAACGGCAGCGCTTCGTAAAGCCGCTTGTTCAGCCACACGTGTCTCATCTCCCGCCCCCTGCCTCGGCCGATCGCGCCGGCATCGTGCGCGCCGGCCGCGCGATCGCGCCTGCGTCGCGGCGTGCGCCGTAGTCCCGAGCGCGGTCAGCGCCGCCGCAGCTTGTTCTGCGCCGCGAGCATGTGCCGCAGCAGCGAAGGCTCCCAGGCGTCGATCGACAGGCGCTTGAGCTCGTCCTTGGAGAGACTTCGCATCGCCGTGTCGTCGAGCGGCTTGCCTCCGGCGTCGGCCGCCGGCGCGGCGCCCGCCTTTCTTTTTCGCACCATCGCCTTTCGCGCCATCGCCCATCCCCCCCGCGCGTTCGGCGTCTACCCCTGCGCGCCGAAGAGGCTCAGCAGCCTCGACAGGAGGGAGTGCTCGAGACCGTCGACGGCGAGGTCGGGCTCGCTGCGCTGCAGCATGAGCAGACTCTCCTCGTTCGGCTCGAGAATCGGCCGCACGAAATCCGCTTCGGTCATCGTGTCGTCGAACCGCATGTCGGCGCTCGCTCGTGCTATTTCGCACGAACCATACCTTGCGGCCGAGCGGCCCGCAGTGAATCGAATCACAGGAGGCACGGCGGGCAGAGAACATAATCCCGCCGCGCTCGCGACGAGCAGTTCCGTCAGGTCTCCGTGCCGCCGACCGTCAGCGAGTCGATCTTGAGCGTGGGCTGGCCAACGCCGACCGGCACGGATTGCCCGTCCTTGCCGCACACGCCGATGCCCGGATCGAGCTCGAGATCGTTGCCGACCATCGAGACGCGCGTCAGCACCTCGGGGCCGCTGCCGATCAGCATCGCCCCCTTGATCGGCCGCGTCTTCCTGCCCTTCTCGATCAGGTACGCCTCGCTCGCGGAGAACACGAACTTGCCGGACGTGATGTCGACCTGACCGCCGCCGAAATTCGGTGCGTAGATGCCGCGCTCGACGGATGCGATGATCTCGTCGGGATCGCGGTCGCCGGGAAGCATGTAGGTATTCGTCATCCGCGGCATCGGCACGTGCGCGTACGACTCGCGTCGGCCGTTGCCGGTCGGGGACTGCTTCATCAGCCGCGCGTTCAGCTTGTCCTGCATGTAGCCGACGAGCACGCCCTTCTCGATCAGCGTCGTGCACGACGTCGGCGTGCCTTCGTCGTCGATGCTCAGGGAGCCGCGGCGCCCCGGCAGCGTGCCGTCGTCGACGACCGTGCACGACTCGGTCGCGACCCGCTCGCCGATGCGGCCGCTGAACGCGGACGTGCGCTTGCGGTTGAAATCGCCCTCGAGGCCGTGGCCGATCGCCTCGTGCAGCAGCACGCCGGGCCAGCCCGGGCCGAGCACGACCGGCATGTTCCCCGCGGGCGCCTGCACGGCCTCGAGATTCACGTTCGCCTGCCGCACGGCTTCGCGCGCGAGACGCTCGGCGAGATTATTGTCGACGATCAGCCCGTAGTCCGAGCGGCCGCCGCCGCCCGCATAGCCCTGCTCGCGGCGGCCGTTCTGCTCGACGATCACGGAGACGTTCATGCGCACGAGCGGCCGGACGTCCGCCGCGAGCACGCCCTCGGACGTGCGGATCAGGACCAGCTCGTAGACGCCGGCGAGGCTGCCGACGACCTGGATGACCCGCGGATCGAGCTTGCGCACGTAACGATCCAGATGGGCGAGCAGCTCGACCTTGCGCTCGTCGTCGAGCGTCGGCAGCGGATCGACCGCCGGATAGAGCGCGTGCCCGCGAGCCGGCGCCGCGACCTTGACGCGCCCTTCGCCGCCGCTCTTCGCGATGCCTCGCGCGGCCTGCGCCGCGTCGAGCAGCGACTCGGCGTCGAGCTGATCCGCGTACGCGAAGCCGGTCTTCTCGCCGACGACCGCCCGCACGCCCACGCCCTGGTCGATGCTGAACACGCCTTCCTTGACCTTGCCGTCCTCGACGGCCCAGCTCTCGTAGCGCGTGCTCTGGAAGTACAGATCACCGTAGTCGAGCCGGCGCGACATGAGCTCGGCCATCGTGCGGTCGAGCACGGACAGATCGAGGCCGGCAGGCTCGAGCAGCTCGCGCTGCACGATCGTGAGCGGGTCGGCGGCGGGTGCCGTCGCGAGCCGTGCGGTAAGTTCTTGAACTTGAATCATTGCTCAAAGCTCTCGCCGATGCGTGAGCACCGGAAACTGGTTGCGGAGGCGCTCCTGCTCGATCATATCGAGATCCGCGAACACGACGCCAGCGCCCTCCTCGCGGCATCCGAGCACGTCGCCCCACGGGCCGACGATCATCGAGTGGCCGTACGTCTTGCGGCCGCCCGCGTGCTCGCCCCACTGGCCGGCCGCGATCACGTACGCGAGCGACTCGATGGCGCGCGCCTGCAGCAACGGCCGCCAGTGCACCCGGCCCGTCGGCACCGTGAACGCGGCGGGCACGACGATGATTGCGGCGCCGAGCGCCCCGAGCCGATGGAACAGCGCCGGGAAGCGCACGTCGTAGCAGATCGTCATGCCGATGCGGCCGAAAGGCGTCTCGGCCGTGACGACCCGCTCGCCCGGCACGGTCGTCGCCGACTCCCGATAGCTCTCGTCGTCCCGGCCGGGGATCACGACGTCGAACAGGTGGATCTTGTCGTAATGCGCGGCCACGCTGCCGTCGGGCGACACAAGATAGGACCTGGACGAGGCCCGATCGTTCCTGCTGCGGATCGGCACGGTGCCGCCGACGATCCAGAGCCCGTGGGCGCGCGCCTGCTCGGCGAGAAACGTCTGCGCGGGCCCGTCGCCCAGCGCCTCCGCCGCCGCGAGGCGCTCCGCTTCCTCGGCGCCGAGGAACGAGAAGTTCTCGGGCAGGACCGCGAGCTGTGCCCCGCCTTCGGCCGCCTGCGCAAGGAGCCGCGCGGCCTCGTCGAGGTTGCGGCCGACGTCGCGCCCGCTGGTCATTTGGATGGCTGCTGCTCTCATGGCTGGTCCTCGGTGGCGAAGAGTGTCAGGGACGTTTTTGGGACGAGGGTGTAGGTACCCGAAGAGGTGTCTACCCGAAGAGGTGTCAGACACCATTTTCCTTTAGCGTCGGCGGAAATGCGTGGCCTTTGCGAGAGGAAAATGGTGTCAGACACCTGGCGGGGGTTGGCGAAGAGGTGGCAGACACCCCGGCGGGGGTTGGCGACGAGGTGGCAGACACCGTGCTCAGTCGGCGGCCGGGAGGTCCGCGCACAGGCGGCCGCGCTCGAGCTGCTCCGCGGTCAGCCGCTCGACGGCCGGCGCGTCCCAGGAGCCGGTCACGCAGTACGACGCGCGGCCGATGCCCTTCAGCGGCTCCTTGAAGATGCGCGTGAAGATCAGGAGCGCCGCGCCGACGCCCGGGCCGCCGAGCAGCCCGCCGACGGTCGGCAGCATCTTGCCCGGCTCGGCCGTGACGACGGCCTGCTGGCGATAGTCGCGGTCGCGAAGCCCGATGCGGCCGGCGACGCCGATCTCCGCGACGGGGCCGGTCACCTTCAGATTGTCCGTGTACGCATCGCCGTCGATGATCGTGAAGTCGCCGGCGAGCGTATCGAAGACGAAGCCCTTGTTGAACACGTCGCGGAAGTCGAGCGCGAGCCGCCGCGGCAGCGCGGTGATGCTCATGAGCCCGACGACGCGGCCGGCACCGGGGTCGATGTCGAGGAGGCTGCCGGTCTCGAGCCGGAGCGACAGGTCTCCGCTGAGATGCGCCATCCAATCGTCCGTCGGCGCGCCCGGCCAATAGACGCTCCCGGTGATGTCGGCGACTTGGCCCGACGCGATCGGCTCGAGCGACAGCTCTGCGAGCATCGCGGCGACGTCCGTCGCGTGCAGGTTGAACGCGAGGCGGGTCGTCTGCCCTCCCGGTCCGGCGAACCAGCCGCCGCTGCCGGCGACCGTGAACGACGGGCTGCGGCTTTCGAACGACTCGAGCCGCAGGCCGAGCGGATCGGAGCGCACGTCCGCGCGCAGCGTGCCCAAGCGCCGCGTGCCGAAGCCGAACTCGTCGGCCGTCAGATCGAGGCCGAGCAGCCGGCGCGGATCCGTCCGCAGCGGCGCCGCCGCGCGCCCGCTGCCGTTGCCCTGCCCGTCGCCGTCGGCACGGCGGGGCAGCAGATAGAGCCGGTCGAGATCGGCGACGATCGGCGGCCGCCCGCGCAGGTCGCGGGGCACGCTGATCGATCCCGCAACCGGCGCGCTCGCGATGTCGATACGCCACGCGTGCTCGTCGCGCTCGACCGCGAGTCGGGCGGCGCCGAGCTGCTGCCCGAACGCGGTGAAGTCGCCGATCTCGAGCTCGGCCTCGGCGAACAGATTGCCGAGCCGGGAATCGGCCAGCCTCGCCCGGGCGGCAGGCCGGCCGGGCGCGCGGCGGACGAGCGCGGCCCACGCATCGAAGTCGAGCCTCGCCACCGTGCCGTAGATCCCGAGCCCGCCCTCAGGCGGTGCGACCGGCAGCGCACCGCCGAGCGCGAGCGACGCGCCCTCGAGCTCGAATCCGTCGTCGCCGGGCACCATCGACAGCACGAAGCGTCGGGTCGCGCCGACATAGCCCTGCACGTCGAGCCCGCGCGCGCCGAGCAGCACCTCGAGCTCGAGGCCCGTCGGCTCGCCGGCCGCCTTGCTGAACGGCTCCGGCAGGTACAGCGCAAGCCCCGACAGGTTCGACGTCACGGTGATCGAGAGCGGCGGAGCCTCGGCCGCGAGCTCCCCGTCCTCGTCCCGAGCCGTCGCCGGCAGCAGCACGCGGCCGCGCCAGCGGGTCTGGCCGCCGACGAGGGCGTCGAGCGGCAGGCCGAACGCGTCGACGACCGCACCCGCCGCAACCTCGCCTTCGACGTCGATCCGGGAGCGGTACCCCGGCAGGCCGGGCGGCGACACCCGTGCCGTGATCGGCCCGTCGAGGAAGATCGCTTCGATGCCCTCGCCCGTGACGACGCCGCCGCTGAATTCGAGCCTGCCGTCGATCTCGGTGACGGTCGGGCCGATGCCGTCGATCGCGAGCGCGCCGTCCGCGATCGCGAGCGAGGCATCCAGCGTGTACTCGCCCATGTCGAGCAGCGGCAACGCCAGCTCGAACGCGACCCGACCCTCGCCGCCAGGCGCGTAGACCCGATCGTAGCCGGGTCCCAGCTGGCGCGAGATCTGCGGCGCGGTCTTCAGGAACGCGAGCACGTCGTCGAGCGGGCCGCGCGTGTCGGCCTCGAGCGTGAGCACGGGCCGGCGCAGGTCCGCGATGCCGACGCGCACGTCGTCGCCGACGTTGCCGAGCACGCGGCCGGCGCCGCGCGCCGAGAACGACGCATTGACGAACTCGAGCACGCCGTCGAGATTCTCCGCGGCCGGCCACCCCTCGGCGTAGCGCAGGATGCCGTCCTCGATGTCGGCCGTGATGCGGAACGTGCCCTCGCCGCCGTCGAACGGAAAGGCGGCGAGCGGACCGACGAACGCGAGCTCGGCGCCGGTCACCCGGCCGCCCTGGATCGAGCCGTCGAGCCACTCGACGAGCCGGCGCGGCATCTTGTGCACCGGGAAGTAGCGCTTCGCCGCGACCGCGTCGAACGCGCCGACCTGGCTCGCGAGATCGAGCGTCGCGCCGCCCCCCGAGCGCGGGACCGTGAGCTCGAGGCTCGAGCGGACGGTGACGTCCGCGGTCGTCATCGTGAGATCGTCGCTGACGATCCTGAGCGCGTCCGCCCCCTCGCGCCAGACGATGAGCCCCGTGAGCTCCCGGACGTCGATCGGCGCACGGAACAAGGCCGGCCAGTCGAGGTGCGCGTCACGCGCGTCGAACGCGATGCGGCCGCTCGCCGAGTCCGCGCGCAGCTCGCCGGAGAATCCCGCGAATCCGGGCGCACGGGAAGAGGGCGAGATGCCCGCGCCGTCGAAGCGGACGCTGATCGCGTACTGGAAGCCGTCGCCGCGCCGCTCCGCCGTGAGCGCGAGATCGGCCACGTCGCCGCGGGGCGCAAGCTCGAGCCAGCTCCGCGTCCACTCCGACGGCGGAAGCACGGCGACGAGCGGCGACAGGTCCTCGATCCGCACGAACGTGCTCTCGACGGCCACCGCCTCCAGGCCGTCGTCGCCGAGGCCGAGCTCGATCACGGTGTCGGCGTTCGGCGCCCACGCGCGGCCGTCGCGCGCGATCTCGACATCGTTCAGCACGACGCGCCATCCCGACTCCGCGCGCAGCCATTCGGCCGACCCGCCGAGGCGCTCGTAGCGCTCCGGGCGGCCGGCCAGCCCCACGTCCGCGAACGACGCGTCGAGCATGCCGCGCGTGAAGCGGCCCTCGACCCATTCGAGCCATATCGCGGCGTCGCCCCGTCCGTGCTCCGGCCGGATCGGCAGCTCGGGCAGCGCCGCCGCGAGCTCCGCGAGGTCGGCCGCGGCGACGTCGCCGAACACGCGCCACCCGCCGCCCTGCCCAAAGTCGCCCTGCACGGCGAGCTCGACGCGCGCCCCGAGCCCGTCGGGCGGCCGCGCCCGCGCTTCGAGCTCGAGCGTCGCGCCGCTGCGCTCGAGATCGAGCGCGACGTCCCGAAAGGCCCAGCTGATACCGCGGGTTCGATCCACGTACACCACGCGGCTGTCGCGCAACGCAACCTCGAGCTCGGGCGGAAGCCACAGCGCGAGGTCTGCGGCCGCGCCGCGCCGCGGTGCCCCCTCGAGCTCGAGGCGTCCGTTCTCGCGGCGCAGCAGCGTGAAGTCCGTGCCTTCGAACGTCAGGCGCTTCGCGCGCAGCTCCCGGTGCGCGAGCAGCGCCCACGCGTCGAGCACGACGGCCGCGCGGCGCGCGGCGAAGAACGGCTCCGCCTCGTCCGGCGCGCGCACGCTCGCCTGATGGAACGTGATCTCCGGCCCGCGCAGCCCAAGGCGCGCATCGAGCCGCGCGAAGTCGAGCCCGATGCCGAGCGAGGCGGCGACCCATTGCTCGAGCTCCGCCTGGTAGCTCGGCAGGCGCGTCATCGCGATCCTGAGCCCGCCGATCGCGAGCGCCGTCGCGATGATCACGACCGCCGCGGACGCGAGCAGCGCACGCAAGAGACGCCTGATGGGGGTGGGCGCGCTCACATCAGCACGACATCGAACTGGTCCGGCGCATACATCGCCTCGCTCTGCAGGCGGATCGGCTTGCCCGTCAGGAGCTCGAGCTCGGCGACGCTGGCCGATTCCTCGTCGAGCAGCCGCTCGATGACGTCCGGCCGCGCGAGCACGAGCAGCTCCTGGAAATCGAACTGACGATGCTGGCGCAGGATCTCGCGGAAGATCTCGTAGCAGACGGTCTCCGGCGACTTGACGAAGCCCCTGCCTTCGCAGCTCGGGCACGGCTGGCAGAGCACGTGCTCGAGGCTCTCGCGGTTCCTCTTGCGCGTCATCTCGACGAGGCCGAGCGGCGAAACGCTCATGATCTGCGTCTTCGCGTGGTCGTTCGCGAGCCGCGCGGTCAACGTCTGCAGGACCTGATGCCGATGCTCCTCCTCGACCATGTCGATGAAGTCGATGATGATGATGCCGCCGAGATTGCGCAGACGAAGCTGCCTCGCGATCACGACCGCCGCCTCGAGGTTGGTGCGAAAGATCGTCTCCTCGAGGTTGCGGTGACCGACGTACGCCCCGGTGTTCACGTCGATCGTCGTCATCGCCTCGGTCTGGTCGAAGATCACGTAGCCGCCGGACTTGAGCGCGACCTTCCGATTGAGGGCCCGATCGATCTCGTCCTCGATGCCGTAGAGATCGAACAGCGGCCGGTCCTCGGAGTAGAGCTCGATCTTCGGCGCGAGGTGCGGCATGAAGCGCTCGGCGAAATCCTTCATCCGCTCGAGCTCCTCGGCCGAGTCGACCCGCACGCGCTCGACCTCGGGGCCGAGCAGATCGCGCAGCACGCGCAGCGGCAGCGCGAGATCCTCGTAGACGAGCTCGCCGGGCCCGGCCTTGGACGCAGCCTCCTCGATCGCCTCCCACAGCTTCTGCAGGAACAGCATGTCGGCGCGCAGCGCGTCGAGCGAGGCCCCTTCCGCCGCGGTGCGCACGATATACCCCGCCTTCGTCGGCGTCGTGATGATCGAGTCCATCAGCGCGCGCAGCCGCTCGCGCTCGGCCTCGTCCTCGATCCGCGCCGAGATGCCGATGCCGCTGCCCTTCGGCAGCATCACGAGATAGCGCGACGGAATCGTGATGTGCGTCGTGAGGCGCGCGCCCTTCGTGCCGAGCGGATCCTTCAGCACCTGCACGAGCAGTTGCCCCCCTTCGCTGACGAGGTCGCGGATGTTGGGCTCGCCGTTACGTGCGCCGAGCGCCGCCGCCGAGTCGCTCACGATGTCGGAGGCGTGCAAGAACGCCGTGCGCTCGAGCCCGATGTCGATGAACGCGGCCTGCATGCCGGGCAGCACGCGGCACACCCGGCCGTTGTAGATGTTGCTGATCAGCCCTCGACGGCTCGCGCGCTCGATCACGATCTCCTGCAGCATGCCGTTCTCGACGAGGGCCGCGCGCAC
>Ga0079224_100006283_pt1 | contig 15728 bp, 9 predicted proteins | sample Stecom2015_FD_80414 | JGI IMG/M metagenome (GOLD analysis project Ga0079224, IMG submission 80414) | Agricultural soil microbial communities from Utah to study Nitrogen management - Steer compost 2015 | ecosystem: Environmental > Terrestrial > Soil > Agricultural land | place: USA: Utah...
ACCGGGCGCGTCACTCCGCGCATCGGAGCGCGCGACTCGAGCGCCTCGAGCCCGCCCGTCCTTACGCCCGAGCGCTCGACCCGTCCGTGGCCGGTGAGCGCGAAGCGATCGACGGCGATGCCGTCCCCGTTCACGGCCACCCGGTTCGCGCGAGCCGTCAGCGTGCCGTCCTGATCGCGAACCCAAAGCTCGGGCGAACGCACGACGAGCGTTTGCCCAGTCGTGATGGTCGCGCGCGCCCCAATCGACTCCGGATCGGTGCCGGAGGCGCGGAGCGCGACGTCGAAGGCTCGCGGCGTCCCCACCGCGGAGAGGCGAACCGACGAGAGCTCTCGGTCCGGAAGGGTCAACGACGCCGCGTTCGCCCGCGCCTCGAATCGGAGGCGTTCCGTGGGGCCGCGTGCCGAGACCGTGAGCCCGACGTCGCGCGCCGTCACCGCGGGATGGGCGAGCTCGGTGAGGTCGGCGGAGAACGCCGCCTCCAGCGAGCCCGCCTCGGACTCGTAGCGGCCCCGGACGGAGAACGTGCCGATCGCCTCGACGCCGAACGCGGCGAGCGACTCGGGCCGGCGGAGCGCGCCGCCCCCGGTGAGCTCTGCGACGAAGCCGCGCTCGACGGCGCGAAGGGCGTACGCTGCCCGAGTCGGCGCGCGCGCTTCGGCGATCTCGAGCGTGCCCTCGGTGCTCGGCCTCGCCGCCTCTCCCTCGGGAACCCGCGCGCGTCCCTCGATCGCGATGGGAGGCAGCGCTTGGTCTGCCACCTTCGACCCCGCGGATACCAGCCGATACTTGGCGGCGAGCCCTTCCGCGTCGGAGCCCACCGTGAGCGCGAGCGAGAACCCGAGCTCGGTCCTCGGCCCGTCCCGGAGCAGCGCCGCGAGGTCGATGGCGCTCCCCTCCATCGAGAGGCGCCCGCGAGGACGATCGCTCGCCACGACCGTGCCGCGTGCCTCGATGCGCGCGGCGCCCTGCGTCAGCTCGACGTCGAACGCCAGCTCCGGCAGCGTGCCGCGCCCCCGAGCCAGGAAGGCGACCGGAGTGTCGGGCGCGAGCGCCGGCGCGAGACGGCGCAGCGTGCTCGGCTCGAGCGCGGGCGAGCGCACCACCGCCTCGAGCTCGTCCCCGTCGAGCCGGGCCGTGACGAGCAGGGGCGAGCCCGCAACGCGCGCGTCGATCGTCGCGCGCGCACGACGGCCCGCGGTGCCCGACTCGGGGAGCGTGACCGCACCCGAGAGCGTCCCGCGCACCGTGTCGACGACGGGGACCCTCCGCGCGTCGAGGGTGACGCGCTCGAGACGCGCGTCCGTGCGTCCGTTCGCGATGGTGGCCGCCGCTCCGAGATCGCGGAGGTCGAGCTGGACGCTCCCGTAGCCGGCGAGCGCGCCGCGCACCCGCACGCTCCCGAGCTCGATGACCTCGAGCACGACCGTCGGCGCGCCTTCCTTCTCGTCCTTGGGCCCCGGGTTCCGTGGCTCGAACGTTCGTGCGAGCGACGGCGTGCCGGTCCCGTCGTCGATGAGGCGGATCCCCGCCTGCTCGACCGCGACTCGGTCGATGCGGACGACGAGCGGCTCGTCCGTTCCCACGAGGACGTCCCAGAGCAGCCCGGGCAAAAAGAGCCGAACGTCGGCGTTGGCCGCTTCGGCGACGAGGCGTCCCTCGGGGTCGAACACCTGGACGTCGGCGCCCTGCACACCGAGCGCGTCGATCCGCGACACGGCGCGCAGCACGACGCGTCCGCGAAACGTCGTGGCGAGCGCGCGCGTCGCCTCTTCGGCGATCCACGCGCGCACGGGAGGCAGATTCACGCTGACGAGCGCGAGCCCGAGGAGCCCCATCAGCGCGAGGGTGACTCCCAGCACGCCGCGAGCCATCGTGCCGAGGGCGGAGCGTCGATGCCTCTGCGACCCGTGCCTTCTCCCCGCCATCAGAACGGTTCTCCGATTCCGAGCGACACTGCAATCGGCAAGCCGAAAATCTCGCTCGGGGTGTGCTCGGTCGCCTCGTCCGACGTCTGGAGGCCCGGAATTCGGTAGCCGACGTCGAGCCGGATCGGTCCGATCGGCGTCTCGTAACGCAACCCGAGGCCCGCGCTGAGGTGCGGCCGATCGAGGCGCACATCGAGCTCGTAGGGAGAGACGTCCGCGGCGTCGAGGAAGACCGCGCCGCCCAGGGGTCCCCGGATCGGAAAGCGGACCTCGGCGTTGGCTTCCCAGAGCGAGAGGCCGCCGAGGGGGAGGACGCAGGCCGCCATCGAGAAGCGGGGATCGGACGGGTCGCAGATCTCCACCACGTCTTCGGTGGTCTGCCCGGGGTTGTAGAACGGGACGACCCCGTGGGGACCGATTTCGCGCAGTCCGTATCCGCGGTTCGACGCCGGCCCTCCGGCGAAGAAGCCGCGCAGGAACATGAGCTGGACGTCGCGCACCCAGTCGGCCGCGGAGACCCCCGGCCCCGGGGTCCCGGTGAGGGCATTGCTCGCGACGGTCTCCCCATAGTTGAACGCGAACAAGAATCCGACGCTCGCTCGAAACGCGAGCGTCACGGCTTCGCCGAGAGGAACGTAGGCGCGCGCCTCGGGCTGCACCTTCACGTCCCGCGCGTCGCCCCCGACTCCGGCGACCTGCAGCACGGTGCTCAGATAGGCACCTTTCGTCGGGCGGAGCGCGCTGTCGCGAAGGTCCATGCGGACGAACAGCTCCGGGTAAGAAACGAGCACGCTCCCGAGGTTCGGGTCGAGCGTGCCGAGATAGGTGAACGGATCGTTGAGCTGGATATTGTGCGAGAGCGTGGCGAACGAGCCGAGTGGGAAGGAGCGCTCGACGCCCGCCGAGAGCCGGAGCTCGCGGTAACCGACGATCGGAACGTCCGGATCGCGCTCCGTCGAGAGCAGCACCGGGTAAATCGAGATCTGCCCCCGCAACACACCGTGCGTCCGCGATTCGATGAATCCGGGCTGACGAAACCCGAGCCGGAGCCGCGCCATCGGCAACAGCCGCTCGGGCGTCTCGAAATAGGGTACCCGCGTCGGATGAATCACGGCGCCGGGCTCTGCCTCCACCAAGAACGAGCGCAGCCCGCCGAGGAAGTTCCGATCCTCCCAGCCCACGAGCAGGCGGACCTGGGTGCGCTGGCTGTCGATCTCGAGCCCACCGCCCGCGTAGATCGTCCGAAAACGGCTCCGCCCCAGCCTCACCCGCATGGGGAGCACCTCGCGCCGCTCCTCGACGGCGGCGCGGTCCGGCTCGATGGAAACGGAGCTGAAGACACCGAGGTCGAGCGCCGCGCGCTCCGCCGCCTGGATGTCCGAGAGCGAGTAGACGCTGCCCGGCTCGAGCTCGAGCGTGTCGCGCAGGCGATCTTCGGGGAGGTCGCCGAGTCCGGTGATGCGGATTTCGCCCAAACGCACCTCTGGCCCGCGGTCGACCCAGTAGCCGACGCTGGCAGCGTTGCGTGTGAGGTCCACGTCGGCGGCTCGTCGGATCTCGGCGTAGGCGAAGCCGGCGTCGCGGAGCGCTCGTTGGAGCACGGCGCCCGCATCGATGAACTTCTCTTCCTCGAAGCGTTCCCCGGTTCGCATCACGTCGCGAATGCTCTCGAGCGCGATCTCCTGGAGCTCGGGCGACAGGTTCTCGATGCCGTGGACGTCGACGCGCCCCACCCGCACCGGCTCCCCCTCCTCGACCACTACTTCGACGGTCACGTGCTCGTCACCCGTGTAGTAGACGCGACCGGCGCGCACGCGCGCTCGATAGAAGCCGCGCGCCCGATAGTAACGCTCGATCCGCTGCAGATCGCGCTCGAGCACGTACCGATCGAAGATCTCGTAGTCGTAAATCACGCCCGGAAACAATCCGAGGAAACGAGGCGTCTCGCGCGTCGCGATGCGCTCCTCGATCTCGGAGTCCGAAATCGCTTCGTTGCCGGAGATGACGACTCTGTCGAGCGCCCAGCGTTGCGGCGGGATGTTCGTGCACCCGGCCAGGAGGAGAAGGCAAAGGGTCGCAGCGGAGACCGATTGGCGTGAAGCGGGGGACATCGCGCTTCGTCGGTCTGCGTCACGCACGCTCGCCCGCCATGCAACGACCGGACCGCATGCTGGAACGAACCCTGCTTGCGGCGACGGGCAGATGGGCGTCGCCGAAAGGATTGCCTTCACGCTCGGGCTCGGAATCGGCTTCGCCTGCTCGCCACGGGTGGTGACCGCGCCCGAAGGGCGACACGCCCCCGGTGCATTCACGGAGGTGCCCTATCCGCCGCCAGCAGCTCTGGTCGAGGTCGTCCCGCGCGCGCGGCCGCGAGGTGCCGTGTGGGTCGACGGGTACTGGACCTGGAGAGGGAGCTACTACGTCTGGCAGCGCGGCGGATGGGTGCTGCCGCCGCCCGAGAGCACGTTCGCGCCGTGGCGAACGAAGTACACGAAACAGGGCCAGCTCCTCTTCGCACCGGGGCGCTGGTACGGCCCGGATGCCCAGGAGATCGATCCACCCGACGTGGTGGTCCCCGCCCGCACGCCACCGAACCAACGCACCGTCGAGACCGAAAGCGCACGCTAGTCACGTCCACGCCTCGCGAGGCGATTTGCTCCCCGCGGGTCAGAACGCCGCGAGGGCGCCCGTCCCGAGAGCGGTCGGCGATCCGCCACGCTGCTCCAGCACTCGGGGAACCGTGTCACACTGCGCGCCTGCAGCGCACCCGGTCTGGTGCCGTTTCGGGCGCGGTTCCAGGCAAACCTGCGGAGACTTCCATGGCACGGGGAGTGCACGTGAGGCCCATCGTGCAGTCGCCCGGAACCGAGCCGGATCCCGTGCACGCGTCCGCGCGTGTGGTCGAGGGCGCCGTCGCTCTCGTCAAGGCCGAGCTGCGCCTCGTCACCAGCGAGGTCCGGACCCGTGCGCTCGATGTCGCGGTTTCGATGGCGCTCGCCGTCTCCGCGCTCGCCGTGGGTCAGGTGGCCCTGCTGGTTCTCGCGTTGTCCCCGGCGCTCGCCACGATCCAACCCTGGCCGGTCGTGCTCGGGATGGTGGGCCTCCCGGCAATCCTGGCGCTCGCCATCGCCGTGGCCGCGGTCCGCCGAATGCGCGCGTCGACGGCGCGCGGAGCGCCGCGCGAACGAACGGCCCGCGACCGGTCGATCGAGGCTCGTGCGGCGCGGAGCGCCGCGCCCGAACGGCGTGCATCGCGCAGGGCCGCTTCGGAGCGCGGTCGGCTCGCCGAAGCGCCGGAGTACCCCTAGGCCCGACCGGCAAGACGTTTCGGAGTTTCTCATGGAACCCGCAGCTCAGGTTACCCAGCGCATTCGCGAAGGCGCCGTGATCGCCGGCAAGTATCGGCTCGAGTCGATGCTCGCCCGCGGCGGCATGGGCCTCGTCTACCGCGCGCGTCATTTGGTCCTCGATAGAACGGTCGTGATCAAGATCGTCAAGCCCGAGCTCGTGCAGCGCCGGGACGCCGTCGCGCGGTTCTTGAACGAGGCGCGGTCCGTGGCAGCGCTCGAGAGCGAGCACGTGGCACGCGTGCTCGACGGGGGCTGGCTGAAGGACGGCCCTCCCTACATGGTGCTCGAGTACCTCGACGGCGCGGATCTCAGGACCGTGCTGAACGAGCGCGGTCCGTTCCCGATCGAGCGCGCCGTCGATCTGGTGCTCCAGGTCTGCGAAGCGCTCGCCGAGGCGCACCGCGCCGGCATCGTTCACCGCGACGTCAAGCCGGAGAACCTGTTCCTCACGCGCCGCGCCGACGGCACCGACTGCATCAAGCTGCTGGATTTCGGCATCTCCAAGCGCAGCGATCCGGACAAGCCAGCGGGTCGCTCCTTCACGGTGGACGGCCAGAGTCTCGGCTCCCCGCACTACATGGCGCCCGAGCAGATGGCGTCCCCCGGCCGCGTCGATGCGCGCGCCGACATCTGGTCCGTCGGCGTCGTCTTGTTCGAGATGCTGTGCGGCCAGCCGCCGTTCGACGGCGAGACGGTCCCCACGATTTGTGCTCAGGTTCTGTGCCGGGACGCTCCTCCGATCGAGACGATCCATCCGGGCGTTCCGACCGAGCTGTCGCGCGTCATCGCGCGCTGCCTGGCCAAGGCTCCGGAGAATCGCCAGGCGACCGTCGAGGAGCTCGCCGAGGAGCTGGCCGCGTTCGGAACGAGCCTCGGCGTCAGCTCGTTGTCCCGCATTCGGAGCGTCCACGCGGCTCCCGTCGCGGCGCTCCCGGATCCCCTGGATCACGACACGATCCCGGACGCTCCGCCGTCGAGCGACGTTTTGCCGCCGCCCCACGGGTCGCCCACGCTGACCACGGACAGGCCGCTTCGCAAGCGCCCGCTCGTCCGCGTGCTCGCCGCGTCGGCGGCGGCGTCCCTCGCCGCACTCGCCGCGAGCTCCGGAGTCGGCGACTCGGCGGCCGTGATGAAGCGGCTCGAAGGCACCGCCGCCAAAGTGCGCGCGTTCGCGGCGACGCAGCTCTCGTACGCGGAACGAAAGCTCGGCTCGACCGCGCCGGAACAGCGCGACGCGTCGCCCGAGTGCACGCCCGCGGATCGCGCGCGCGCTGGCGCGGAATGTGGCCCGGAGAACGAGCCCACAATCGCACTTCCCGCTATAGTTCCTCCGCGCGTCGTCGCCGCGGAGTGAGAGGGGGCCCGACGCGCGATCGACCATGTCGCGCGTTCGCGTAATGACCTACAACGTTCACAGCTGCCGTGGGAGCGACGGACGTCTCGATCCCGCGCGCGTGGCGGCCGTCGTGGAGGCCTCCGAGCCCGACATCGTGGCGCTCCAGGAGCTCGATGTCGGGCAAGAGCGCTCGAGCGGTGTCGATCAGGCCGAGTTCATCGGCAAACACCTGGGCATGGACGTCCACTTCGTCTCCGCACGCCCGTGCGGCGGCGGCCACTACGGCAACGCGATCCTGACGCGGTTTTCGGCCGAGCACCGGCGCTTCGGCTGCCTCCCGCAGTTCGGCGGGGCCGAGCCGCGCGCCGTGCAGTGGGTCGCCGTGGACACGCCGCTCGGTCCCTTGGACGTATTCAACACGCACCTCGGTCTGAACCGCAAAGAGCGCTGGCTCCAGGTGGACTCGCTGCTCGGCCGCGACTGGCTCGCGCATCCGCGAAGGCGCGGGCACGCCTTGCTCTGCGGAGACCTGAACACGGTGCCCGGGTCCCCCGTCTACGAGCGCCTGCTGAAGCGGCTCGGCGATGCCCATCGCCTCGCGACCGAGTCGCGCCCGAGAGCGACCTTCCCCGCTGTGCTCCCGCTCTTGCGAATCGACTACGTGATGCTCAGCGAGGCGCTCGAGGCCGAGCGCGTCGAGGTCCCCGGCTCGCTTTTGGCACGCCTGGCCTCCGACCACCGTCCGGTGATCGTGGATCTCGGGCCCGGCTCGGAGACGGCGCATGAGTGAACCCATCCTCGTCCCTCGAATGACGTCGAGCGAGCCAGCCTCGGTGCGGAGCGCGGGCGTGCTCGTCGATGCCCGAGACTACTACCGCGCGCTCTGCAAGACGCTGCTCGCGGCAAAGCGCTACGTCCTCATCGCCGGCTGGCAGTTCGACAGCAAGGTGCGTCTCCTCCGCGGCCTCGACGCCGCGCGCGCGGCGCACCCCGTCGAGCTCCTTCCGTTTCTCGAGCACCTCTGCGAGCGGCGCCCGCACCTTTCCATCTATCTGCTCGCCTGGGACTACAGCGCGGTCTTCGCGCTCGAGCGGGAGTGGATGCAGCGCCTCATCTTCGAGTGGTCGACGCCCCGAGGGATCCACTTCCACTTCGATGCCGAGCACGCGGCGGGAGCGAGCCACCACGAAAAGATGGTGGTCGCGGACGGCGAGCTCGCCTTCGTCGGCGGTCTGGATCTGGCCCGCTCGCGCTGGGACGATCGAACCCACGATCCCGCGAACGCCCTGCGTGTCGAGCGCGGCGTTCCCCAGAAGCCGTATCACGAGACGATGGCGTTCTGCACCGGCGAGGCGGCGCGCGCGCTGACCGAGCACTTTTCGGAACGCTGGCTGCTCGCGACGGGAGAACCCCTCGCTCTCCCCGCGGCGCCGTCCGAGCGGCGCTCGGGTCCGAAGTTCCCGGGCGCGCTCCCGATACGGTGCCGGGAGCTCGCGTACAGCCGCACGCGCGCCGAGACCCCGCGAGCGCCGCAAGTCTCGCAGATCAAGAAGCTGTACGAGCGCGCGATCGCCGTCTCGGAGCGGCTGATCTACGTCGAGACGCAGTACTTCACCGCGCGCTCGCTGCACGACGCGTTGGTCGAGCGCATGCGCGACCGAGCGCGCCCGCCGCCCGAGATCGTCCTCTTGCTGCCGCGCGGCGCCGACACGCCGAAGGAAAACCTCGTGATCGGCCCGGCCCAAGACGAGGTGGTGAGCTCGCTGCTCGAGGAGGCGCAGCGAACCGGCACGCGCTTTCGCGCCTACTACACCGGGGCACCGGGTCCGGACGGCGAGCTCGTCCCGACGTTCATCCACTCGAAGCTCGTCGTGGTCGACGATCGCTTCCTGAGCATCGGCTCGGCGAACTTCACGAACCGGAGCCTCGCGCTCGATACCGAGCTCAACTTGTGCTGGGAATGCGACGACTCCGCGCTACCGCTCTGGCGGAGCATCGGCGCGCTGCGCGCGAGCCTCCTCGCGGAGCACGCGGGCGCCGCCGACCCGCGTCCCTTCCGGCCGCTCGCTGGCCTCGTCGACCGCCTCGACGCGCTCGTCTCGAGCGGCGAGAGCAAGCTCCACCACAGGACCGTGCCCCGAAACGGCAGCCTGCCCGAGCGCCTCTTCCACCTCGAGCGCGTCTTCGACCCCGATCGCCCTCTCGACGACCTCGACTTCGAGACCCTGTTCGAACGCTCGGCGTGATCCCTCGTCGAGCCGCCGGGGGCCCGCACCGAGTCAGCTCGTGAGGCGAGAGAGGGCCCGCTCCAACGCCCGAACGCGGGAGTCCGTGAGGTTTTGACGGAGCTTCGCGAGCTCCGCGAAGGGGTCGGTCCGGAGCTTCGCGAGGCGCTCCGGCAGGTTCTCGACGGTGAATCCGTCCGGACGAATCGAGTCGAGCTCCTCCCAGAACACGGGCGTCGCGACGGGCGCCCCGGCGCGCGCGCGGGTCGAGTACGGCGCGATGAACGTCGCGCCGCGCGTGTTCCGAAGGTAATCGACGAAGATCTTTCCCTCGCGCTTCGCCTTCGTCATCGTCGCCACGTATCGCGACGGCGCGGCGCTCGCGAGCCCGTCCGCCAGCGTCTTGCAGAACTGCTTGGCGTCGTCCCACCCGAGCCGGGGCCGGAGCGGAACACAGACGTGCAGTCCCTTGCCGCCGGTGACCTTGACGAACGACTCGAGCTCGAGCTCGCGGAAGATGTCCCGCACGAGCCGCGCGGCCTGCGCGACTTCCGCCCAAGGGACCTCCGGATCCGGGTCGAGATCGAACACCAACAGATCGGGATGCTCCAAATCCTGCACGTGCGCTCCCCAGGTGTGGATCTCGAGCACGCCCATCTGGGCCAAGGCCACGAGTCCCTCGGCGCTCTCGAAGTACGTGTAGTTGGCCGTCTTGTTCTCCTCCCGAATCGGGACGACGCGGATGGCCTCGGGCTGCCCTCGTTGGGCGTGCTTCTGATAAAAGCAGCTCTCGTGGTGGCCCTGGGGGCAGCGCACGAGCGTCAGCGGTCGCCCCACCACGTGCGGGAGCATGCGCTCGGCGACGCGCACGAGGTGCTCGGCGAGGTCGCGCTTGGTGAGCCCTTGCTCGGGATAGAGCACCTTGTTTGGATGGGTGAGCTGGATGGACGTCGGGAGCGGGGCTCGTGAGGGCGCGTCCGTGCTCTCCGTCTCGCGCGTCACGGCACGCGCGGGCTTGTCGTCGCGCAGCCCTTGGAAGCTCGGGTGGCGGAGCCGCCCGTCGCGCGTGAACTCCGTGAACTCCACTTCCGCGACGAGCTTCGGTTCGACCCAATGCACGCCGCGGCGCTCCGTGCGCGGCGGGTCCACGAAGGGAGCGCTCTTCCGTTCGAGGGGCGCGAGCCGCTCGTGGAGCTCGCGGAGGGACTCGCGCGAAAATCCCGTGCCGACCTTCCCGCTGAAGCGGAGCTCGCCGTCGCTGTAAACGCCGACGAGGAGCGCGCCCAGGTCGGAGCGAGCCCCCTCGGGCTCCGTGTATCCCCCGATCACGAACTCCTGCCGGGCGGAGCACTTGACCTTGATCCAGTCGCGCCCCCGCCCGGAGCGGTACGGCGCGTCGGCGCGCTTCGACACGATGCCCTCGAGCCCTTCGGCGCACGCGCGCCGGAAGAACTCGGGACCCTGCCCGCGCACGTGCTCACAGAGCCGGATCGATTTCGGAAGGGGGCGTCGAGACAGAACCGACGCGAGCGCGCGCTTTCGCCGCTCGAGCGGGAGCCCGCGGAGATCGTGCCCTTCGAACGCGAGCAGATCGAACAAGTAGAGGATCATGCGCTCGGTCGCGCCTTCGTTCAGCACGTTCTGCAGGCGCTGGAAGTCGCTCACGCCGTCCTCGCGGAGCACGACGACCTCGCCGTCGAACACCGCGCCGTCGAGTCCCAGGCTCGCGAGCGCCTCGACGAGGTGCGGCGCGCGCGCCGTGAAGTCGTTGCCGTTTCGGGTCGTGAGCGTCACCGCGTCGCCGTCCACGCGGCAGAGCAGTCGATAGCCATCGAGCTTGATCTCGTGCAGCCACTCCTCCCCATCGGGCACCGTCTTCGACAGCGTCGCGAGCTCGACCTCCAGCGTGGCCGGCAGCGCCCGCTTCGGCGCCTCGGCGAGGATGGCGTCGAGCTCCGCGCGCGTGGCCGCGTTCTTTCCCACGCTTCGATCGGTGTTTCCGGTCCCTCGGCGTCGCGAGGTCGTCCGCGGCGCCGCGCGCGGCCGCGCCGCTCGCGCTCGTTGCTTCGCGCGCGCTGGCGCGCGCTCACGGATTTCCTCGAGGCTGCGCTCGGTCTTCACACTGTCGGGGACCCGTGAGAGCAGCCGGTCCTTTTCCGTCGAAGCCTCCTCGTCCCGGCCCTTGAAGAGCAGCCAGCGCCGCCCGCCCTCGCCGCCGGTGCGCACCAGGTGGAAGCGTCCGCGAAGCCGCTCCCCGCGGAGTCGGAAGGTCAACCGTCCCTTCCGGTACTGCTCCCGCGGATCCCCCTCGGGCTCCCAATGCCCGCGATCCCAGATCGCGACGGGGCCCGCTCCGTACTCGCCTTCTGGAATGGTGCCCTCGAAGCTCCCGTACTCCACGGGATGATCTTCCGTTTGCATGGCGAGACGCCGCACTCGGGGATCCAGGCTCGGCCCCTTGGGAACCGCCCAACTCAAGAGCACCCCGTCGAGCTCGAGCCGAAAGTCGTAGTGCAGGGAGCGCGCGGCGTGCTTCTGGACGACGAACGAGAAGCCATCCTTCTTCGTCCTCCCGCCGCGCGGCTCCGTCGTGCGCGCGAAGTTCCGTTTCTTCCGATAGGTCTCGAGCTTCACGATGCCTCCGCGCCGTCAGGTCGGCAGGCGCCGCCGCGGCAGCGCGTGAATGGCCGGTCCGTCGAGCACCGTGCCCTCGATCGAGTACCGGGAGCCGTGACACGGACAGTCCCAGGTCCCTTCGCTCGCATTCCACGCCACCTGACAGCCGAGGTGCGTGCAGATCGCCGACAGCACGTGCAGCGCGCCGGCGTGATCGCGGTACACGGCGAGGCGCTCCCCGGCGATGCGCGCGACTTTGCCTTCTCCCCGCTCGATCTCGTCCACCGAGTGCACGTCGGGCGGGCGCGCCACGTCGCTGAGCAAGTGCAGCGGGTAATCGATGTTCTCACCCAAAAAGGAGGAGAGCGCCGCCAGCGGCTTGAAGCGCTTCGCCGAGTAGAGCTCGGCGTACGGGTTGTGCTTTCCGAGGCACGCGTCGGCGAGGATCATCGCCGAGAGGACGCCGAAGGTCATGCCGTTGCCGCTGAAGCCCGTGGCGACGAACACGTGGCGCGAGCGCGCGTTCTCTCCGATGAACGGCAGCCCATCCACCGGCTCCACCACCTGCGCCGACCAGCGCCGCGTCGCGTGTGCGAGCCCGAGCCGGTGGGCGTAGGCCTCGAGGCGCTCGAAGGCAGCGTCGGTGTCCGGCTGCTGGCCGGTCTTGTGATCCTCGCCACCCACCACCAAATGCTTCTCGCCCGCGATGGTGGCAGCACGGATGTAGTGATAGGGCTCCGCGGTGTCCCAGTAGAGCCCGCGCGGCGCCTGCGCCACCGGTCCGCTGACCACATAGGAGCGATACTGGGCGACCTTGGTCTGGAACAGGAGTCGGTGCAGCGGCGCATGCGTCGCCAGCACCACGCGGCGCGCGCGCACCGAGACACCATTCTCGAGGTGCACGCGGCACGGCTCGCCTTCGTCCACGGTGAGCACGCGGCTCGACTCGAAGATGTGACAGCCCTTGCCCGGAATGCGCTCGGCGAGCCCGCTCAGATACTCCAGTGGGTGGAACTGCGCTTGCCCCTCGAAACACACCCCCGCGCGGACCACGATGGGCAGCGGCACGTGCGCGAGCTCCGCCCGCAGCCCGGCTCGGGAGGCAGCTTCGGCCTCCTCCTTGAGCACGTCGTAGTCCGCATCGTGCTCGGTGAAGAGGTAGCCCGGAACGCGCTCGAACTCGCAGGTGAGGCGAAATCGCTCCACCAGGGCCGCAACCTGGGCGATCGCGCGCTGACTGGAGTCGGCCGCGAGGCGCGCCGCGTGCTCCCCGAAGCGCTCCTCGAGCACGCGATACGGGGTGTCGAGCACCGCCGTGAGATGCGCGGTCGTCCCCTGAGTCGTTCCTGAGCCGAGGCGCCGTGCCTCGAGCAGCGCGACGCGCTGGCCCGCGAGCTTGAGGAGCATCGCCAGCGTCACACCCGTGATCCCGCCTCCGACCACGGCGACGTCCACCTCGAGACCATCGACTTCGAGAGCCGGAAACGTCGGACGCGAGGCGGTGCTCGCCCAGAGGGAGTGGGTACTGCTCATGGCGCGCGGGGCTGCAACGGATGTGCCGCGCGTGAAAGCCCACGCTCGCCGAGCGTGCGCCCCGTCGCGCACTGCGAGCGAAAGGAACGAGTCGACGATGTGGCAAACTGCACCGCGCTCGAGCGCGCGCGATACCGGCATTTCTCAGCTCTTCTGCCGCGAACGAGTGCATATTCCCGCCCCATGCAGAGCCTCTTGCCGTTCTCTGAACGCTTCCGGCACGTCGTCGTTCCGGGCGCTTTGCGCTTCGGTCGCGCGCGCGTGGGCGCTCCGAGCGTCGAGCCGATGGTGGCGGGCTCCGCGTCGCGGTCGGTCGAACCCGCGAGCGCCTGTCGCTCGAACGCCAGAACGAGGAGCTCGAGACCATGAACGAAGAGCTCCGCCAGCGCGAAGAGGAGACGGTCCGCCAGAGCGAAGAGCTGCAGTCACAACCCGAGGAGCTCGAGCGCCAGGGTGAGGAGCTGCGCTTCACCAACGAGGAGATCGCCAACCGCGAACGGATGCTCGAGCAGCTCCTCGAGCTCTCGCGGGCGCTGACCGGCGAGCTCGAGCCCGAGGCCGTCCATGCGCGCATCTGCGAAACGCTCGGGCTCATCATCGAAGATGCCTCCTCGGCGATGCTCGAGCGCCAGCGCGACGCGATCGTGGTCCGCTGCTGTCACCGCTTCGGCCCGGACGGACCGGAGCGGAGTCACTTGCCCTATCAGCACTCGTTCGCCTCGCTCGTCCTCGCCGCCGGTCAGACCGCATACCTCGAGGACACGGAGCTCCGCCCGGATCTCGCCATCCCGCGACCCAGAACGGGTCCGCGCTTTCGGGCGGTGCTCTCGACCCCTCTCCGTGCCCACGGCAAGAGCATCGGCACGCTCGAGACGTACACGACCACTCCGTACAAGTGGACCGACATGCACGTCGCGCTGCTCGAGTCCCTCGCGGCCCAGGCCAGCGTGAGCCTGCAGAACGCCGACTTGTTCGAGGCGATTCGTCACGAGCGGCGCCGGTTCGAGTCCGCCGTGCGGACGGCGCCCTTCGGGCTCTGTGTGTGCGACGACCCGAGCGGGACGGAGCTCCGTTTCAACCCCGCCGCTGCCACGATGTTCGGGATGCCCTCGGGCGTACCGGTGGCGCTCGCCTCACCTGCCGGCGCGCGCTTCTTACGCAGTGTCCACCGCGTGGACGATCCGCTCGACGGACCCGTGGCTCCACACGTCCAGGCGCTCGGGGGCGCAGAGCTTCGCAACGAGGAGCTCGAGGCGCGCCTGCCCGACGGACGAACCGTGACTCTGCTCGTCAGCGCGTCGCCGATCTACGACGGCAAGGGCGCGATCAGCGGCGCCGTCTGCGCCTTCATCGACATCACGCCGCAAAAGGCGCTCCAGCGCGAGCTCGAGCTCCGCCGTCGCGAGGCGGAGGACGCCGCTCAACGGAAGACGCGCTTTCTCGCGGCGGTTTCGCACGACATCCGCACCCCGGCGAACGCCATCAATCTCATGGCCGAGCTCATCAAGCGCTCGGCCTCCGTCCCCGCTCTCTTCGACGACATTCCGAACCTCGCCGATCGTCTGAAGGCCAACGCGCTGTCGCTCGTCGAGCTCGTGAGCGACGTGCTCGACCTCGCCCGCTACGATGCCGGTCGCGCCGACATCCAGGAGACGGAGTTCTCGCTCGCGGAGATGATCGCCTCCGAGGTGCGCCAGATCGAGCCGCTCGCCGAGGACAAGGGGCTCTGCCTCACGACGGAGCCCGTCGATCCTGGGATTTGGCTGCGCACGGACGCCGTGAAGCTCGGCCGCATCCTCGGGAACCTGCTCGGCAACGCCATCAAGTTCACGGAGCACGGGAAGGTCCGCGTCGCGGCCGGCCTCACACGCGACCGCGAAGCGTGGCTCCGCGTGAGCGACACGGGAGTCGGCATCCCTCCTCAGGATCTCGAGCGCATCTTCGACGAGTTCGCGCAGCTCCGGAACCCGGCACGCGACTCCCGGCGCGGCATGGGCCTCGGCCTCGCCATCTGCCATCGCCTCGTCCAGCTGCTCGGCGCGTCGATCCGGGTCGAGAGCACCCTCGGGAACGGGAGCACCTTCACCGTGATCTTTCCTCCGGAGAGCGTGGTGCCGCACCTCGAAATCGCGCGCACGCACTCGCCACGCGAGAGCGCGCTCGGCGACGCGAGCCTCGCCGGGCTCCGCATCCTGCTCGTCGAGGACCACGAGGCCACCCGCGAGGGGACGGCGCGCCTCCTCGCCGCCGCAGGAGCCCTGGTCACCGAGGCCGGTGACGGGACGGAGGCGCTCTCCTCCCTCGAGCGGAACGCCACCGACGTCCTGCTGCTCGACATGATGCTCCCCGACGTCGATGGCCGCGAGATTCTGGCGTGGCTGCGCGACCACCGCCCAAGCGCCCTGCGGGCCGTCCTCGTGCTCACCGGCGACCTCACGCAAGAGCGCCGCCTCGAGGTGCAGCGGCTCGGCGCCGACGGCCTCTTGCCCAAACCCGTCGCCATCCCCCACCTGTTCGAGGCCCTCGCCATCGTTCGCCGGCCGCTCGCCAATTGAGCGCCCGGACGCAAAATTCGACCAGCCGGCCAGCACCCGAGCCCAACGTGCCTCCGCACGCGCAACACGACTTGAAAGTCGAACGATTGCTGGTACTGTCGCGCCCCTCCGCCAGCTTAGCTCAGTGGTAGAGCAACGGTTTCGTAAACCGTAGGTCTCGGGTTCAAATCCCGAAGCTGGCTCCA
>Ga0079224_100006284_pt1 | contig 15728 bp, 13 predicted proteins | sample Stecom2015_FD_80414 | JGI IMG/M metagenome (GOLD analysis project Ga0079224, IMG submission 80414) | Agricultural soil microbial communities from Utah to study Nitrogen management - Steer compost 2015 | ecosystem: Environmental > Terrestrial > Soil > Agricultural land | place: USA: Utah...
ACCTCTGAGCGGCCACTCGACCGGGGCGTCTGGAAGCTCGAGCCGCAGGCGATCGGCGGGGTCGCCTCCGCCGGGCCGCGCTGCATCAGCCGGGTCGAGTACCGCCTGGACGGCGGGGACACCTGGCAGGACGCCGACGAACTGATCACCCCCGGGCCGCTCTCCTGGACGATCTGGCGCGCCCGGTGGACCCCGCCCGGTTCCGGCGCCTATCGCCTGGTCGTGCGCGCCACCGACGGCGACGGCAACGTCCAAAGCGACGAGCGCGCCGATCCACTCCCGGACGGCGCCAGCGGCTATCACCGGCTCGTCGTCGGGATCGCCTAAACCCCGCGACCGCTGCTACCGTTCAAAGAGAGCGCCGGCCCATGCCGCGCGAGTCCCCGACCGCTGCCATCCCGAGTCTCTCGATGCGCGGCTGACACCGGTTACTGATTTGTGACGGGATACGGGCTAGCAGAGCGTGGCTGGCAACTGATATTGCTACGCGCAGCCGGGGCCTGTGTTGGTACAGTTTCCAATTGCGACGACGCCCGTGCCGGAGCTGTCCGGACTCAACCACGCGGCTCACGGTACCGGCGTTGCCGTCCGAGAGCAAAGGATCAACATCTATCACGGGCAGGAACGCGTGTGTACGTCATCGAAGATCGTGACGAGGGGCTGGACTACCGCCGCCGCTACCGCGGCCTCATTGGAGTCGAGAGCAAGGTCCCCATTCGCGACCGCTCGATCCTGAGCAAGGTCTACACGCCCGGCGTGGCCGAAGCCTGCCTGGAGATCGCGCGTCATCCTGAAGCCTCGCTCGACATCACCTCACGAGGCAACACCGTCGCCATCGTGACCGACGGCTCCGACCTCTTCGGCCGCGCCGGGGGGCCGCCCGAGGCGGCCTTGCCGGTGCTGGAGAGCAAGAGCGTTTTGTTCAAGACCTTCGCCGGCATCGACGCTTTCCCGATCTGCCTCGACCAGCTCGACCCGTTTGAGATCGTCGACACGGTGGCGGCGCTGTCTCCGACGTTCGGCGCCTTCTGCCTGGACGACATCAGCACCCCGCGCGCCTTCACGATCGCCGACCACCTGGATAAGGCCTCGACGATCCCGGTCTTTTCCAACCAACACCACGGCACGTCCATCCTGGTGCTCGGCGGGCTGATCAATGCCGCGCGCGTGACGGGGCGTCGCCTGGAGGATCTCAACGTCGTGATCGCCGGGGCCGGCGTGGCCGGGATTGGCGTGGCGCGGCTGCTGCGCCGCGCCGGGGTGTGCTCGATCGTCGTCTGCGACCGTAAAGGGGCGATCTACCCGGGCCGGCCACACGGCATGAACTGGGCCAAGTCCTACCTGGCGAAGGAGACCAACCGGGCGCGGCGCAGCGGCAGCCTGGCCGACATGCTGGTTGGCGCCGACGCGTTCATCGGCCTGAGCACTGGTGGCATCGTCACGGCGGACATGATCCGCTCGATGGCGCCGGACCCAATCGTCATGGCACTCTCGATTCCCGAGCCGGAGATCGACCCGCTGGAGGCGGTCGAGGCCGGCGCGGCGGTCGTCGCGACTGGGCGCTCCGACTACCCCAACCAGATGGATGTCTCGCTCGTCTTCCCGGGCGTCTTCCGGGGCCTGCTCGATAGTGGGGCGCGCAATATCCGCCTGCGGATGCTGATCGCAGCCGCCAGGGCGCTGGCCGGCCTGGTGCCTGACGAGGACCTGCACCCGCACAACATCGTGCCGCGCATCTTCGATTTCCGGGTGGCCTCGACGATCGCGGGGGTAGTAGTCGAGGCGGCCCACGTCACCGGCGAGGCCAGGCGCAAAGTCAGCCCGGAGGCGGTCGCCCGGCGTACCCGGCAATACGTCTACGAGGGCGTCCTGACGCCGCTATCGGCCGATGACGAAGAGGCGCCGAGCAGCTACGAGAACGAGTCGCTGGAGCTGCGCCGGCGCAACGGCGGCGTCCTCGAGGTGCGCTCGAAAATCCCGATCAAGGACCACCACATCCTCAACGTGCTCTACGTGCCCCCGGCCGCGCTGGCCCCGGCGGTCGAGATCCGCGAGAACCCGATGAGCGTCTACGAGTTGACGGTCAAGGGTAATCTGGTCGCGATCGTCACCGACGGCTCGGCGGTGCTGGGCCTTGGCGATATCGGGGCGCGGGCGGCGCTGCCGGTGATGGAGGGTAAGGCGGTGCTGTTCCAGGCGCTGGCCGGGGTCGAAGCCTTCCCGATCTGCATCAACGAGCGCGACCCGGCCAAGATCGCCGATATCGTGACGCACATCGCGCCCTCGTTCGGGGGCATCAATCTGGAGGACATCTCCGCGCCGCGCTGCTTCGAGGTTGAGCAGCTGCTGACTGAGAAGCTCGACCTGCCGATCTTCCACGACGACCAGCACGGCACGGCAGTGGTCGTGCTGGCGGCGCTGATCAACGCGCTGAAGCTGCGCGGCACGCCGTTCGAGAACGCCCAGGTGGTGATCAACGGGGCCGGCGCGGCCGGCATCGCGGTCGGCAAGCTGCTGCTGGCGACCGGCATCGGCGATCTGATTCTCTGCGATCGCCACGGCATCGTCTACCGGGGCCGGCGCGAGGGCATGAACGTGATGAAGGAGCAGATCGCCGAGCAATCCAACCGCGAGAACCTGCGCGGAGATCTGGGCGACGCATTGCGCGGGGCCGACGCTTTCATCGGACTCTCCGCGCCGGGCGTGCTGACGACCGAACACATCGCGTCGATGAATCCCGAACCGATCATCTTCGCGCTGGCCAACCCGGTGCCGGAGATCGCGCCCGACGTCGCCGGTTCGGCCGGGGCGATGATCATCGCCACCGGGCGCTCCGACTACCCGAACCAGGTCAACAACTCGCTGGCGTTCCCCGGCGTCTTCCGCGGGGCGCTCAGCTCGCGGGCCTCGACGATCAACCAGGAGATGAAAGTCGCGGCGGCCCGGGCGATCGCCGGGCTGGTGCCCGACGATGCGCTGGCGCCAACCTACATCATCCCCGAGGCGCTGGACCTGCGCGTGGCCCCGGCCGTCGCCGCGGCGGTGGCCCGCGCGGCCGCCGAGACCGGCGTGGCGCGCGTGGAGGTCGACCCCGACGCGATCGCGGCGAGTACCCGGGACGTCATCTACGGGCTGAGCTGACCCGGCCCGACGTCCACCCGAGACCGGATCGCTTCGAGGTGATCCACCTGTTCGAGTCCCGTAGGGGTGGAGGCTGCCTCCACCCCTACGAACGATGGCGGGCGCCGTTTCCGGGTGAAATCAGAGGATTCGCGGTGCGATCTCGCGGGATCACAACGGGGCCTCCTCGCCGAGGCACATGTCCACATCACACCTGACCGGAGCCACAGGGACGCCAGGTCGCGCGGCTCAGCGGTAGCGCGAAGGTGACGTGCGCAGGCTGGTCCACTGCACGGGGTCGTGGCCGTAGATGATCTCGGCGCCGTGTTGCCTGGCGATCTCGATGCAACGGTGGGCGGAGCGGCGCGCCTGCTCGGGGTCCAGCGAGGCTTTGTAGTTGTCGCGCTCCTGGTTGAAGCGTGAGTAGATCGCGTCGATTGCCAGCAGATAAGCGCCCGAGGCGGGCAACTCCGCCAGGACCGACATGTGGCCGGGGGCGTGGCCGGGCGTCTCCAGCAAGGTGAGACCGCTGGCGATCTCGTAGTCGCCGTCGATCAGGTGGTACTGGAGCCGGGAGCCGTCGCTGGCGAACTCCGGGATGCCACCGGGGATGCCGGCGTCCCAGCGCTCGCGGCCCCAGGCGTGCGCGTCGCGGTGGATCAGGATGTCCACGCCAGCGAAGTCGGCGGTATTGCCGGCGTGGTCGAAGTGCGTGTGGGAGAGCACCAGCAGGTCGATGTCGTCGACCGTCAGGTTCAGCTCGGCGAGCCGGTTCTCCGGGTCGTCCTCGCGCCGGAGCATCGGCTTGAGGTACTGGGTGAACTCGGAGTCGCCGTACTCATACATCGGCTCGTCGATGTGGCGGCGGTTGGGGCCGTTGTCGACCATCACGCGCCGGCCGTCGGAGAGCTCGAAGAGATAGCCGACGAAGTGGCACACCGCCCAGCGGCCGTCCAGATCGCCCGGGGCCATTACCTTGCCGAGATCGATATCGGCCTCGCCGAAATCGAGGATCATCATCGAAGCCAGCGTCGCCATGCGGTGTTCTCCCATCGTACGTGTGCTTCATCCAGTATAGTGACGCGGATGGGGGCATACGAGCGAGGGGTGAGCGGTGAGCGACGAGCGTGACGAGCAGTTGCGGGGCGAGGGTGAGACGCAGGGGCGGCCCGCGCCGCGCAACCCCTTCGCCGAGCCGAGCGCCGACGACCTGCCGCCGGAGCGACCGGCGCTGATCCAGACGCGCCGTTCGGCGGCCCTGGCCGGCGTGATCGTCGGGTTGGTGGCGTTGTTCTTCTTCGTCCTGATCTGTGTCTTCGCTTCATACGCGTTCGGCTAGGCGGGGCGGAATTTGGCGCGTTCTGATTCCCCGAAACGCGGGCGTCGCGAGCTGCCCCTGACCGTTCTGCGACACCGCGACTTCCGGCTCATCTGGGCGGGCGAGGCGGTTTCCAGTCTGGGCACGCAGATGCACGCCCTGGCGCTGTCCTGGCAGGTCTTCGATTTGACCGGCAGCGTGGCGCTGCTCGGTGTGCTCGGGCTGGTGCGCGCTGTCTCGCTGATGATCGTCTCGATGGCCGGCGGGGCGATCGCCGACTCGGTCAACCGCCGCCACCTGCTGGTGGCCACTAACCTTGGGCTGCTGTTCCTCAGCGCGCTGCTGGCCGTGGCAACTTACGCCGGCTTCGTCAACGTCATCCTGCTGTTCGTGGTGGCGGCGCTGGTCTCCGCCGTCTCGTCGTTCGACAGCCCGGCGCGCCAGGCGTTGATCCCGACGCTGGTGCCGCGCGGCCGCATCCCCGACGCGATGTCGGTGAATATCCTGACCGGCAACGTGGCCGACATGCTCGGCCCGGCGATTGGCGGCTTCGCGATCGCACTGATCGGCATCTGGGGCACCTACGCCATCGACGCCGCCAGCTTCCTGGCGGTGGTGCTGGCGCTCATGCTGATGGAGCGGCGCGACGACGAGCGCGTGCGCATCGCGCGCGCCAGCATGTCGATGGTCGTCGAGGGGCTGAAGTTCGTCCGCGACACGCCGGTGATCTACGGGGTCATGCTGCTGGACTTCCTGGCGACGATCCTGGGGGCGACGGTGGCGCTCACGCCGGTGTTCGCCGAGCGGATCTTCGAGTCCGGGCCGCAGGGCCTGGGCCTGCTGAACTCGGCGCCGGCGGTCGGCGCCGTGGCCGGGGCGGCCGTGATGAGCCTTGCGCCGCCGCCGCGGAATCCCGGCAAGGTGATCGTCGGGGCTGTCATGAGCTACGGCGTGTTCCTTGCGCTCTTCGGGCTGTCGCCCAGTATTTGGATCGCGATGATCTTCCTGGCGGGTTACGGTGCTTCGGACGCCGTCAGCATGACGATGCGCCACACGATCCGCAACCTGGCGACGCCGGACCACCTGCGCGGCCGCGTGGCGGCGACGCACTCGACCTTCTCCTCGGGCGGGCCGCGGCTGGGCGAGTTCCAAACCGGCATCGCGGCCAGCCTGATTGGCGTGCGCGCCACGCCGGTGATCGGCGGCATCGGCTGCGTGCTGGTGGCGCTGGGGATCGCCAAGCTGATCCCGGCGGTGCTCAACTACAGCTTCTCCGACCACGAAGCGTCCGACGAGGCGGCCCGCAGCCCCGCGGACTGACGCGCCCCGGGGCGGCCAGTGCGCGTGATACTCTGGAAGCACGGACAACTTACCGACAGGAGATCACCGATGCTCTCCGAAGTCCCCCGTCTCCTGCTGCTCGGTCTGGTGGCCGCCATCGCGGCGGCCGGTGTCGCCCTCGCTCTCGATGTGCTCGCCGGCCTGGGAGACTGGCGCCAGAACGCCTACCTGCTGCTGGCCGTCGCCACGCTGCTCTTCGCGCTCCTGGCCGTGCGCGTCGGCAACCTGTTGCCCGAGCATGCCGCCACGCGCGCCTCCTACGCCGAGAGCATCGCCCGCAGCGTCTCCCAAGCCAACCCCGCCACCGCCCCCGTCCAGAGCAACCCGATCCGGGCCCACTGGCTCTGGCCCATCGCCCCGCTCCTGGCCACCATGATCCTGATCGGCCTCGGCTGACGACGGCGATTCGCCCCAATCTCTGCCTGACCCTGCTGGCGCGATGGCTGCCGGCACCCGGCAAGCCCTCGGCATCGGGATGACAGCACTAGGAACTGCGCTGGTGGTCTGACCGGGGAGTCTGGCATTACCAGTGCGCCGTTCCGTCCTGCCGTGATGCATGGGGGGCGGGTCGCTACGGAATCGGCGCTGGCTCCACCTCCAGGGGAGATGGAGGTGCGGACCGCCACCCAATAGGAGTGGATGAGGAGACACGGTGGCCTGGTCTCGTGCGCGCGAGGAAGTTGGCAATCCACCGGCTGAAAACCCTTTACCAAGCTCTGTCTAACAAATACACTGGCGTATGTGGGCATGACGCCATATGCGTGAGTGGAGAGACTCAAGATGAGTCTTGCGCGGGACGTGCGGTCGAATCCGCGTGGGTATGTCCTGGGTGTGGTGAGCGCGGTTGTGTTGATGGTGCTGGGCGCTAGCCTGGCGCTGGCGGTGACGAGCCGAGTGGGTGCGGCGCACGATGGCAGCGGGGATCTGCACGCCTGCGTCAATCGGTATACCGGGGCGCTGCGTTACGTGACCGACCCGGCGCGCTGCACGTCCGTCGAGTTCCCGATCACGCTCGCTGCCGGGGGCCCAGACGCCGGACCGGACTTTAATGTGCGCGTCAAACAGTATGAAGGCGAGTTCACGCCGGGCTCGCCGATGATTACTGCTGACTCCATAGCATGTCAGCCTGGGGAAATAGCGATCAACGGTGGCGCTCGGTATATCGTGGAGGGTCAACCCACCGCCTCCACGGATTTTATCGTCCTCTCTAGCGCTCCGCTCGGCACGCCGCCGTCAGAATGGTGGATAGGCTGGATGCTCCAGGTACCGGACGCCGACGACGTAAGCGTTGAATCGTGGGTCGTTTGCGTGTCGTGAGTGCGGGCGCAGTCACGGCAGGTGGAGCGGTTGGCGCGCTGTCCCGCGCAGCCTAGGTGTCGCGCGGCGGATCGTCGTCCGGGCCGGTCGGGTCGTCGGCGCTGGCGCGGATGGCGGTCAGGATGGTGCGGAGGCCAGGGTCGGCCACGTCGCGGTCCGCGCCAGCGCGGAATGAGTCGATGATGATTTCGGGGTGGCGCTCGTAGTACAGCTCGGCCTGGAGTAGCGTCTCGAGCTTGTCGACCTGCCGCACGAAGCGGGACTCGGTGCTCTCGCCAGTGTTGTACTCCTCCCAGGCCGCGACGACCTCAGCGCGCAGATGCTCGGGCAGGCTGGCGACCATCTCGTTCAGCGCGGCGCGCTCGCGCTCGTGCTTGAGGCGGGTCTCGCGCGGGTCATAGTCCGGCGCCTTGCGGAAATGGGTTTCGGCGATCTGGCCGGTCTCGTCGCGGTGGCGGTCATACGGGGTCGCGTCGCCGGCCAGCGCTTCCGGGAGGTCGTGGACGAGCGCGATCAGCAGCACGCGCTCGGCGTCCAGATCGTCGCGTTCCAGGGCCAGCAGCCATGCCATCAGCGCCATCGCCCAGGAGTGCTCGGCTCCGGACTCGGGCTGTGGCACGCCACGGTCGACCCAGCCCTGGCGGCGCACTTCCTTGAGCCGCGCGGCCAGGCGCAGGAAGCGGACGATGCCGGCGCGGTCGGAGGCGCTCATGGGCTGACCTTCGCGTCGGCTGGCGTCGCCCGGGCCGCGCTGCCGATGCGCCGGGCGAAGACCGCCCCGATCAGTAGGCCGATGGCGACGGTCACGGCGACTGCCCGGGCGCCGGTGAGGTCGATCAGGAGGCCGGCCGCCAGGGTGGGGACCAGCGAGCCCAGGTTGGCCAGCGTCGCCTGGGTGGCGAAGACGCGCGCGTGCGACTCCGGCGGCGTGCGCAGCACGAGCTCGGTGCGGATCGCGACATTGACCGTGCCGACGGCCAACCCGGCAGGGATGGACAGCAGCATCGTGGTGGCGATGATCGGCCGGATCCCGAGCTGCTCCTGGACCCAGCTGACCAGAATACCGCGCTCGTACAGCAGCTCACTGATCTGCTCGACCGAGCCGATTGCCAGGATCGCGCAGGAGAACAGCGCCAGCCCGGCGGCCGCCAGGCGCCCGAAACCGATCAGCGAGCCGAGCAGCGGGGCGATCTGCAGGCCCACGACCAGCCCCAGCGCGGCTGGTGCGAAGACGAAGACGGTGTTGCCGGCGTCGGTGTCGAGCACATCCACCAGGAACTGCGGGACGATCACGACCAGTGCGCTGAGTCCGATGCCGATCATCACCGAGTCCACCAGCGCCCCGAAGGCCCGCCGGTCGCGCACCATCATGCGCCAGCCGGTCATCAGCGAGGCGCTGGACTCGGCGGCTAGCGACTCGTCGCTGGTCTGCCTGACGCGGCGCGGGGCGTCGATCCGTACCAGGGCGATGCCGGCGGCCAGGTAGAGCGCGGCGCACAAGCCGAGCAGGATCTTGATATCGCCCAGCTTGAGGACTAGCGGAGCCAGGATGACCATGCCCAGCAGCTGGGAGATCGAGAGCGCCAGGTTGTGCAGCGAGCTGGCGCGCGACAGCTTTTCCGTGCTGACGAGCGCCGGCAGCAGCGCGGACTCGGCCGGTGAGTAGAATTGATGGATGACCCAGATGGCGATCGTCACGATGAAGATGTCGGCCACGTCGAAGGCGCCGCGCAGCGCCACGAGGATCGCCAGCACGCGCAGGCCGTTGAGGATGACCATCAGGCCGCGCTGGGGCAGCCAGTCGGCGATGACCCCGCCGGGCAGGCCGAGGACTAGCGCCGGGACGATCGAGCAGACGACGAAGAGTGACGCCCAGATGCCGGCCGTGGTCTGTTCGACCAGGGCGATCAGCAGGCCGTAGAGCAGCGCCGACTGTGCCGTCTGGGCCAGCACGCGCGAGACCCAGAAGCGTCCGAAGCTGCTGGCAAACCAGCCGGTCACAACTGCCGGAGCCGCCGAGTTGTCGCCCATCGCAGCGTCCCTCCTGCGAGCCTGGCCTGAAGCGGGACCGGACGGGAAGCGTGGCCAGGTGCTGCGGTATCATCATGCTTCAGGCATGCACCGCGCCGCTAGTGTTCGCCGCTGTCGGCGGTCGTAGCCGCCTGTGTGGTTTATCCTTATAGCAAGCGGGGACACCACGAGAATCCCTGACTACAAGACTTCGCATGTTGACGTCCGGCGCGCCGTCATTCCCGGCGCGCCTGAAGGCGAGATTCCGATATGAACGATCGACAACCCCCTTCCGGGCAGGACCCGCGAGCGCGTCCGCCCGGCCCCGGCGGGGAAGCGCCACAGCCGCGCTCGCGCATTCCAAACTGGGCGATTGTGGCCATCCTGGTGGTGATCGGCCTGTGGTACATGTACGCGCAGTTCTGGCCGAGCACCTCCGAGCGCATTGACATTCCATACTCCGCGATGATCGCCGCGGTCCAGGAGAGCCGCGTGGAAGCGGTCGAGATCAGCGGTCAGAACGTCAACGGCACCTTCAACCGCGAATACGTCTGGACCGGCAATGAACTGCTCGAAGCGAGCGAGCCGCTGCCGGCCGACGTGGACCGCGAGGAGGTCCAATCGGCGCGCGATTTCAAGTCGACGCTGCCGTTCGAGTCCGATGAGACGTTCACGACCCTGCTGCTCGAGAACAACGTGCGCATCGACGCGGACGCTGGTGGCGGCTCGATCCTCCCGCAGCTGCTGATCAGCTTCTTGCCGCTGATCCTGTTCATCGCGGTGATCTTCTTCATCGGGAGGAACATGATGCGCGGCCAGCAGAACGTGTTCCGCTTCGGCAGTTCCAAGGCCAAGGTGTATGACGCCGAGCGGCCGCAGGTCACGTTCGATGACATGGCCGGCGAGGACGAGGCCAAGCGGGAGCTGTCGGAGGTCGTCGACTTTCTGAAGCACCCGATGAAGTACCATCAGCTCGGCGCGAAACTGCCGCGCGGCGTCCTCCTGGTCGGCCCGCCGGGCACCGGCAAGACGCTGTTGGCTCGGGCGGTCGCCGGGGAGGCCGGCGTGCCCTTCTTCAGCGTCAGTGCGTCGGAGTTCGTCGAGATGTTCGTCGGCGTCGGCGCTTCGCGCGTGCGCGACCTCTTCCAGAAGGCCAAGGCGTCGTCGCCCTCGATCGTCTTCGTCGACGAGTTGGACGCCGTCGGCCGCCAGCGCTTCGCCGGCCTGGGCGGCTCGAACGACGAGCGCGAGCAGACGCTCAACCAGTTGCTGGTCGAGATGGACGGCTTCGATGACCGCCAGGAGGTCATCGTCCTGGCCGCCACCAACCGTCCGGACGTGCTGGACCCGGCGCTGCTGCGCCCGGGACGCTTCGACCGCCAGGTAACGATCGGTCTGCCGGACCGCAAGGGCCGCGAGGAGATCTTCAAGATTCACACGCGCGGCATCCCGATCGGCGACGACGTCAAGCTGGAGCGGCTGGCGGCCGCGACGCCGGGCTTCTCCGGCGCCGACGTGGCCAACCTGGTCAACGAGGCTGCGCTGACGGCCGCCCGGCACGACCGCAAGGTCGTGACCATGGCGGACTTCAACGAGGCGCTCGACAAGATCATCCTGGGCACGGCGCGCTCGCCGCTGGTCAACGAGCGCGAGCGGCTGGTCGTCGCCTATCACGAGGCCGGGCACGCGATCGTGGGCCACTACTCCGAAGGCTCCGACCCGCTGCGCAAGATCTCGATAGTGCCGCGTGGCCGTGCTCTCGGCGTGGTGATCCAGACGCCGGACGAGGATCGCTATAACTACTCTAAGACCTATCTGCTGTCGCGCATGGCGACCGCCATGGGCGGTCGCGCCGCGGAGGAGTTAGTCTTCGGCGAGATGACGACCGGGGCGCAGAGCGATATCAAGGAAGCCACCAGCCTGGCACGGCGCATGGTCGGGCTCTGGGGCATGAGCGAAGAGATCGGGCCGGTCTACCTGGGCACCGGTGAGGAGCATGTCTTCCTCGGCCGCGAGATCGCCCAGCACGACCAGATCGGCGAGCGCACTCAGGACCGCGCCGATGAGGCCGTCCGCAAGCTCGTCCTGGAGGCACAGGAAAAGGCCATGCAGATTCTCCAGGAGCATCGCGAGGAACTGGACCGGCTGGCGCAGCGGTTGATGGTCGACGAGACGCTCGACCAGGATCAGATTGCCGAGATCCTGGGCGCGCCCGGGGTGCCAGATGCCGTGCCGGCCGATGACGACTAGTCCGGACGAGGCCAGCGCGGAGCGGGTGACTTGACGACGTCTGTGCGCGGGGGTGAAGGTAGCGTCATCGAGCGCGCCTCACCCCCGGAACTTGTAAGCCTCTGGTTCGTGGCGGTGACGGCGCTGTTCGTGACCGCGCTGATCACGGCCAACATCACAGCCGTCAAGGTGGTCGAGATCTGGCGCGTGCAGGTGCCGGCGGGGACATTGACGCTGTTCCCGCTCTCTTACATCTTCGGGGACGTGCTCACCGAGGTCTACGGCTTCCGGCGGGCGCGACTCGTCATCTGGCTGGGCTTCTTCTGCAACCTGATCGCCGTCATTGCGATCTACGTGGGCGGGCTGCTGCCGGCGGCCGAGTTCTGGCAGGATCAGGAGGCCTACGACACAATCCTGGGCTTCACCTGGCGCCTGCTGGCGGCGTCCTTCGCTGGCTACCTGGCCGGCGAATTCGTCAACTCGGCGATCATCTCGCGCCTGAAGCTGATCACCAAGGGGCGCTGGCTCTGGTCGCGGACGATCACCTCGACGGTCTTCGGTCAGTTCGTGGATACGGGGATCTTCATCGCGATCGCCTTCTGGGGTGTGATCCCCGGCGGCGAACTCTGGGAGACGTTTCTGCACGCCTGGCTGATCAAGGTGGCCTACGAGACGCTGGCGACGCCGCTGACTTACCTGGTGGTCAACTACCTGAAGCGGGTGGAGCAGACCGACGTTTACGATTATGGTACCCAATTGAACCCATTTGGGTTACGATCTTGATGCGCGCTGGAACGGGAAGCGGTGCATTCGCCCCTGCGAATGGCTTGCGTGTCGCGCATTATCTATCTACGTAATGTGGGTTATCCTTGACGGTCGAAGTTGCGGCCAGAGCTGCGCTCCGGCCGAAGTTCGTGAGGGCGATGGGCCGTGGCTGACATGACTGCAGTCGACACTTCGTGGCTCAAAGAGAAGGTTGCTCTGGTGTTTCCGGGGCAGGGTATCCAGCATGTCGGCATGGGCCGTTATCTCTACGAGCATTTCCCATCGGCCCGCGCGGTCATCGACCAGGCGGACGCGATCCTTGGCTTCCCGCTCTCGCGGCTGATGTTCGAGGGGCCGGATGAGGAACTGGAAGATACGATGAACGCCCAGCCGGCCATCCTGACCGTCAGCGTGGCCGCGCTGGAGGCGATCAAGGAGCGCTATCACGCGCTCGGCCAGAAGGTGCAGCCGGTGTTCGTCGCCGGGCACTCGCTCGGCGAGTACTCGGCGCTGGTTGCGGCCGGGACGCTCGATTTCCGGGACGCGCTGGAGCTTGTGCGCGAGCGAGGTCGCCTGATGAAGGAGGCCGGCAACGAGTTTCCCGGTGGCATGGCGGCGATCATCGGGTTGGAGCCGGACGTGTTGGCCCGCATCTGTGCCCAGGCCAGCGAAGAGACCGGCGGCATCGTCGTCGTCGCCAATGACAACTGCCCGGGACAGACGGTGATCTCCGGGCAGGAGGCGGCGCTCGAGCGGGCGATGGAGCTGGCCCGCGAGCAGGGCGCTCGGCGGGCTGTGCGCCTGGACATCTCGATCGCCTCGCACTCGCCGCTGATGGAGCGCGCGGCGCGCCAGCTCGGTGACCTGGTCCACAAGGTGCACTTCCACGAACCGGTGGTGCCGATCGTCTCAAACCTCACCGGGCGGGTGAGCACGTCAGTTGAGGAGCTGCGCCGCAACGTTGGCGACCACATGGTGCGGCCGGTGATGTGGACCAATTCGGTGCGGGAGATGATCGACAGTGGCGCGACCACATTCATCGAGGTTGGCCCCGGCAACGTGCTGGGCGGGCTGATTCGGCGCATCCGGCGCGATGTGCGAACATTGACACTTGCCGATCTCGACCTGGGGGGACCGGGCGACGCGCGTTGATTGCCGTCGCCGGGAGAGTAGGGAGAGTATGACCGAATCCAAGCGCATCGTCGTGACCGGCGTCGGCGCGGTCACGCCGATTGGCAATGACCCCGAGACCTATTGGAAGAACCTCGTCGCCGGCAAGTCCGGCGCGGCTCAGATCACTCAATTCGACACCAGTGACCTGCCGGTGACGATCGCCTGCGAGGTCAAAGACTTCGACTCCAGCGCCTATGTCGACCCCAAGGCCGCGCGGCGCATGGACCGCTTCTCGCAGTTCGCGGTCGTCGCGGCCGGCCAGGCGCTTGATAGCGCCGGGTTGAAGATCGACGAGTCGAACTCGGCGCGCACAGCGGTCATCATGAACACCGGCGGTGGTGGCGTTCCAACGATGGTCGATGAGGTGCGTACCTACGATAATCGCGGGCCGCGGCGGGTGAGCCCCTTCTTCATCCCGATCTTCGCCCCGAACATGGCGGCCGCGCAGATCTCGCTGACCTTCGGCATCACCGGGCCGGTCATGGCCGCGGTGGCCGCCTGCGCCGCAGGTGCCCAGTCGCTGGTCGACGGCTACCACATGCTGCAGCGCGGCGACGCCGACGTGGTGATCGCTGGCGGCACCGAGGCGGCCCTGAGCCAGGTGTCGGTGGCAGCCTTCGCCAACATGCAGGCGCTCTCGCGACGCAACGACTGTCCGGAGCAGGCCAGCCGCCCCTTCGATGCCGATCGCGATGGCTTCGTCTTCGCCGAGGGCTGTGGCGCCCTGATCCTCGAACGCGAAGAGGACGCACGGGCGCGCGGCGCGAACATCCTCTGCGAGCTGGCCGGCGGCGCATTGACGGCCGACGCCTTCCATATCACCGCGCCGGAGCCGGAGGGCAAGAGCGTGACTCGCGCGATGAAGCTGGCGCTGGAGAAGGCAGACCTGGCCCCGGAGGACGTCCAGGGCATCTACGCTCACGCGACCAGCACGCCGATCGGCGACATCGCCGAGACGAAGGCGATCAAGAAGGCCTTCGGCGATCACGCCTACAAGCTCGCCGTCTGCTCGCCGAAGAGCCAGCTCGGCCACCTCGTCGGTGCGGCCGGTGCGGTCAGCGCCGTGGCGGCGGTGCTCTCACTCCGCGACCAGGTGATGGCGCCGACAATCAATCTCGACAAGCCCGATCCCGAGTGCGACCTCGACTACATCCCGAACGTCGCCCGGGAGATGAAGCTGAACGCTGTGCTCTCCAACTCGTTCGGCTTCGGCGGCCAGAACGTCGTGACCGTCTTCAAGACGCTGTAGCGCTCCGCTTTCTATCAACAAATGCAATGAAGGGCGGCCCCACCCGGTCGCCCTTACCGCGTTTAGGCGCGCGAGTTTGACGACCAACTTTTCGCAGCGCCACGGTTTCCAACCGCCCGCAGGGCCAAAGGTGGGGGCTGTTACGATGCCGTGCTGCATCGCAGTAGCTCGAATCACCATCCCTACGACGTCGGGCAGGTGTGGTTCCTGTGACAATTCAGGTGATTCGAGATTCAGACCGCATCGCCCGGCGACATATCCCAGACGATATCCTGTGCATCGAGGACTGGCTCACTAGCGGCAGGCGCCCCAGAGGCCGCGGTTGGACTCGCGGGCTTCACGCTCGGCCGCGAAGAGCGCGTCGCTGTGGCGCTCGTTCGGCGGGTAATTGCCGGCTTCGGCATAGCCGCCGGCGACCAGCAGCAGGTTGACGAAGTCGTCATCGTCGGCGTCCGGGGATAAATAGACATAACGCAAGAGCCGCCCAAAGCGGTCGCGGTCCTCGACGTCGGGCTCCAGGTACACCGTCTTGCCGTCGACCAGCCGGCGGTTCTCGTCCGACGCTTCCGGGCCGAAGCATTCCACCGGGGCGTCGGGGTTGACCGACTCCGGCGCATCGATCCCGATGTAGCGCAAGCGCTCCTCACGGCCGTCGAGCCGGACGATGACGGTGTCGCCGTCGACGACGCGCACGACCTCAGCGCGCTCCAGCGTCGAGCTGCCGGAGCCGTCCACGCCTTCTTCCAGCTCGCAGGCGGCGATGAAGCAGCAGGCAGCCAGCAGGAGCAGCGCCGCCGCGCGGCTCAGGTGGGCTTGCACGCGTCCAGAAGCTCCAGGATGCTCTCGGCGGACTGGTCGGCGGTGATCGCCCGGATGATGGCGTAGTCGAGGACGGCTTCCTCGCGCTCGATGCCTGGCCGCAATTCGGCGGCGCTCTGCCCGGTGACGACCGTGTCGTGGGCCGTCCTGCCATGGGCGCGGAAGAGCCGGCGGAAGCGCGGGATGGTGTCGTAGTTGCCGGCGGCCTCGTCCAGCGCTACCTGCGCCTGGGGGAGCAGCGCGCAGCGAATGTAGGAGTAGATCGGCTGCGTCTCCCGGCCGGCGCGAGCAGCGCCTTCTTCGACCAGCGGGCGGGATACCTCGATGGCCTCCCGGAACCACCAGGTGAAGATCACACCGTCGGCGATCTCCCCGGCGAGGCGGGTC
>Ga0079224_100006285_pt1 | contig 15727 bp, 16 predicted proteins | sample Stecom2015_FD_80414 | JGI IMG/M metagenome (GOLD analysis project Ga0079224, IMG submission 80414) | Agricultural soil microbial communities from Utah to study Nitrogen management - Steer compost 2015 | ecosystem: Environmental > Terrestrial > Soil > Agricultural land | place: USA: Utah...
CTGCCGACCTCGTGCTGCCGACCTCGCGCTGCCGACGTCCCGGCGTCGCCCCGGCGCCCGGGTCGCGCGCCGTCGTCCGCGGGGGATGGGCTTCGAGGCCGACGTCAGTCGGCTTTGCGGGCCGTCAAAGCCGAGTGACGTCGGCCTCGAGGGCGAGCGGGGCCGGGTCGGCGGCCGGACAGCCGGCAGCTCAGGCGCCGGCCCGCGCGGCCGCGCCGGCCCGCGCCGCGGCGTCGACCTCCGCGGCGTCGACCTCCGCGAGGAACGGCAGCAGGGCCGCGGCGAGCTCGGCCGGGGCCTCCAGGGCGGCGTGGTGGCCGACGCCGTCGAGCTGCGCGGTGCGGATCGGCCCTGCGGCGACCTGGGCGACGGTGTCGGCGGTGAACGACCCGCCGCCCGCGCCGACCGCGAGCACCGGGACCTCGACGGGGCGCTCCGCGGCGAGCGCGCGCAGCTCCTCGCCCTCGGTGAGCAGCGACCGGTACAGCCCGGCGGCGCCCCGCCACGCGCTGTCCCGGGAGTACGTGCGGGTGAGCTCGGTGAGGTCGTCGTCGGTGACGGCGTCGGGGCTCGCGGTGAGCTGCCGGAACGTGGCCTGGAGGTAGGCGCGCTCGCGCCCGGCCAGCAGCAGCTCGGGGACGCCGGGCGCGGCGAGGGCGCCGATGTGCCAGGACCCGCCGCGCGTGACGTCGGCGAGGGCCTCGAGGCCGAATCCTGGCAGGCCCATCTCGACGGCGGTGAGGCTGAGCACGTCCTCGGGGTGGCCGGCGACCAGCCGCAGGGCGGTGCCGCCGGCGACGTCCTGCGCGACGAGGTGCACCGGTCCCAGCCCCAGGTGCTCGATCAGGCCGTGCAGGTCGGCGGCCGCGACGGCGCTGCCGTGGTCCTCCTCGGCGACGCTCGAGTCGCCGAACCCCCGCAGGTCGACGGCGACGACGCGGTGCGCCCGGGCGAGGCGCGGCAGGAGCCGGTGGAACGCCCACCAGGTCTCGGGGAAGCCGTGCACGAGCAGGACGGGCGAGCCGGTGTCGCCCGCGCGGACGTGGTGCAGGTCGGCGCCGTCGACGCGGGCGACGTGGTGGGTGGGGGTGGTCGGTGCGGTCACGGGGGCTCCTCGGAACAAAAGGTCAACCAGGTTGTCGATCTAGTGTAGTCAACCTGGTTGTCGAAAAGCAACGCCCCGTATCCTGGGCCCATGACTCGTTCGGGCGCCGACCTCGCGCTGCTGCTGCTCGGGGGCTACCGGTCGCTCGTCGGGTCGGTCACGGCCGAGCTCGCCGCCCGCGGGCACGCCGACATGCGCCCCGTGCACGACTTCGCGATGCGCGCCATCGCCTCCGGTGCGGACACCGCCTCGGAGCTCGGGCGTCGCCTCGAGGTGTCGAAGCAGGCGGCGGCGAAGACGATCGCTGTGCTGCTCGAGCGCGGCTACGTGCGCCGCGGCACCGACCCGGGCGACGCGCGCCGCAAGCGCGTCGAGGTCACGCCGCTGGGCTGGGAGGTCATGCACCAGGGGGAGGAGCTGTTCGACGCGCTGCGCGACGAGTGGGCGCGGCGCATCGGCCCCGAGCGGCTCGTTGAGCTCGAGCGGCAGCTCGCCGAGCTGGTCGGCGACGCCGCCGTCCGCCCCGAGGCCGCGGGCGGCGCGGCGCAGGACTGAGCGGGGTCGTCAGCCCGCGGGCGGCGTCGCACCGGCCGGCGCGGGCTCCTCGAACACCAGCAGCGTGTGCGTGTTGAGGATGCCGTCCATGCCCTGGATCTGGTCGAGGATGAGGTGCCGCAGGTCGGCGTTGTCGCGGGCGCGCACGAGCAGGATGAGGTCGAACTCGCCGCCGACCAGCCCGATGTGCTCGATGCCGCGCAGCGACCGGAGCCCTTCGCGGACCGAGCGCCACTGCGCCTGCCGGAGCGTGACGGTCACGTACGCCGAGGTGCCCAGCCCGCACAGCACGGGGTCGATCTCCGCGCGGTAGCCGCGGATCACGCCGGACTGCTCCAGCCGTTGCACGCGCGCGTACGCGTTGGCGCGCGAGATGTGCAGCTTCTCGGCCAGCGCGCGCATGGACATGCGGCCGTCCTCGCGCAGCTCGGCCACGATGCGCTGGTCGACGTCGTCCAGGCCCGGGGCCACTTGTCTCGCCGGCACGCTCCACGCCCCCTCTGTTCTGGACGTCTGGATCGCACAACCCTGCTTTCGCTGGACACTCTCTCGGATCTGTGCGGTTTGTAGAATCCGGATAGTGCCTTGACCAGTATATATCCATGACGAGTGACGTAGATCGCATGATGCCGTCGATGGAGCCGGTCATGCTGCTCGGCCCCGACGGTCGGCCCACGACAGCCGGCACCGGGACGCTGCCCCCGCGGGAGGACCTCCTGCGCGGGTACGCGAGCATGGTCGCGGCCCGCAGGTACAACGAGCAGGCCTCCGCGCTGGTGCGGCAGGGCAGGCTGGCTGTCTACCCCTCCTCCTTCGGGCAGGAGGCATGCCAGGTCGCCGCGGCGCAGGTGCTCGCGGACGGCGACTGGCTCTTCCCCACCTACCGGGACACCGCCGCGGTCGTCGCGCGCGGTGTCGACCCGGTCGAGGCCCTCGTGCTCCTCAAGGGGGACTGGCACTCGGGCTACGACCCCTACGAGCGGTACGTCGCACCGCTGGCGACGCCGCTGGCCACCCAGCTCCCGCACGCCGTCGGCGTCGCGCACGCGGCGCGGCTGCGGGGTGAGTCGACGGTCGTGCTCGCGCTGTGCGGCGACGGAGCCACGAGCGAGGGCGACTTCCACGAGGCGCTCAACTTCGCGGCGGTCTTCCGGGCACCCGTGGTGTTCCTCGTGCAGAACAACCGGTACGCGATCTCGGTGCCCCTGTCCCGCCAGACGGCGGCGCCGTCGCTGGCGCACAAGGGCGTGGGGTACGGCGTGCCGGGCGAGCAGGTCGACGGCAACGACCTGGCCGCCCTCCTGACCGTGCTCGGCGACGCCGCCGCCCGGGCGCGCGCGGGCGAGGGCCCGCAGCTCGTCGAGGCGCACACGTACCGCATGCAGGCGCACACCAACGCCGACGACGCGACCCGGTACCGCAGCGACGAGGAGGTGGCCGCGTGGGTCGGCAGGGACCCGCTGGTGCGGCTCGAGACCTACCTGCGGGCCGAGGGCGTGCTCGACGACGAGCGCGCCGCCGCCCTGGCCGCCGAGGCCGAGGAGGTCGCACGCCACACGCGCGAGGGCATCAACCGGGACGTCGAGCCCGACCCGGAGGACCTGTTCCGGCACGTCTACTCCCGGCTCACCCCGCAGCTCGAGGAGCAGCTCGCGCTCGTGCGGGACGAGCTGGCGCGCGACGAGGCAGGGCGCGACGCGCACGAGACCGCCACGACCCGGCAGGAGGCGCTCCGATGACCAGCACCGTCACCCGCCCGGCGGCACCGGCCGCCACCCCGGCCACGGAGACGCTCTCCCTGGCCCGGGCGATCAACCGTGCGCTGCGCGACGCCATGGCCGAGGACCCGTCGGTCCTCGTGCTCGGGGAGGACGTCGGGGCGCTCGGCGGCGTCTTCCGCGTCACCGACGGGCTTACCGCAGAGTTCGGCGAGGACCGGTGCGTCGACACGCCCCTCGCGGAGGCGGGCATCATGGGGTTCGCCGTCGGCCTCGCGACGAACGGCATGCGGCCCGTCGTCGAGATGCAGTTCGACGCCTTCGCCTACCCGGCGTTCGAGCAGGTGGTCAGCCATGTCGCGAAGATGCGGAACCGGACCCGCGGCCGCGTGGGGCTGCCGGTCGTCGTGCGCGTCCCGTACGCGGGCGGCATCGGCGGCGTCGAGCACCACAGCGACTCCTCGGAGTCGTACTACGCACACACGCCCGGCCTGCACGTGGTCGCGCCGTCGAACCCGGCGGACGCCTACGCGCTGCTGCGTGAGGCGATCGCCTCACCCGACCCCGTGATCTTCCTCGAGCCGAAGAAGCTCTACTGGTCGACGGGCGAGGTCGCTCCCGGGGCCGTCGACGGGCCGGGCATCGGCACCGCCGTCGTCCGCCGCGCGGGCACCGACGCCACGCTCGTCGCCTACGGCCCGTCGGTGCCGGTGGCGCTCGAGGCCGCCGAGGTCGCCGCGCGCGACGGGCGCAGCCTCCAGGTCGTCGACCTGCGCTCGCTCGTCCCGTACGACGACGCCACGGTGTGCGCCGCCGTCGAGTCGACGGGGCGCGCCGTCGTCGTCGCCGAGGCGAGCGGGTTCGCCGGGTTCGCGGCCGAGGTGGCCGCGCGCGTGGGCGAGCGCTGCTTCCACTCGCTGGCCGCGCCCGTGCGGCGCGTCACCGGGCTGGACGTCCCGTACCCGCCGCCGAAGCTCGAGCACCTTCACCTGCCGTCGGTCGACCGGGTGCTGGACGCCGTGGACGACCTGCAGTGGGAGGACGCATGAGCACGCTCACCGGACAGACGTTCCTGCTGCCCGATCTCGGCGAGGGGCTGACCGAGGCGTCGGTGGTGCAGTGGCTCGTGGCGGAGGGCGACGTCGTGGCGGTGGACCAGCCGGTCGCCGAGGTCGAGACCGCCAAGTCGGTCGTCGAGGTGCCCAGCCCGTACGCCGGACGCGTGGGCGAGCTGCACGCGGCGGAGGGCGAGACGATCGAGGTCGGCAGGCCGCTCGTCACCGTCGTCCCGGAGGAGGGCGCGCCGGACGGCGGGACCGCCGACGCCGCCCGCCGGGAGGCGGAGACGTACCGCGAGGAGGAGCTGGCCGGGTCGGGCAACGTCCTGGTCGGCTACGGCACGTCGGGCGCCCCGGGCACGGGTCGACGGCGGCGCCCCCGCCGCCCCGGGCCGCCGGCGGACGACCGGCCCGTCAAGGTGATCTCGCCCATCGTGCGCCGGCTCGCGCGCGAGGCGGGGCTGGACCTGCGGTCGGTCCGGCCCACGGGCGCGGGCGGCGTCGTGACCCGGTCGGACGTGCTGGCGGCGGTCGCCGCGGTGCGCTCGGGCGCGGGCGTCGCCGCCGGCGCTCCGGCGGGGACGCGCGACCTGGCGCCGGCGTCGGGCGGCCCGGTCCCGGACGCCTCCGCCGCCCGGCGGATCCCGCTCACCGGCTTCCAGCGCGCGGCGTCCGCGGTGCTGACCCGCAGCCGCCGCGAGATCCCGGAGGCGACGGTCTGGGTCGACGTCGACGCCACGGCGCTCTGGGAGCTGCGCGAGGCCGCGCGGCTGCCCGGCGACGACGGTCCCGGGCTGATGGCGTACGTGGCCCGGTTCGTGGTCGAGGCGCTGCGCCGCTACCCGGTGCTCAACGCGCGGCTCGACGTGGAGCGCGACGAGATCGTCGTGCCGGACGGGGTGAACCTCGGGCTGGCCGTGCAGGGCGAGCACGGCCTCGTGGCGCCTGCGGTGCTCGGCGCCGACGGCATGACGACGGCCCAGCTCGACGCGGCGGTCCGCGACGTCGTCGGGCGGGCACGCGCGGGCCGGTCGACGCCGGAGGAGCTGGCGGCCGGCACGTTCACGCTGAACAACTACGGCGGGCTCGGGGTCGACGGCAGCGCGCCGATCATCAATCACCCCCAGGTGGCGATGCTCGGCGTCGGGCGGATCATCGACCGGCCGTGGGTCGTGGACGGCGCGATCGTGCCGCGCAAGGTCACCCAGCTGTCGTTCGTGTTCGACCACCGGGTCTGCGACGGCGTCACGGCCGCGGCGTTCCTGCGCACCGTCGCGGACGCGATCGAGCACCCGCTGCCCGCCGTCCTCCGGCTCTGAGTGAGGGCCCTCCGGTGACCCGGCGGGCCCCCGTCAGCGCCCGGCCGGGCGCAGCCCGTCGAAGAGGACGCTCGACAGGGTGGCGGCCAGGGCGTCGGCCGACAGGGGCCCGTCGGGGCGGTACCAGTCGACGAGCGAGTTCACCGTGCCGAACAGCAGGCGGCTGATGACCTCCGGCTCGACGTCGGCCCGCAGGTCGCCCTCGGCGGCGGCCTGCCGCACCAGGGCGGCGAGCCGGTCGTCGATGTGCCGCCGGCGGCGCAGCGCCGAGCGTTCCAGGTCGCTGTTGCCGCGCACGCGCAGCAGGAGGGTGACGGCGGGCAGGTGGTCGGCGAGGATGCGGACGGCCGCCTCGACGGTGGCGCGCAGCCGCACGGCGCTGGGCTCGCCGTCGGTGGCCGTCGCCGCCGCCTCGACCGCGGCGCCGAGCTCGGAGAGCGCCTCGTCGAGCGCGGCGGCGAGCAGCGCCTCCTTGCTCGCGAAGTGGTGGTACACGGCGGACTTGGTGACACCGAGCTCCGCCGCCAGGTCGCTGACCGACGTCGCGTCGTAGCCGCGGCGGATGAACAGGTCGATCGCCGTGCGCAGCACGGCCGCCCGGTCGTGCCCCGGGCGGCCGCGCGGGCGGCGGGCGGGTGCGTCGGTGGTCACGCCGGCGTGGCCTCCGTCATGGGCTCCGTCTTGGCCACGAGGGTGAGCACGTCGTACGCCGCGACCTGCTCGTCGTCCTGGTTTCTCACGTCGGCCTCCCAGCGCACCTCGCCGTAGTCGGCCGAGGTCCGCGGGGTGATCTGCTTGACCGTGAGGTGGACCCGGATGGTGTCGCCGACCTTGACCGGGGTGAGGAACCGCAGGTTGTCGACGCCGAAGTTGGCCAGCACGGGCCCGGGCGCCGGGTCGACGAACAGGCCGGCCGCGAGGGACACCACGAGGTAGCCGTGGGCGACGATGCCGCCGAAGAACGGGTTGGCGGCGGCGGCCTCCGCGTCGGTGTGGGCGTAGAAGGTGTCGCCCGTGAGCTCGGCGAACTGGGTGATGTCCTCCTGCGTGACCGTGCGGCCCGCGGTCTCGATCGTGTCGCCGACGCGCAGGTCGGCGAGCGACCTGCGGAACGGGTGCACGTCCTCGACCCGGCGACGCGACCCGGTGGTCCACCGCCCCGTGACCGCGGTGAGCATGTCGGGCGAGCCCTGCACGGCGGTGCGCTGCATGTGGTGCAGCACGCCGCGGACGCCGCCGAGCTCCTCGCCACCGCCTGCCCGTCCGGGCCCGCCGTGCACGAGCATCGGCAGCGGGCTGCCGTGCCCGGTCGACTCGGCGGCGTCGTCGCGGTCGAGCACGAGCAGGCGCCCGTGCCAGGGTGCGAGCCCGCGGGCGACGTCGCGCGCCACCTGCGGGTCGTGCGTGACCAGCGACGCGACGAGGCTGCCGCGGCCGCGCGCGGCCAGCTCGACCGCCTCGTCGAGCGACCCGTACGTGAGGACGGTGCTGACCGGGCCGAACGGCTCGACGTCGTGCGGCTCCGCCGCGCCGGGGCGGGCGCGGAGCAGCACGGGGGAGAGGAACGCGCCGCGCTCCGCGTCGGCCCCGACGACCTCGACGTGGGCGGGGTCGCCGTGCACGACGTCGGCCGAGGTGCGCAGCGCCTCGATCGCCTTGCGCACCTCGTCGCGCTGGGCGAGGCTGGCGAGCGCGCCCATGCGGACGTCGCCGTCGGCGGGGTCGCCGACGGTGACGCGGTCGAGGCGCGCGCTGATCGCCGCGACGACGGTGTCCGCTATCGCCTCGGGCACGATGACGCGGCGGATCGCCGTGCACTTCTGGCCGGCCTTGACGGTCATCTCGGTGACGACGCCCTTGACGAACAGGTCCAGCTCGGGGTCGTCGGGCCGCACGTCGGGGCCGAGGATCGAGCAGTTGAGGGAGTCGGCCTCGACGCCGAGCCGCATGCCGCGGTCCAGCACGGACGGGTGCGCGCGCAGGATCCGCCCGGTGTGCGCCGAGCCGGTGAACGCCACGTGGTCCTGCTCGCCGAGCTCGTCCAGCAGCGTGCCCGCGCTGCCGCACAGGAGCTGCAGGCTGCCCTCGGGCAGGATGCCGGAGTCCGCGATCCGCCGCACGACCGCCTCGGTGAGGTACGCCGTCTGGGACGCGGGCTTGACGATCGTGGGCAGCCCGGCGAGGAAGGCGGGCGCGAGCTTCTCGAGCATGCCCCACACGGGGAAGTTGAAGGCGTTGATCTGCACCGCGACCCCGGGCCGCGACGTGTACAGGTGCTGCCCCACGAACGTGCCGCCCTTGCCGAGCGGTTCGAGCGGGCCGTCGAGCGCGACGGTGTCGTCCGGCAGCTCGCGCTTGCCCTTGCTCGCGTAGCTGAACAGGGTGCCGATGCCGCCGTCGATGTCGACGTAGCCGTCGCGCCGCGTCGCGCCCGTGCGCAGCGAGAGCGCGTGGAAGTCCTCCTTGTGGGCGTTCAGGTCCAGCGCGAGCTCCTTGAGCAGGCTCGCGCGCCGGTGGAACGTCAGCGGCCGGAGGGCCGGCCCGCCGACGTCGCGGGCGTACCGGACCATCGCGCCGAGGTCGACGCCCGTGCTCGAGACGCGCGCCACCTCCTCGCCGGTGACGGCGTCCAGCAGGGGCTCGCCGTCGTCCGACCCGGCCTGCCAGCGCCCCGCGACCCAGCTCTCCAGCCTCGCGCTCGCCCGTGTGCTCACTGTGCCTCCCTCTCGAGGTCCCGTCACGTCGTCGTGCCAGGGGCGTTGTGCAACCCGCCGCACGTGTGTCACGCTAATACAGAACGCTCGGTCAGTAAATACGCGGGCGCAGGGCAGAGGCAACGTCGCCGGAGGTGTTCGTGTCGGTCACCGCAGAGCCGCAGAGCGTGCCGGAGAGCGCGCTCGAGGAGCAGTTCGAGGCCACGATCGCGCGCAAGGACCGCATCGAGCCGCGCGACTGGATGCCCGAGGCGTACCGCAGGACGCTCGTGCGCCAGGTCGCTCAGCACGCCCACTCCGAGATCATCGGCATGCAGCCGGAGGGCGCGTGGATCGGCCGCGCCCCGTCGCTGCGGCGCAAGGCGATCCTGCTCGCCAAGGTGCAGGACGAGGCGGGGCACGGGCTGTACCTGTACTCCGCGGCCGAGACCCTCGGCGTCTCGCGCGCCGAGCTCACGGAGCTGCTCGTGACGGGCAGGCAGAAGTACTCCTCGATCTTCAACTACCCGACGCTCTCGTACGCCGACGTCGGCACCATCGGCTGGCTGGTGGACGGTGCGGCGATCTGCAACCAGGTGCCCCTGTGCCGCACCTCGTACGGACCGTACGGGCGCGCCATGATCCGCATCTGCAAGGAGGAGTCCTTCCACCAGCGGCAGGGCTACGAGCTGCTCCGGACGATGATGCAGGGCACCGACGCGCAGCGGGCCATGGTCCAGGAGTCGGTGGACCGGTTCTGGTGGCCGTCGCTCATGATGTTCGGCCCGCCCGACGACGCCTCGCCCAACACCGCGCGGTCGATGGCCTGGGGCGTCAAGACCCACACCAACGACGAGCTGCGCCAGCGGTTCGTCGACATGACCGTGCCGCAGGCGGAGGCGCTGGGCGTCACCCTGCCGGACCCCGACCTGGCGTGGAACGAGGAGCGCGGCTCGTACGACTTCGGGCAGCCCGACTGGGACGAACTGTGGGCCGTGGTCGCGGGCGACGGGCCGTGCAACGCCCAGCGGCTCGCGCACCGCACCCGCGCCTGGCGCGAGGGCGCCTGGGTGCGCGAGGCGGCGCTCGCGTACGCGGAGCGGGAACGGGCCGAGCGGTCGGAACAGGCCGAGCACACGGAGGAGGCGGGATGAGCGAGCCAGGTACCCCGGTGAGCGGCGAGTGGCCGCTGTACGAGGTGTTCGTCCGCGGCAAGCGCGGCCTCAACCACGTGCACGTCGGCTCCCTGCATGCGCCCGACGACGACATGGCGGTGCGGCACGCCCGCGACGTCTACACGCGGCGCAACGAGGGCGTGAGCATCTGGGTGGTCCGCTCGTCGGCGATCACCGCCTCCAGCCCCGACGAGAAGGACCCGATGTTCGCGCCCAGCGGCGACAAGGTCTACCGGCACCCGACGTTCTACGACATCCCCGCCGACGTCCCGCACATATAGGAGCCCCGATGCCTGTCCGCACGCACGAGCCCGACGAGCACGACAACGCCTACGCGGAGCTGCTCACGGACGACGCCCGCTGGGCGTTCGGCACCGACTTCGAGGATCCCCTGGCGGGGGTCGACACCACGGTGCCCGACGGCGTCGACCCCGCGACGCTCGCGACGTACTGCCTCATGCTCGGCGACGACGCCCTCGTGCTGTCCCAGCGGCTGGCGCAGTGGTGCAGCAACGCGCCCGACCTCGAGGAGGACATCGCGTTCGCGAACATCGCGCTCGACCTGCTCGGCCAGGCGCGGCTCCTGCTCGCCCGCGCCGCCGCGGCCGACGGCCGGCAGGTCCCCGCGCTGCCCGCCGGGTCCCCCGTGCCCGACGAGGACCGGCTCGCGTTCTTCCGCGACGGGCCGCAGGTGCGCAACGTGCGTCTGGCCGAGATCGACGACGCCGACTTCGCCCAGGCCGTCGCCCGCGTGCTGCTGTTCTCCACGTGGCGTCTGGAGCTGTTCACGGACCTGACCCGCAGCCGCGACGCCGTGCTCGCCGCCGTGGCCGCCAAGGGCGTCAAGGAGCTCACCTACCACCGCGACGTCGCGGGCCGGTGGTTCGTGGTGCTGGCCCGCGGTACCGAGGAGTCCCGGCGCCGCCTCGTCGCGGGCCTCGAGACCGTCTGGCCGTACCGCGACGAGCTGTTCGCGACCCACGCCGTCGAGCGCGCGGCGGCCCAGGCCGGGTTCGGCGTGGACCCGGCGGGCGTGGAGGCGCGGGTCGAGGCGGTGCTCGACCAGGTGCTCGACGCCGCGGACCTCGCCCGGCCCGACGTGCGCCCGCGCGCCGGCGTCCAGGGGCAGGCCGGGCGCGACGGCAGGCACACCGAGGCGCTCAGCCTGCTGCTCGCCGAGATGCAGTCGGTCGCCCGCGCGCACCCGGAGGGGCGCTGGTGAGCGGGGTCGTGGAGCAGGTCACGCAGCAGGTCCTGGAGCGCGCGCGGGAGGCGGCGTCCGCCGTCGTCGACCCGGAGCTGCCCGTGCTCACGCTCGCCGACCTCGGTGTGCTGCGCGGCGTCACGCTCGACGACGACGGCGTCGTCGCCGTCGCGATCACGCCCACCTACTCGGGCTGCCCCGCCATGGCCACCATGCGCGACGACCTGGTGCGCGAGCTTGCCGCAGCGGGCATCGAGGCCCGCGTGCGGGTCGTGCTCGACCCCGCGTGGACCACGGACTGGATCACGCCGTCCGGCCGCGCCGCGCTCGCGGCGGCGGGCATCTCGCCGCCCGGCCCGGCCCCTCGGCGGACCGGCCCGGTGCCCCTGCGGCTCGGCCCGCCGCGCCGCGCGGTGCGCTGCCCGCTGTGCGGGTCGCCGGACGTCGAGGTGACCTCCGAGTTCGGCTCCACCGCGTGCAAGGCGCTCTACCGGTGCCGGACCTGCCTGGAGCCGTTCGACCACGTGAAGGAGATCTGACGTGACGACCCTCACGGGCGGTGCGACCGCCCGGCGCACGGCGTTCCACCCGCTGACCGTGCGCGCCGTCGAGCGCCTGACCGACGACGCGGCCGCCGTGACGTTCGACCTGCCGGACGCGCTGCGCGACGAGTTCGCGTTCGCCGCGGGCCAGTCGCTCACGCTGCGCCGCGTGCTCGGCGGCGTCGAGCACCGTCGCACCTACTCGATCTGCGCCCCCGTGGGCGGCCCGCCGCGCATCGGCGTCCGCGAGGTGCCCGGCGGCCTGTTCTCGTCCTGGCTCGTGCACGACGTCCGGCCCGGCGACCGGGTCGAGGTGCAGGCGCCGTCGGGGGCCTTCCGGGCCGACCCCGCGGCGGGCGGGCGGCACCTGTGCGTCGCGGCCGGGTCGGGCATCACGCCCGTGCTGTCCATCGCGGCGAGCCTGCTGCGCGGCTCGGACGCGCGCGTCACGCTGCTCTACGGCAACCGGACGGCGGGCTCGGTGATGTTCGCGGACGAGCTGGCCGACCTCAAGGACGCCTGTCCCGACCGCCTCGAGCTGGTCCACGTGCTGTCCCGCGAACCGCGCGACGTCGACCTGTTCTCCGGCCGCCTCGACGGCGCCCGGCTCCGCGAGCTCCTGCGGCGCGTGGTGCCCGTCGCCGACGTCGACCACGCGTGGCTGTGCGGCCCGCTCGGCATGATCGACGAGGCACGGGCCGCGCTCGCCGAGGCGGGCGTGCCCGCCGACCGGGTGCACAGGGAGCTGTTCTGGGTCGACGAGCCGCCACCGCAGCTGCGGCGCCCGGACCGTGTGGTCGAGGGGGAGACCAGCCAGGTGACCGTGGTCCTCGACGGGCGGGCGACCACGAGCGCCGTGCCCCGCGACGAGCGCCTGCTCGACGCCGCGCAGCGGGTGCGAGCCGACCTGCCGTTCGCCTGCCGGGGCGGCGTGTGCGGCACGTGCCGGGCCAGGGTCGTCGAGGGGGAGGTCGACATGGTGCGCAACTACGCGCTGGAGCCGCAGGAGGTCGCGGCGGGCTTCGTGCTCACGTGCCAGTCCTACCCGGCGGGCGACCACGTCGTCGTGGACTACGACGCATGAGTGCGCCCCTGCTCGTCGAGGAGCACGACGACCGCGTGGTGCTGCGGCTCAACCGGCCCGAGGTCCGCAACGCCATCGACCGCGCCATGGTCGACGCGCTGCACGAGGCGTGCGCCGCGCTCGAGGCTCGGCCCCGCGTCGCGCTCCTCACCGGGACGGGCGGCACGTTCGCGGCGGGCGCCGACATCGCGCAGCTGCGCGAGCGGCGCAGGGACGACGCCCTCGCGGGGATCAACTCGGGACTGTTCGACCGTGTCCACCGGCTGCCCATGCCGGTGATCGCGCTCGTCGACGGGTACGCCCTCGGCGGTGGCGCCGAGCTCGCCTACGCGTGCGACTTCCGGATCGGCACCCCGGCGACCCGGTTCGGCAACCCCGAGCCGGGGCTCGGCATCATCGCAGCGGCGGGCGCCGCGTGGCGGCTCAAGGAGCTCGTCGGCGAGCCGCTGGCGGCCGAGGTGCTGCTGGCGGGCCGCGTGCTCGACGCCCAGGAGAGCCTCGCCGCACGGCTGCTCACCGAGGTCGTCGAGCCGGACGACCTCGAGGCCGCGGGCCACCGGCTCGCGGACCGCATCACCGCGCAGGCGCCGCTCGCCGTGCGGCTCACCAAGGCCGTGCTGCACGCGCCGCGCGGCGCGCACCCCCTGCTCGACGACGTCGCGCAGGCCGTGCTGTTCGAGACCCAGGACAAGGCCGACCGGATGGACGCGTTCCTCGCCCGGCGGGCCCGGAAGGAGCAGGGATGACGGGGCAGGACCTGCCGGGCGTCGTCGGCGTCTACGGCGGCGGGCGCATGGGCGCAGGCATCGCGCACGCCTTCGTGCTGGCGGGCTCCGCCGTCACGGTCGTGGAGACCGACGCGGCCGCGGCGCTCGCCGCGCGCGAGCGGGTCGGGAAGAGCCTCGCGCGTGCCGCGGCCGGGCCCGGCTCCGCACCCGCCGGCTCGTTCGACGTCGTGACCGACGCCGCCGCCCTGGCGGGCTGCGCGCTGGTCGTCGAGGCCGTGCCAGAGCTCCTCGGCCTCAAGCACGAGGTGCTGCGACGCGCGGCGTCCGCGGCGCCCGACGCCGCGCTGGCGAGCAACACGAGCTCGCTGCCGATCGACGCCCTCGCCGACGCGCTGCCCGACCCGTCGCGCCTGGTCGGGCTGCACTTCTTCAACCCCGTGCCGGTCAGCTCCCTCGTCGAGGTCGTCGTCGGCGCGCGCACGGCGCCGGGCCTGGTCGGCGACGCCCGGCGCTGGGTCGCCGCCCTCGGCCGGACGGCCATCACCGTCCGCGACTCGCCCGGCTTCGCGAGCAGCCGGCTCGGCGTCGCGCTCGCGCTCGAGGCGATGCGGATGCTCGAGGACGGCGTGGCCTCGGCGCAGGACATCGACACCGCGATGACGCTCGGGTACCGGCACCCCGTCGGCCCGCTGCGCACGACCGACGTGGTCGGCCTCGACGTGCGGCTGCACATCGCCGAGCACCTGGAGCGCGAGCTGGGCCCGCGGTTCACGCCGCCGCAGGTGCTGCGCGACAAGGTCGCCGCCGGCGAGCTGGGCCGCAAGACGGGGCAGGGCTTCTACACGTGGTGAGCGCCGCCGGACGACAGGAACGAGGAGACCCCATGACCGACGCACCCGTCGTCACCGACCGCGCGGACGCGGTCGCGACGATCACGCTCGACGACCCAGGGCACCGCAACGCGCTGACCCGCGCCGCCAAGGAGGCCCTGCGCGACGCCGTCGCCGCGGCGGCCGCCGACTCCCGGGTCCGTGCCGTCGTGCTCACGGGCACGGCCCGGGCATTCTGCCTGGGTCAGGACCTCGCCGAGCACGCAGCGGCCCTGGCCGACGGCGCCGAGGCCGCGTTCGCCACGGTCCGCGAGCACTACTCGCCCGTCGTGCGCGACCTGCTCACCATGCCGAAGCCCGTGATCGCGGCCGTGGGCGGCACGTGCGTGGGCGCGGGCCTCGGGCTGGCGCTCGCGTGCGACCACCGCGTCTTCGCCGAGGGGGTCACGCTCGGCGCGGCGTTCGCCGGCATCGGGCTCACGTTCGACACCGGCCTGTCGCTCACGCTGCCGCGCGCCGTCGGCGACGCGCGGGCCAAGGAGCTGCTGCTGTTCAACCGCACCTTCACCCCGGAGGAGGCCGTGGCGTGGGGCGTCACGGGGGAGGTCGTCCCGGCGGAGGACGTGCTGCCGCGCGCCGTCGAGGTCGCCCGGGAGCTCGCCGCCGGCCCGACCGTCGCGTTTGCGCAGACCAAGCGCCTCCTCGCGCAGGCTCCGGGCCGCACCCTGGACGAGGTGCTCGACGCCGAGGCCCGCGCCCAGACGGCGTGCGGCGCGACGACCGACCACGCGGACGCGGTCGGGGCGTTCCTGTCCCGCGAGCAGCCCACCTTCACGGGCCACTGACGCCCCACGGATCCCGCGCGGTGTCGGGGTCAGGCCGGCGTGAGCGCCGTGATGTGGGCGCGGGTGGCCGCGTAGGCAGCGGACTGCTCGCGGGCCTGGCCCGGGTACCCGGCGTGGCCCGCGGTGAGCACCGTCAGGTCGAGGGTCGCGCCCGGAGCCCGCGCGACGCCGTTCGCGACCGCGAACTGGCCCGGCGGCGGCACGGAGCTGTCCCACAGCGCGCACTCGACGCGCACGGGGATCCGCAGGTGCGTGGCCGCGACCGACGCGTCGTGGAACGCCAGCACCTCGCGCGCCTCGGGGTGGTCGGCCACGTGGTGCCGCACGGCCTCGCCGCTGCCGAGGCACGGCATCCGCAGACGCAGGTCGTGCTGCCCGAACGTGGGCACCTCCAGGGTGGCGCCGACGAACCGGTCGTCCCAGGGCAGCGCCAGCGCGCCGATCCCGCCGCCGAAGCTCGTGCCGACGTAGTACAGCGGCAGGTCCGCGAGGGCCGGGTCACGCCGGGCCAGCACGTCCAGCAGGGCGCTCGCGGCGTGCCACAGGTCGACGGCGGACCGCCCGACGGCGTACGTGTCCACCGCCTCGATGCCGTGCAGCACGTGGGCAGAGCTGGTGTCCGGCGCGCCGACGCCCCGGTTGAGGGCCCCGAGCCCCCGGGCGACGGGGAAGATGACGGCGGCGTCGCGGGGCACCCGCTCGAAGGTGGGCGCGTCGCGGCCGCCGTACCCGTGGCTGTGCACCACGCCGACCCGGGGCGGTCCGTCCACGGGCAGCGCGACCCACGCACGCAGCCGCAGGCCGCCGTCGGCGGTGTGCGTGACGACGCGGACGTCGTGCGTCGCGCGGCGGGCCGGCGCGGCGTCCCCCA
>Ga0079224_100006286_pt1 | contig 15725 bp, 16 predicted proteins | sample Stecom2015_FD_80414 | JGI IMG/M metagenome (GOLD analysis project Ga0079224, IMG submission 80414) | Agricultural soil microbial communities from Utah to study Nitrogen management - Steer compost 2015 | ecosystem: Environmental > Terrestrial > Soil > Agricultural land | place: USA: Utah...
AAAGATTTTATCACCATCGTTGGTTCGAATGGTTCAGGCAAATCAACGTTATTAAATATCATTGCTGGAAGTATCCAGAGCTCTTCCGGGCAGATATTGATTGACGGAACTGACGTTAGCCGTCTGCCTGAATATAGAAGAAATAAATGGTTGGCTCGTGTTTTTCAGAACCCACTGCACGGAACTGCTGGCGGGTTGAATATTCTCGAAAACTTTCGGCTAGCGGCGCTCCGCTCCTCATCAAAAAAGCTGGCTATCGGACTGAATAGAAACTTTATTAAAAAAGTCAGAGAGAAGGTGGCAGTTTTGGGTCTGGGTCTGGAGGATAAGCTTGGTCAATCGATGGGCAGTCTTTCAGGCGGGCAAAGGCAGGCTCTCAGCTTATTAATGAGCGTGATGTCTGATCTGGATATCTTGTTATTAGATGAACCTACCGCGGCGCTAGATCCTCGTTCTGCTGCTGTTGTTTTGAGAGTAACTGACCAAATTGTTCGGGATTATGGTGTAACGGCGGTTATGGTAACCCACGATATGAAGGAGGCCCATCGATATGGCAACCGTTTGCTCGTCATGAAGGAGGGGAGGATTTATAAAGATCTAGCAGAAGATTCGAAGAACCAGTTGGAAATATCTGACATGTACGAATGGTTTGTTTAAAACAATTTGCGGTGAATAACCTTTATCATATTGTACAAATGTTTTATGGAATTTATTGATTATTATAAAGTACTTGGCGTAGATAAGTCGGCATCCGCAGCTGATATCAAAAAAGCATATCGGAAACTTGCGCGAAAATATCATCCTGATCTCAACCCTAATAGCAAGGATGCCGAGAAGAAGTTCAAAGAAATAAATGAGGCGAACGAGGTGCTGAATGATCCGGAAAAACGTGCAAAATATGATCAGTATGGTGAAAATTGGCAGCACGCGGATGCTTTTGAAGCCAATAAACGATCACAAGGAGCTAGTCAGGGCTATGGGGGTGCCTATCAATCGTCCGGCAATCCCTTTGAAGGATTTACTGGATCCGGCAGTTTTGATGAAAGTAACTTTTCCGATTTCTTTTCCTCTATGTTTGGTCAGGGAGGAGCAAGCAGAGGAAGAACGACACAGTTTAGAGGGAGTGACTATCGCGCTGAACTACATTTAGACTTTAGACAAGCGGCGGAAACTCATAAACAAAGTTTAAATGTAAATGGCAAGGCGATACGGATCACTGTTCCAGCGGGGATCGCGAACGGGCAGGAGATAAAATTAAAAGGATATGGCGGTCCGGGTATTAACAACGGCCCTAACGGTGATCTCTATATTACTTTTGTTATTGCCGAGGACCCAGTCTTTAAGCGAAGTGGGAATGACTTGTTTGTCAATAAAGAAATCGATCTGTATACGGCCGTGTTAGGTGGCGAGATTATGATTGAAACTTTGACAGGGAAAGTTAAATTGAAAGTAAAACCCGAAACGCAGAATAATACGAAGGTTAAACTTAAAGGAAAGGGTTTTCCGGTATATAAGAAGGACGGCCAATTCGGAGATCTGATCATTACTTATGATGTGAAGATTCCAACCAACTTGTCGTCCGAACAAAAGGAATTATTTAAGAAATTAGCGGAGATGAAATGAAAACATCCATTGTAAAAATTACGGAATATTGCAGTTATTGTCAGGCGGACGTTGACTTTGTCGATTCGTTGGAAGAGATCGGATTGATTGAAACAACCGTCATTGAGGGTGAACGCTTTATTCATGAAGATCAACTAAGCGATCTTGACCGGTATTCAGATTGGTATTATGAAATGGATATTAATATTGGAGGAATAGACGCATTAAGAAATGCCATTGCGAAAATGCAACAGTTGCAGGCTGAAGTTTTACGTCTCAAGGAAAAACTTAGAATGTACGAACCCTAAAGTTTTTCTACGTGTTTTTATTGCTTTCATGGCCGCCGAAGCAAAGGTATTTGATTTCCATGAACTCATCCAAACCATGCTTGGAGCCTTCTCTGCCAATTCCAGACTGCTTGATGCCACCGAAAGGAGCCGGAGCGGTTGAAACCAATCCGGTGTTCATACCTACCATGCCGGATTCGATTGCTTCAGCAACCCGCCAGCAACGGTTCACATCTTGACTATAAAAATAGGCAGCCAGACCGAATTCAGTGGAATTCGCCAATTGGATTGCTTCTTCTTCGCTCTTGAAGCGGAATAAAGCAATCACAGGTCCAAATGTTTCTTCATTGGCTAACAAGGCATTGGTTGGAACATCTGCGATGACCGTAGGCTGAAAGAATAAATCTTTAATAACAGCGCCTCCTGTCAGCAATTTTGCCCCCTTTTTAAGGGCATCGGCTACATGCTGCTCAACCTTTTCAATGCCTTTTTTATTAATTAGCGGGCCAACCTGTACATTTTTCTTTAAGCCATTGCCTGTCTTGAGTGCCTCGACTGCTTTGGTTATTTTCTCGGAGAATTTTTCGAATACTTTGTCATGAACTAAAAAACGGTTGGCTGCTACACATGTTTGACCAGAGTTTCTGAATTTAGCAATAAGGGCGCCTTCAACGGCCCGGTCGAGATCCGCATCTTCAAATACAATAAACGGCGCATTCCCCCCTAATTCAAATGAAACTTTCTTGATGGTTTCTGCAGCTTGAGCCATCAGGATTCGACCGACAGCAGTAGAACCGGTGAAGGAAATTTTCCTGACTAATGAGTTGGTACTAAGCTCTTTTCCCATATTCGAGCTGTCCTTGCCCGTCACTACATTGAAGGTTCCTTTGGGGAAGCCTGCTTCTTCGGCTAGTTTAGCCAAAGCCAAGGCTGTCAAGGGGGTTTCTGATGCTGGTCTGATAACTACTGTACAGCCTGCGGCTAGTGCAGGTGCTATTTTGCGGGTAATCATGGCCAAAGGGAAATTCCAAGGTGTTATTGCTGAAACTACTCCTACGCCCTGCTTGATGGTGACGATGCGGTTAGCGGGGTTCGGGGAAGGTATAGTTTCTCCGTAGGCGCGCTTTCCTTCTTCGGCAAACCAAGATACAAATGAAGCACCATAGCTAATTTCCGCATAACTTTCACTGATAGGTTTTCCGCTTTCCAATGTGATTATTTCCGCAATATCGTCTTTGTTTTCATTGATCAGTTGGTCAAATCGACTTAACAGATCGCATCGGTATTGAGCTGTTTCATGACGCCACGACAGCCAGGCTTTGTGTGCCGACTTGATTGCAGTTTGGGTTTCTTTAACAGATAGATCGGCTACTTCTGCGATTATTTTGTTGTCGGCCGGATTGATGACAGCAAATTTTTTTTTGCCTTTCTCCCATTTTCCGTTTATATATGCTTTTTCTATAATCAGATTGTTTGTTTTTTTCATCTTGATGCTATTTAAACCTAGTCAGCTAATTACCGCGAAATCGAATTATTTCCACAAACGTTAAATTTAAATAATTTAAACCAATAACTTTATAGCGGTTTTATATGTCGAACACGGATGGTTAAGTATTTGTTTTCATTTATTTTTAGTTTGGTTTGCTTAGTCACTTATGCTCAAAATGAGGTTCGGCAAGATACCCAAGCAGTTAGAAAACCACTGACTTATTGGCAAAAACGAGATTCGATACAACGCGCTGAGCGTATCGAAAAACAACGAATAGCAGATTCGATTAAACATGTTCAGGATTCCCTGAAGATGGTATGGGTCAAACCACCTGATCCGAATCGACCAAATATATTTTTGGATAGTTTAAAGAATCTCTATACGGTTAAGAACGGTGATTTTTTTACATGGAATGAGCAGTTTGAAAAAAGCAATAAGCAATTTATGATTGCTTCGATTAAATTTGCTAGGGAGCAGTGGATTGTAGGCATCATCATCGCTCTGTTTCTTATGCTGGCTGTGATCCGTATCAGTTATCCGAATGAGACGTTGGTCATGTTTCAGGCCTTTTATAATAATCGTGTGCTGGCGCAGATAAGTAAGGAGGACAATCTTTTTAATTCTTGGCCTTTTATATTTCTCTATCTGCTTTTTGGCTTCACAATTGGAATGTTTCTGTTTCTTGTGAGTAAATTTACGCGACTTGGCGGGGTTGCTGAAGGTGTTAATCTGTATGTCGCATTTTCCGTTAGTGTAATGATTTTATTTACTTTCAAAATCATTACGGTCCGGTTTCTCGGCTTTCTTTTCGACATTTCGAGGCTGGTACGAGAATATGTTTCCATACTCTACTTAAGCTATTTCAATGCTGCGTTGCTGTTCTTGCCAATCGTGCTTGTTATGGCCTTTTCATCAAGCTTTCTTGCTAAATATTACATCGTTTTTGCCTTTATTATGCTTGTTGGAATATTTGTTTTGCAGTTTTTAAGAGCGAGCGGCTCAATTTTTAAAACATATTCACTTTCAAAGTTTTATTTAATTCTGTATCTTTGCGCCCTTGAAATAGGTCCAATTCTTATCTTAATAAAAGTCTTGGGATTTTAAAAAAATATGGAAATGCACGAACCAATAGAGGACAGAGCAAAGAAAGTAAAAAGCATCTTGGTTACTTTGCCGAAACCGGAAAATGAAAAATCACCCTATTTTGCTTTAGCAAAAAAATATAATTTGAAGCTCGATTTTAGAGCCTTCATCCATGTGGAGGGCGTTCCTGCTAGAGAGTTTCGCAAAGAGCGTATCAATTTGGCTGATTTCACAGCTATTATCTTTACGAGTAGAAATGCAGTCGACCATTTCTTTCGGATTTGTGAAGAAATGCGTTATGACGTGCCAGCGGATCTAAAATACTTTTGTTTATCTGAAACGATTGCTCTTTACCTGCAGAAATATATTCAATACAGAAAAAGGAAGATATTCTTTGGTAAGCAAACTGCTCAGGATTTAGAAGATATTTTGAAAAAGCATGCGAAAGAAAAATTCTTATTCCCTTGTTCAAATGTTGCGGGTGAGGAAACACAGAATTGGCTGACAGAAAACGGCTATGACTTTACTCCGGCGGTTTTATTTAAAACGGTAGTTAGTGATCTGTCGGACTTGAAGGAGGTTTTTTATGATATTATCGTATTCTTCAGCCCATCCAGTGTTCAATCTCTTTATGAGAATTTCCCTGATTTTGAACAAAACGATACCCGATTGGCTGCATTTGGTCCGAGTACCCATCAAGCCGTTCTTGATAGAGGATTAGTTCTTGATATCGCTGCTCCTACGCCGGAGGCCCCAAGTATGACCATGGCCATTGAGCAATATGTTACTCAGATCGTAAAATAGACTTCGATCTATATATTATTTAAGGCTCTTTTGGGGTGAAAAACTCTTGGAGAGCCTTAATTTGTTTTAAGTTCAGGATTTGTAAAAGTTCTACTTCTTCCGCTTCTCGAATTCTTTTTACCGATTTAAATTTCTTAAGCAGTTTCTCAGCTGTAAGTTTGCCAATTCCTGGAACGGATGTCAGCTCTGTTTGAAACGTTTTTCGACTTCTTTGATTTCGATGGAAGGTGACTCCGAACCGGTGCGCCTCATCGCGCAATTGTTGTATTATCCGTAATGTTTCTGATTTTTTATCCAAGTACATAGGGTAGGGATCCTCCGGATAATAAATCTCCTCCAGTCTTTTGGCTATACCGATGACCGTAAGCTCTTTCTCAATTCCAAGCGTCTTAAGACTCTTTACTGCGGATGATAATTGCCCTTTGCCACCGTCAATGACAACCAACTGGGGTAAAGGCTGCTCTTCTTCCAAGAGGCGTCTGTAACGGCGGAAAACTGCTTCTTCCATGGTTTTGAAGTCGTCGGGTCCCTCTACTGTTTTGACATTGAAGTGTCGATAGTCCCTTTTTGAAGGACGAGCATCTTTGAAGACAACGATTGCTGAAACTGCGTATTTTCCCTGGAAGTTGGAGTTATCGAAACATTCTATATGTCTGGGGAGCTGTTTCAGGCGAAGGTCTTTTTTCATTTTGTTTAGGATACGATTTGTGCGGACTTCGGGGTTCAACTTTTCATATTGTTCAAGTTTTTCCTTTTTGAAGTAGAGTACATTCTTTTGAGAAAGCTCCAGTAGTTTTCGCTTATCGCCCTGCTTAGGAATGGTAAATTTTAATTCTTCGGTATTGTCTAATTCCAGCTTAAAAGGCACAATGATTTCTTTCGAATCGCTTTCGAAACGACTGCGAAGCTCGGAGATCGCAAGTGCAAGAAGCTCTGCATCACTCTCATCGAGCTTTTTCTTCATTTCGATGGTTTGCGTTTGCACAATCGTCCCGTTCATGATTTTCAGGTAGTTCACGAAAGCTACATCCTGTTCAGAAGCAATGCTAAAGACGTCCAGCTTGCTCAGTGAGGTGCTGACTACGGTCGACTTACTTTGGTAATTTGCTAACAGGTCAAGCTTTCGTTTTATCGTTTGTGCATACTCAAAGCGAAGATCTGCGACAGCTGATTCGAGTTCACTTTTTAATCGATTAATCACAATGGATATCCTTCCTTGAAGAATATTTTCAATCTGTTCTAAATTGGCGTTATAATCTTCCTCAGTCTGTAACCCTTCACAAGGTCCAAGGCAATTTCCGATCTGGTATTCTAAACAGACCTTGAACTTCTGCTTTTCAATGTTATCCTTGGTGAGTTTCAGGTTGCAGGTACGTAGTGGGAAAAGCTCTTTGATAACATCCAAAATAGCATGCATCATACTAACAGAAGCGTAAGGGCCGTAGTATTTTGAACCGTCTTTAATGATTTTTCTCGTCCAGTAGATACGTGGAAAGGGTTCGTTTTTGATAACAATCCAAGGATAAGTTTTGTCATCTTTCAGCATCACGTTGTACCGAGGTTGATGCTTTTTGATCAGGCTGTTCTCCAATAGCCATGCATCAATTTCTGTATCAACCAGAGTAAAGGTTATTTTACTGATCTTCTTAACAAGGACCCTTGTCTTTGTGTTATTATGCAGGTCATTGTTAAAATAGGAACCGACACGGTTCCGAAGGTCCTTAGCCTTTCCGATATAGATTAAGTTATCGTTGGAATCCCAGTACTGGTAGACTCCGGGTTTGTGTGGAATATTCTTTAATGATTCTCGATGGTTGAATGTTGACATATAGATCTCCCAATCCCAAAGTTAGAAAGCTAAAGCGACAATAATCACTAAAAAGTATTAAAATCTTCTCTTTAGTGTCATAATTCGCTTCTCTTTGATCATAAACCAATTACAATTGATATTTTTGCTCTGGATCATTCAAGATAATCATGTTGCGTAAGCCGCTATTTATTTTCTATTTTCTTTTCTTCTATGCGATCATGCAGCTGATATGGTGGGGGGTGCTACTTGCACAGATTGCACCGGAGCGCAAAGCCATGTTTATTGGTGAAGGGCTTTTCTTTTTTATTATTTTCGTTGGCGGAGCGATTAAATTAAAACAGGCTCTAAAAAGAGAGAAGAAGTTGCATAGACAACAACATAACTTTATGCTTTCAGTCACCCACGAACTCAAATCTCCGCTGGCTTCCATTAAACTGTATATTCAGACAATATTAAAAAGAGAGTTGGATCGCGAGCAACAACAACAATTTTTAAAGAACTCTTTGAAAGATATCGAAAGACTCGATGACCTGGTGGAAAATGTTTTGATCGCTACCAAACTGGAGAGTCAAAAAATCCAATTCCAAAAGGAGCAATTCAATTTATCTGATGTGGTTACCAAAATATCAGAGCGTTTGCAGGTTTATTCCTGCACCACACAAATTATTAAGTTAAATGCTGAACCGGACATTTATATTGAAGGCGATCACTTTGCTCTTTCTTCAATGATTACGAATCTGCTTGAAAACGCAATTAAGTATTCGCCTCCATGTGAGCAGGTAAGCGTCAAATTGTATAAAGATAAAGGAGGAATCGTGTTATCGGTAGCTGATTTCGGTATCGGAATCAGTGACGAAGAGAAAAAACGTATATTTAATAAGTTTTATCGCGTTGGGAGTGAGGATACGCGGAAAACAAAAGGAACGGGACTTGGATTATATATTGTAAAGACCGTGGCAGACAGGCATTTCGGACAGATTAAGGTAAAAGACAATAAGCCATCGGGAACTATTTTTGAAATAACATTTAATTAGTGAATATGCAACATAGTAAGCAAAAAATATTGCTCGTAGAAGATGAAGAACATCTTCTTGAAGCCATCAAGTTGAATCTTGAAATGGAAGGCTATAAAGTTTCAACTGCCACTGATGGTAAGAAAGCATTGAAAACTTACAAAGAAGAGCGTTTTAATTTGATTATTTTAGATGTCATGATTCCGGAAATCGACGGATTTCAAGTTGCGGAAACCATCCGTCTCGAGAACTCTGATATTCCAATCATGTTTCTGACAGCTAAAAATACGAGCGAGGATCGAGTGACAGGACTAAAGAAAGGTGCCGATGATTATCTCGTAAAACCATTCAATCTGGAAGAGTTAATCCTTCGCGTGGGCATCCTTGTGCGTAGAAGTCTTTCCGGAGAAGAGTTAAAGGAGTTAACAACATATAAAATAGGTGATAAAACCATAGACTTTAAATCTTTTGAACTGCGGCAAGATGACAGCGTTATTGCTGCATTGACCAAAAAGGAGACGATGCTCCTAAAGTTATTGATCGAGCGTCGCGGAGAAGCTGTTTCGAGGGAGCAAATCCTTGAAACTGTATGGAATTACGATGTCTATCCGTCGACACGGACGATTGATAACTTCATTCTAACATTTAGAAAATATTTTGAACCTGATCAGAAAAACCCCATTTATTTCCACTCTATTCGTGGTGTCGGATATAAATTTACTGATCCTAATAAAGATTAATGCTTACATCCAGATGGCGGTGGACTATCATCGTAATTGCTATGATGCTTTTGGCATGGAACCTTTACAATCGTTCATATCAGTTGGTTTATTTGCTTGCAGTTTTGATAGCCTATACGATATGGTCACATTTTAAAGAAGGGACTGTGGTTTCTGCATCACAAGCTTTTAAAAATAAAGAATATGACAAAGCCCGAGAGTTGCTGGCTGATATTAAGAACCCAGAATATCTTCGTAAAAAGCGTCGAAACTATTACGAATTTATAAGCGGTAGTTTAGCCTTGCAGCTTCTAGATGATGCAAAAGCCGAATATCATTTTCAGACTGCTTCACGTTTGCCCTTCAGACGTCCAAATGATAAGGCAATCATCTTTGTCCACCTAGCGAATATTAATCTCCGAAAAAGAGACTATGATCGTGTGAGAGCTTATTTGGAAAAGGCTTCGGAATTGGATGTTAGTTCAAGAGTAGCACAAATAATTAATAGAATAGAAAACGAAATACCAAAAAAAAAGTGAATCAGAACGTAGAGAACAGCTTGTTTATCCGTGCGGCTCAATCAAAGCAAACAGAACGCCCGCCGGTGTGGATGATGAGACAGGCAGGTCGGTTTATGCCGGAATATTGGGAAATAAAGAATAAATATTCTTTCCTGGAGATGTGTAAAACACCGGAGCTTGCAGCCGACGTTACCATGTTGCCGGTTGATTTATTAGACATTGACGCAGCTATCTTATTTTCCGACATCTTAGTGACCGCTGAGGCAATGGGTGGCGATTTGAGTTTTGAGCAGGGGGTAGGCCCCCGGTTCTCAAATCCTGTGCGCACTAAATCGGATGCCGACGCTTTGCAAACAGATGTGATAGACAAACTTCAATATGTTGCAGATGCTGTTAGGGAGACACAAAGTAGACTGAATGGACGGATTCCGTTAATTGGTTTTGCGGGAGCACCTTTTACGGTGTTAAGTTATCTTATTGAAGGAGGATCGACTAAGGACTTTAAAAAAACCAAAAAATTATTATATGACGATCCGAAACTTGCACATCTTATTTTGAGTAAGATTACAAAGGTTACGATTGACTATTTGAATTTGCAGATCGACGCGGGAGTGAATGCATTACAGATATTTGATAGTTGGGCGCAGGTTCTTTCCTGGGATGATTATAGTGAGTTTTCGCATCGATATATTAAGGAAATCATTGCAAATCTAAACAGAGAAAATATTCCTGTAATTTCCTTTGGAAAGGGAAGTTCTGTCTTTGCGCCGCTAATGGCCGAAGCAAAACCAGATGTAATTTCAGTTGATTGGAATGCAAACCTTCGGACTTTAAAGGATTCGCTTCCTCAGGGTATTGCTGTTCAGGGTAATCTTGATCCTTACATCTTCTATGCAGAAAAAGAAGTAATTAAAGAGCGAATCTATAAACTGTTTGATAGCATGCGCGGGGTTGACGGTTATATTTTCAATCTCGGACATGGTATTATGCCTGATTTTTCCTTTGATAAAGTGAAATACGCAGTCGACGCAATCAAAGAGTATAGATATTAATAGATATTCTAGAGTTGTAAGTTTTGATTTACTTATACGCTAAATCGATCCATATCATATTTGTCATTTGTTGGATGGCCGGACTTTTCTATGTTGTCCGGCTATTCGTTTATCATACAGAAGCTAAACAGAAAAATACAACAGAGTATGAAATCTTGCATCGCCAGTTTCAGGTGATGGAGAAGCGACTTTGGTGGGTGATCACAACTCCTTCGATGTATTTAACTATCATCGCTGGGGTCGTTATGTTGACCGTGAACCCAACTCTATTACAGACGCCGTGGATGCATGTCAAGCTTTGCTTTGTTCTTGCTTTAGTGCTATATCACTTTAAATGTCAGCAAATAATCAAGAATCTTGCATTGGAAAGAAATCAGTGGAGTTCTACAAAGCTGAGGCTATGGAATGAGGTCTCCACGATTCTGCTTTTTGCTATCGTCTTTATTGTGGTGCTGAAGAGCGCTGTTAACTGGATATTTGGATTGGTAGCATTGGTTTCGTTAGCCGTTATCCTTATGATCGCTGTTAAAATGTATAAACGCTACCGTGAAAAGCGATCAGACTCTAATCGAACTGATTAGTATAGCACCGTAAATTTGAGCTCTAGCGGTTTGAAGTTTTCAATGAGTTCTTCAATGAAACTATCTCCATATCTCAAATATAAAGAAGCGAAGTTCTCAACTCTTTCTTGTAAGACACCTCCCGGAAACAATTTTTTCTTGATAAGGTCAATTTGTTCCAACGCTTCGGTATAGTTCTTTTGGTCAGCCTTAAGAAGTTTTTTTTCGAGCCGGTCAATCGCTTTTCTCAATCTCGCCTCAATAGCTTCTGTACTTGGACCAAGAGTAGGGTCAATCTTGTGAGCCCGTAGTTTAATCTTTTCGAAGATCGAACTAAATTCTCTCCACTCATCGTTGAGATTGAGTCGATGTTTGCTGTGAACCCGTACATATTCTTTTTTTAACTCCGAAGCACCCTTGAAAAAGCTTTTGTATGTGAAATTTAGTCTGAATATCTTTTCGCTCAGCTCTTTATTTACAAACATAGCCGAATTTCTCGGTATTAAAATTGGGAACTCCACATTGTAAAAATCGAAGAGCCCTTTTAGTTGCAGCCAATAGCTTATCTCGGCTCCGCCACCTACATATGCCAAATTAGGAAGGATTATTTCTTGGTATAAGGGACGCATAATCACGTTTGGACTAAAGCGTTCTGGGTATTTGTCGATCTCATTTGACAGCGATTCTTTTGTAAATTTGATAGCACTATTTAGTACCTCATATCCATCCTCTTTATTGGCGGTAATTCGTTCTCTTAGATGATCCTTTAAATAGAAAAAATTGATATCACGGACGTGAACTTGCGATTTATATTCTTTTTGCTCAAGTTCCTTACTAGTTTTAGAAACCTCCCGATCACTGTTGTGTTCTAGAATGTCAGCTTTAATTAGCGGTGCAAATATTTTTTTCAACTCAGGCTGATCCGCATCAATAACCACTAAACCATATTTTCCAAATAGCTGGTCAACCAAGCTGCGTGTAGCTTCAGCCAGGGTTGCATGATTTAGGTAAGCATTTTCAACGATTGTAGCGAGTTTCTCAGAATTAGATGAGAGACCTAAAATATTTTGATAGGCTTTTACTGTTTCCTGAATTCCTTCAGTCGTTAGTCGACCGGTCGCACCCGTAGCATCACGGTCCCAGCGAATTGTATTTTTAAAGAGATGCGTATGATTTATTTCCTCAAAATCATGATCTTCAGTAGCCATCCAGTAAACAGGAACAAAATGATAGTCAGGGAATTTCGACTTTAACTCTTGAGTTAGCTTAACTGTCGAGGCGATTTTGAAAATAAAATAAAGCGGGCCGGTAAATAAATTCAGTTGGTGACCTGTTGTTATCGTGAACGCATTTTTATCCTTCAATAAGTGAATATTGGCTATAGACTCTTTAGATGAATTAGCTGACGATTGCTTCAACAAACTGGAAACAAGTGCTTCACGATGTTCAAAGCCCTTTCTTTTTTCAATTTTATCTTCAAAGCCAGCATCCGTTGGTTTATTGGAATAAAAGCTACGGAGTGATTCCTTATCTTCGATATAATCTAAAAGGAGAGGGGAAAAGCTGAATGTTTCGCGATAATCAATAGAAATAGCCTTCATTTTTTGTTATTTATTTTACAAAGGAACCATAAAGATCAAAGTCCTCTGCACGGTCTATTTTGATATCCGCAAACCTTCCTAATGCTAAATACATATCTTCCCGTGCTATTAGTACCTCATTGTCGACCTCTGGTGAGTCAAACTCTGTTCTACCTACGTAATAGTCACCTTCAACTTTATCTATCATCACCTTGAAAACCTTGCCGACTTTTTGTTGATTCTTTTCGAAAGAAATATTCTGCTGTATATCCATTATTTCTTCAACACGAACATCCTTTACTTCTTCAGGGACGTCATTTTCCAGTGAAAAAGCATGCGTATTTTCCTCATGTGAATATGTGAAACAGCCTAAACGGTCAAATTCTGTTTCGGCGACCCATTCCTTAAGTTCATCAAAGTCTTTCTCTGTTTCTCCCGGATACCCACAAATCAATGTTGTTCTAAGTGCAATTTCCGGGATGATATCCCGAATTGAGTTTACGAGATCAATGGTTTTTTGCTTGGTAATCCCTCTACGCATAGACTTAAGCATATTATCAGAAATATGTTGGAGGGGCATGTCCAAATAATTGCAAATATTGCTCCGTTCTTTAATGACATCAATGATATCCATGGGAAAACCAGAAGGATAGGCATATTGCAGGCGAATCCATTCTATTCCTTCAACGTCGGAAAGATTTTTGAGTAGGTCAGACAGGTTTCTTTTCCCGTACAGATCTAAGCCGTAATAGGTAAGATCCTGTGCAATTAAGATAAGTTCTTTCGTTCCATTCTTAGCCAGATACTTGGCTTCCTGGACTAAAGCTTCAATAGGTTTTGATACATGTTTGCCTCTCATTAGAGGGATCGCGCAGAACGAACAGGGTCGGTTACAGCCTTCGGCGATCTTAAAATATGAGAAATGTGACGGTGTTGTTAAGAGACGCTCACCTACTAATTCGTATTTATAATCAGCTCCGACTGATTGTAACAGTTCTTGCAGATCATTGGTGCCAAAATAGTTGTCAATATTGGGTATTTCTTGTTGTAGCTCTGGTTTGTAACGTTCTGAGAGGCAACCTGTAACAATAACCTTCTTTAACTTGCCCTGATCCTTCAATGCACTGTACTCAAGAATTGTATCAATCGACTCTTGTTTAGCATTATCGATAAAACCACATGTGTTGATAATAACGATATCATCTTCCCGGACATCCTCGTCCTCGTGTACCACTTCGATTTTATTCCCTTTTAATTGTCCCATCAACACTTCACTATCATGTGTGTTTTTGGAACAACCTAAGGTTACCACATTTATTCTAGGTTTTTTTATATCTGCTGCCCCTTCTAATCTTGTCTTCATTTTATTTATTAAATAATGAGTCTACGAACTCCTTTTTGTTGAATAACTCCAGGTCATTAATACTTTCGCCAACCCCGATATACTTGACTGGAATTTTAAATTGATCTGAAACTCCAATAACCACACCACCTTTCGCTGTTCCATCAAGCTTCGTTAAAGCCAATGCATTGACGTCTGTTGCCTGTGTGAACTGTCTGCATTGCTCGATAGCATTTTGTCCGGTCGACGCATCTAAAACCAATAAAATCTCATGCGGAGCGTCAGGTACTACCTTTCTCATTACATTCTTGATCTTAGTCAATTCGTTCATCAGAGCAACTTTATTATGCAGTCTACCTGCCGTGTCAATAATTGCGACATCCTCGTTATTTGCTACTGCTGATTGTAGCGTGTCAAAGGCTACGGACGCCGGATCTGAACCCATCGCCTGATGCACTACTCGCACATCAACCCGTTCACCCCAAAGCCTGATTTGATCTACAGCTGCAGCTCTGAATGTATCAGCTGCACCTAAAACCACCCTATTGCCATTTGCTTTTAGTTTATGAGCCAGCTTTCCGATGGTCGTCGTTTTTCCTACACCATTTACACCTACGACCATAATTACATAGGGTTTGGCCTTTCCATATTCAAACTCTGCAAAGTCATCACTATTGTTCTCTGCTAAAAGAGCTTGGATCTCTTCCCTCAAAATTTGATTTAATTCGGATGTGTTCACATATTTATCGCGGGCCACTCTGGCTTCGATTCGCTCGATAATTTTAAGAGTCGTTGTTACGCCTACATCAGATGTAACCAGAATTTCTTCTAACTCATCTAACACTTCGTCGTCCACAGTTGATTTCCCAACAACTGCCTTCGATATTTTTGAAAAGAAACCTTCCTTCGTCTTCTCCAGCCCTTTATCCAGAGCCTCTTTCATTTCGACTGTGGGTTTTTCTTTTTTCTTAAAAAAATCAAATAATGCCATGATACCTGTGAAATGTTAATTATGATAAAGATAGGAAATTTGCAACTGTATAAAAGCAAAAAAGCCCTTCCAGATTGCAATTGGAACGGCTTAAAATAAAGTTCGATATTAGTTTATTGCTCCGTCGGAGTTTCGATAATCTCTTTAGCAACTTCTACCGCATCTTTGATATGATCGTTATGTGCGATAAGCTCCTTGAACGCGTAAGCTCCGGTCTTAGGAGAGCGAACAGCTGTAATAACTTTTGTGTAATCTTTTCCTTTTCCTGTTTTTAAGGATGCTACCGATTTCTTTGCCATTTCTTTATGTCTTTATGCGCCTATACGCTTAATAAAAAGATGTTTATTTAATTTCTTTGTGAACCGTAACTTTACGCAATACTGGATTGAATTTTTTCAACTCCAAGCGCTCGGTTGTGTTTTTCTTGTTTTTTGTAGTAATGTAACGGGACATTCCCGGCATACCACTTTCTTTGTGTTCAGTACATTCTAAAATTACTTGAACTCTGTTACCTTTTTTAGCCATTATTGTATTTCTTAGATTCGATCCTTAATTAATAAAAATGAACCGAAAAGTTTATTTTAAGATTCCGAAAAGCATAGGTGTGAGCAAATGCTAAACGTATCCTTTTTTGATAAATTTATTAATAACTGCGGAAATCCCTAACTTATTGATTGTTTTGATTGCAGAAGTTGATACCTTTAAAGTAATCCAACGATCTTCTTCGGGGATATAAAACCTTTTTGTTTGAAGATTTGGGTAAAATCTACGGGTGGTCTTAACGTTTGAGTTAGAAACTCTATTTCCTTTTAGTGCTGATTTTCCAGTTAAATCACAAACTCTTGCCATGACTAATGCTATTTCGTTCTAAT